>JAAUYI010210479.1_pt1 | contig 13064 bp, 12 predicted proteins | sample 7278041 | NCBI WGS metagenome assembly JAAUYI01 (sample SAMN14350216, study PRJNA611818) | marine sediment metagenome | isolation source: surface marine sediment (0.6m) | place: French Polynesia: Moorea | collected 2018-08
CATTAGGGTTAGGCACAGAAATATCAGCTATCACAAAGTTAGACTCTTGAATTTTCTTACAAATTTTTTCACAGATTACATACCCAGTTTTTCTAACTTTGTCTCCGCGCACTAACTCTACCCCTTTTCCAGATTCTTTACTGTTTTCTTCACTAGCTTTTTTAGAATCTATGTCTTTTTTACTTGAATAATATCTTTCTACATAACGCTGGAGGCAGAGTGTTAAAAATGACTCTATGTTTGGTCGAAACGGCACAATCATAAAACCAGACAATTTCTCTTGTCTTTGTCTAGTATCTAGCTCTCTATCTATAGCCTCTGTATACACACACCCTTGTCCTGTCATAAAACAAGGGTCAACTCTACCGTGAGATTGCGTAACTTTCTTCTTAAAGTCGAATTTATCTTCTTTATTGGTTGAGTTCAGCATGATATTTTTAACTTCTGAGACACTCTACAAGGATAAGTAAAAAATATGAGGAAATTGTGAAGAGTTAGAGTGCTTATTAAAACTTCACTTGACTGATACGAATTATTGCGTGTGTTAAACCAACATTGCCTGAAATACTTATTAATCAAGCAAAATGCAATTTTTGTGTAATCTGCCTGTATCTGTGATTATGATAAAAAATATGCAACAAAGAACACCTAGCTAGTTTGTGCTATACGAATTATGTTTTTGTATGGAACTTTAGGGCTAATTTATTTTATACAAACGTAAACACTGCATGATGTAGATGATTTTTTTATACTAAAAAACCTTAAAATTATGGAATTTGCTTGTCACTTTTCATACCACCACCCTGGAGAAAGCAGTTAAGAAAGAAGCATCCCAATTTTTCAAAAATATTATGTAGTGGGAGCATCTTGCTCCCTTGATGTCTGATGCGGGCAAGACTTCGGCGTGAGCTCAGACGTTCGGCGAAGCTCAGTCGAGCCGTCGAACGCTGCCCGCATACAATATTTAATATTTGGCATGCTCCCGTTAAGAAGCTTCTGAAGCGTGGTGAGCCTGTAGTTTTGTATCGCTGCGGTGGTAAGGCAATGCCTCAATTTTTACATCATGAGCCGATCAATGTGGAGAAGATGCCAAAATATCTAATAAAATCTCCTTCGCAGAACGAGGATTCCAACCCAATTCCTCACGGGCTTTTTTCCCTTCTACACGCACGCAGCGATCGTAAAGATAGTGGACTCTTTCTTTAGCAATGGGAGGATTCCAATTGAATACTCTACCTATGGGGTCAAGTATATTTCCTACCACCCTCACCACAGGCTCCGGCACTTCCACGGGTACGGGTATACCAGTTTCTTGGCTAATAATGGCAAACATCTCTTTGGTAGGCAGTTCATCGGCAGAGATGATGTAGTGTTCTCCTATTTTCCCCTTCTCTGCCCCTAAAATCATCGCTGATACTAAATCGTCCACATGAACAATACCCGTCATGCGATCGCCACCTACCCACAATCTCAACCAGCCTGTTAAAAATAATCTCAGTGCAGGGGCAAAATGGGGGTCGTCTGCACCAAATATACCGGAAGGCATAACGCTAACTACGGGCAATCCACCGGCGGCAAATTCATCTACAATTTGTTGGGCTTGGTATTTGGTGCGATCGTAGGCTGAGGAAAAGTCTTTCTGGGTTCTCTGGAATGTTTCATTTATTACTTGCCCTTGGGTATCGCCGTAGACTCCAATGGTACTACAGTAAACCAATTTCGATATACCTGTCTCTTTGGCTACTTCCAGGACTGCTTGGGTTCCCTCCACATTCACCCGTTCCATTTCTCGGTCATTCACTAACCCTAATTCGACGTAGGCGGCTGTGTGAAAGACCGTATCTACATCCGCCATAGCTTGTTGCAGTGCTTGACGATCGCTAATATCTCCATAAACTAATTCTATGGGGATATCTGCAATTCTGGCCAAATTACTACTAGAGCGTACCAAACCCACCACCGTATCACCACGCTGATGTAGGGTTTTAACTAAGTGAGAACCGGTGAACCCATTAGCACCCGTAACTAAAGCTTTCATAGTAATTTTTCGTAGACGCGATAGGTTTTATAAATTGTGCCACCAGCACTTTCAATCAACTTGCGGGAAGAATGATTATCTTCCCACACCCAGGATAATTCTGCCCGTTTGTAAGGTTTACCCTTTTTGATTCCTCCTTGCATACCCAGGTAAATCAAAGCTAAAGGTACCATTTGACGACGGTATTCTGGTAAGGATGCGATCGCAATTACCCTGCCTTGGTCTATTTGACGGCGATACCAGAGAAATTTGAGAATGCCCAACCAGTTGAGTTTACCATTAACGTGTTTCAAGGCAATATTATAATCTGGCAAGCCCATCCAAAAGCCAATCATCCTACCATTATCTTCAGCTACGGGAAATACATCTGGATCGACAAGTTGCTGTAAATCTTTGGCTTCTTCGAGAAATTCGTCTTCTGTACGGGGGGTAGAACTCCAATTATTAGCAAAGGCGGTGGTAAATAACTGATAAAGACTGCGACAATCTTGCTCAAACCCTTCCCCCTTAGTATGGATGGGACGGAAGGTAATCCCGGATTTACAAGCAATGCGATAGCCCTTTTCAAACTTAGCGGAAAGACTACTATCTAAGGTAAAGTCGTAAGCGTAGGCATCCTTCGCCTTTTGCCAACCCAGATGTTCCATAAACTGGGGATAATAAGCGGGGTTGTAAGGCATCATCATCATGGGTGGAGAATCAAACCCATCCACCAGAAACAAGCAACTGTTGTGGGTAGATAAGTTAATTGGACCCCTGGCTATTATCATGCCGCGATCGCGTAACCATTGGCAAGCTGTTTCTAATAATCCTTGGGCTATTTCCAACTCTTCTACAGATTCAAAATAGCCAAACAGCCCGATATTCTTACCTTCCTGTTCAATCAATCGTTGATTAATGGCTGCAACAATTCGTCCCAGGGGTTTCCCTGAACCTGATTCCACAGCTATAAACTGTTGAAACTGTCCATATTCCGAAAAAGGATTATCTGGGAGTAGTTGTTTGGCAATACTACTACGGATTGGAGGCACCCAATTTGGATCGTTTTGATAAACTTTCTCAGGAATATCCAGGAAGGCTTGTTTATCTAACTCTGTGCTAACAGCTGTTATCTGAAATTTGGTAGGTTTATCCATGATTGACAATGGGGAAAGATTGAAGAGTCAAGGGGAATTTAGAATTTAGAATTATTACCCCATCGATGAATCGAGGGGCTTGAAATAAGGGAAAAATTCTTGACTCTCCCGGATGATATCAAATCTGGTTATACCGGAATGAGAAAAAAACCACAGAGGCGCAGAGAACGCAGAGTCAGAGGAAGAGAGAGGAAATTTAAATAATTCCGATACAAACGGAAACGATATGAATCCGGGGGCTTGTATCCAGTCTATTTTTTGGTCAGGAGCGATGAGTAAATAATATCTAAACTCTCAGCTCTTGGGCGCAAGCGTTGCGCCCCTACTAAATCTTGGGCGCGAGCATCGCGCCCCTACTCCCTAGGCGGTAGCTACTGTAGCTGGTTTATACAAATCTTTCCGTGTTTTTACTAATGCTTCTACCAAAAGATCCATTTCTTCTTTAGTATGTAGAGCATTAGCGGTAATCCGGAGGCGGGGTTTAGCAATAAACCAGATTGCAGATACCCAAACGCCGTATTTTTCGATCAGATGACGAGCAAAATGCTTGGGATTATATTCTGGGGGTAGGATTACTGGAATCACATTAGTTTCCCCAATGACCTCAAAATCATGCTCAATCAGTCGCGATCGCAAGTAACGACTATTTGCCTGTAAAGTAGATACTAACAGGGGATTTTGTCTGACCTGACGGATACTTTCTAAGGCTGCGGCTGTAATTGGAGGGGGTAGAGAAATGGTACCAATGGAAGTGGGTGAAACATCCAATAAATCGACCATTGACGGTGAATGACTACTAATTGCAGCCCCCGCAGAAGCAGCAAATTTAGAGAAAGTGGTCATAATCAACGGAATCATACCGCGATCGAGGACTTGTTGGGGGGTAATACCAAAGTGTTCGTATATACCGCCACCAGTTGCCCCAATTGCTCCACTAGCGTGTGCTTCATCCATGACAATGACACTGCCAGGATAATTTTCCAGCACATCCAACATCTCTGGTAGGGGAGCAATATCCGCATCCATAGAGAATACCGCATCGGAAACCACCATAATGCGATCGCCCTCTTTGGCATAGCGGCGTAATTTCCGAGCAAAATCATTGACATCACAGTGGCGGTATGCTTTGACTCGGACATTGGGGCTGTGACTAAACATTTTCCCGGAACGATTACCCGCATTCACCACCGCCGAGAGAATACAACCGTGATTCAGAACATCCGTCATAATCAAGGTTTCCCTGGTATGGTGAAACCCAGGAATATTAATTGCCAAATGGCAAAAACCATCTATCAATGCTTGCATCGCCATCCAAGCATTAAGAAACAGATGGGTATGGGGTAAATGTTTAAAAGTGGATATTTCCTGTTCTAATTGCCGATGCAAGTCAATACGACCACTGAGAACCGAGCAAGAACTATTAGATGTTCCATACTTGACAATAGCATCAATAGCTGCTTGTTTCACGGCTGCCGATTGGACTAGACCTAAAACATCATTGGTGCAAAATGTCAGAAGCTTGTACCGTTTGCCACTGTCAGGGTCTTCTACATCAACGAAATTACCTTGTTTTCCATGACAAACAAACTTATCGGGATAGAGACCACTTTGGTATAGCCTCTGCATATATTCTTCTACAACTTCCACAGTCTACTCCTCTCACCTTGATAAAAGCACATTGGACTCGGTCTAAGCAGTTTTAAACTAACCCTCATCGCAGCTAATAGATTTAACTTTTTTATGGATGATCACAAATTGCCTCTGGGGAAATTCCTTAAGTTACAGCAGATGATTCTTGCTCCTCTTGATGGTTACTATTTGACAGTTCTCTAGATTGTTGCATAAATTTTTCATATTGCCCGACAATCACCCTTTGTAGGGCAATAATTGCCGGATTAATTTCTACATAGCGTCGTCCAGGATTAGCTAAGTAGGTGCGTTGTTCGCTTTCTACCATTTCTACATCTTGGTCGAGAAACTGTTTAAATAAAAAACGCCAAATCATTTGTGATAATTGTGGTTTAATCCGTTTTAACATCCATTTGGGTAAGCCAACTTTGAGAAATAACAGAGAAAAGGATTTTGTTTCTGTTATCCCTACCGGGAGCCGCATTAAATAAATGGAAGAAACTCCTTCCAGTGAACTCCGGTAGTGGGGATAGTCATAATTAATAGAGATGGTGCGAGTGGTAACTTGGTTTCCCTGTTCGCTCAATCCGAGAAATTTTGTCATCCACCCTTGATAGGAAACCTGATATTTTGCTTGGACTGAATGTTCATCTTGGCGCAAATTCAGCAGCACTGGATCGAACCAACCCTGTAAATCCTTATGTAAAAAACCATGAAACACATCCATTGTGTTTTCATTACAAATGGAGAAATGAGCTTGGAAATGTGCTGGTATGGGAATAGTTAACCAGTCGGGATGGTCATATTCGGGTATATCTGGGAGAGGAGTGGTTGGTGCCAAATTACCATCCCCAGGGAAAACCCAGATAATATTGTATTTTTCTCGTACTGGATAACTGGGTGCTTGGGCACATGGTAGCTTTTGTCCCTCAGGTAGGTAAGGAATATTAACACATTTACCATTGCCATTAAACTGCCAACCGTGGTATGGACATACAAGGTTAGCACCTTGAACTTCCCCTTGATGGAGAGCTACCCCTTTATGGGGACAAGCATCTTCTAAGGCATGGAGTTGACCATCGAAATTGCGGTAAATTGCGATCGCTTGTTGCCATACCACCACGGGTATTACCTTACCCGGCTTTAGTTTATCTGCCCAAGCCACCGGATACCAGTAATTGGGATTAATTCCCACTTCCCGTACCCGATTCTGAATTGTCTGGCTTTTGAGAGTAGGAGCCAGTTCCATTCCACACTCCTGAATGTGCAATTACAACAGAGAGTCAAAGTATAATCCTAGAGGATTTGCTGACAATCTTATAAGAAATTTACAAATTACTCAGCAATTAAGCAAGAATACATGCGCTACAATACGCAAAAACTCATTGTTGTTGAAGACATCTGGTACATTAAGCTGATAGTTGATGCACAAATTCACAATTCATAATTCATAATTCATAATTCATAATTTCTTATCCCCTGTCCCCTAATAATTAATTAAATGCGAGTTTTACTCCTCTATCCCCTATTTCCCAAATCCTTTTGGTCTTTTGACCAAGCCCTAGAATTGATTGGTCGTAAAGTTTCTCTCCCTCCCTTGGGATTGATTACTGTGGCAGCAATCCTACCCCAAACCTGGGAATTTCGCTTAATAGATCGTAATGTCCGTTTGGAAACTGAAGCAGATTGGAATTGGGCAGATTTGGTGATCGTATCCGGGATGATTGTCCAAAAATCCGATATGCTGCACTGTATCAAAGAGGCGAAACAGCGCGGTAAATTGGTGGCTGCGGGTGGCCCTTACGTCACTTCAGTGCCGGATACAGCTCAATCAGCTGGGGTGGATTTTTTAATTTTAGATGAAGGTGAAATCACTCTACCTCTATTTGTCGAGGCATTAGAGCGAGGAGAAACTTCAGGGGTATTCCGTGCTAATGGAGACAAACCGGATGTGACACAAACACCAATTCCCCGTTACGATTTGCTGGATTTGACAGCTTATAGCGATATGTCAGTCCAGTTTTCCCGTGGTTGTCCCTTCCAGTGTGAATTTTGCGACATTATTGTGCTTTATGGACGTAAACCCCGCACTAAAACCCCGGCACAACTTTTAGCGGAGTTGCAAACTCTTTATGACTTGGGTTGGCGACGACTCGTGTTTGTAGTGGATGATAACTTCATCGGTAACAAGCGGAATGTAAAGTTGCTGTTGCGGGAATTAGCTCCTTGGATGGCAGAGCATGACTATCCCTTTAGGCTGATTACAGAAGCTTCTGTGGATTTAGCAGAGGATGATGAACTCTTGAATTTGATGATTGCTGCCAACTTTAGCGGCGTATTTTTAGGTATTGAAACACCAGATGCCGATAGTTTAGCTTTAACCAAGAAATACCAAAATACCCGTAATTCCCTGGTGGAAGCCGTCAACAAAATTAATCGCCGTGGTTTGCGGGTCATGGCTGGCTTTATTATTGGTTTTGATGGCGAAAAACCAGGAGCAGGCGATCGCATTATTGATTTTGTGGAAGCAACAGCCATTCCTTTTGCGATGTTTGGTATGCTCCAGGCTTTACCCAATACAGCCCTTTGGCATCGACTCAAAAAAGAAGGTCGTTTACTGGAAGACCAAGAAAAAACCACAGGCAACCAGATGAATTTAACCAACTTCATCACTACCCGTCCCATTGAAGAATTAGCCAGGGAGTACATCAGTTGTTTTTGGGAATTATACGAACCAAAGCGATATCTGGCCAGAGTATACCGACATCATTTACAAATGGCTCCAAAGCCTTACAAAAAGAAATTCCGGATGCCAGAATTAAAGGAACTGCAAGCACTATTCATTATTATTTGGCGGCAGGGAATTAAACGCCAAACACGGTTTCAATTTTGGCAACAAATATTCTTGCTGCTCAAGCACAATCCTAGGGTATGGAAATCTTATTTAGCCAATTGCGCTAACCTGGAGCATTTTATCGAATATCGGCAAATTGTCCGGGATGAAATTGAGGCACAATTGGCCCAGTTAAAGGCAACACCAGCTAAAACAGAGGTAGTTCCGACTAAAGCCGCATAAATAATAAGTAACAAGTAAAAAGATATACCCTTAGGAGTTATACACTGTACAAATGGTTGACAAATGGGTTCCTGTTCTCTTTTCAATCGTGGAGGAGGGGCAACTTATTAGCCGTGCTGAAGTCATTGAAGTTGAGATAGCACATTTATATCAAATATATAAAGTTTGTGGAATCTGTAATGTATTTACTTTTCCGCTGTTTCGCAACCAAGGGTATGGAAATCTTGTTGTAGAAGCTGCAACCAATTATATATTGCGTAGTGATGCAGATATTGGGATACTTTTCTGCGACCCAAAGTTGGAATTATTTTATGCTTCAAAGGGCTGGGAAGTTTTTAACAATTCAATTACCAGGATTGGCACCCCTGATAATTACAAACCTTATAGTAACAATAGAATGATGTTGTTTGTCTCTGAAAAAGGAAAGAACGGACGGTCAACTTTTACACATCAGCCAATGTATATCAAACACATATGGTAGTGTAAATAAATAATTTGCCTTGACGTACATAAAATTACACGTTAAACGAAAAAGGAAGTTTTTATGTCCTGGGATAGCTATCTCGACAATTTAATTGCTCAAACTAAAGATAGTTCAGGCGCTGCCCATGCTGACAAAGCTTGTATTATTGGTCTTGATGGCGGTGCTAAGTGGACTACAGATGGTCATTCTAATGCTTTGAAACTTTCGGGTGGGGAAGCTGTCAATATTGCTAGGTGCTTTAAATCGAAAGATTTCTCTCAATTCATGGCTAGTGGTATTGTTGCTGAAGGTGTGAAGTACCAATTTTTGAGAGAAGAAGATCAGAAATTAGTGCTTGGGAAAAAGAAAGACGAAGGTGCAATTACGCTTCAAGCATCCAAAACAGCTATCGTGATTGCCCATTGTCCGGAAGGCGGTCAACAAGGAAATACTAATAAAGGAGTGGCTGTAATTGCAGAGTATCTCGAAAGTATGGGTATGTAACCACCAATGATGGTTTGACATCAAAGTAGCTATTATTACCTATCAACAAGGGTTTCACCAAAATTACTCTGATATTGAAAGTAAGAAATTGTGCCCTTTTTGCTTACTTTTACCTTTGGGCTAAACCTGTTCATTGAGAGGGAGTAATTTTGATCCAACCCAAAAGGTGAGAAGGTTTACTGCTCTGTTGATTCATCGATGGGGTAATAATTCGCTCATTCGCTCATTTTAAATTCTAAATTCTAAATATACCCGTTCCACCACTTCTATTGCTGCTTGTTCCACCTCCGGAGAAAGTCCCACTCCTGAGGTAAAGTTCTTTCCTTCCACACCATAAATAATTAGTTGTGCTGGTAATTGGTTGAGGGTGCGTGCTAATTCAATTGCTTCCGCCACACTGAAGGCATGGGTAGAATAATTAAAGAACTTGGTGGGAATTGACTGTTTTTGTGCATCCAGACGATGAATTGTTCCCGATTTATCTCCAGACTGGACTGCATCAAAAAGATAGACTATTTCTGCATCTTGCCACATTTCCATTAGCCCTACCCCTTCACCAGATGCTTCGGTGATGGTAATATGTGGGGGTAATTTTGGTTGGAGTTGACGAGCGATCGCTAAACCGACACCATCATCATGGCGAAATTCGTTACCAATGCCGATGAGGATAATTCCACCCGCTCCTAAATTACTGATCACAAATCCAACGAAGAAATTAATTGTTCTCTATCTGTCATATCACCAATCAGCTTTTGGATGGGTGGAGGAAGTTCCTTGATTAGTGTGGGGATGGCAAAAATGCGATCTTCCTCTAAACGCTCTGGTTGTTGGTGAATGTCAATAATTTCTAGTTCATAACGTCCTTGCAATTTTTCTTCGCATAATTGCTTAATATTATGCATAGCGCGTACAGATGTCTCACTCTTCTGAGAAATATACAAACGCATTACATATTTATCTAATTCAATGTTAGACAAAATATCATATAAATCTTGAGAGTTGTGAATAAACTCATCATTTGCTTCTGAGCTGTTCATAGGTATCCTTTGCAGCTAGTACCGATGTGCGGAAGTCAATCAATTTTGGATTTTGGATTTTAGATTTTGGATTTACCAAAATTAGGGTGTAGGGTGCAGGAAAGAAGAGAAAAATGTATTTTTTTAACACCCTGCAAGGCGAGCCAATAGATGTACAAGCCCCCACCAATTACCCTACACCTGTCTAAAACCCAGAGGCTTGAAACAATCATAGAACCGCTTGTTTTTCTCCACGGACAAATCCGGGGACTTGTATCCAGCCTATTTTTCGGTTATAGACGCGCAGGGTGCAACCTCCCATGGGTAAGTTAAAAATCACAAATAAATCTGTACTTTATTTTTGACTTTTGATAAATGGTAGTTTTATTTCCGCCAAGTTGTACTAGTTGTATTGTAACAATGATATTGTTTACAAGTGTTATGAGATGGTTAATTATGTCTGCTGTCTTAGTTAGCCCTTTTCTATCAACAAGAAGGGTTGTACCCATCACCAATTAAAAACCACCAAATCTAGGATTTGGTGGGGCTTGTACCCCTATTGGTTTCGGGGCAGGGTGTAAAAAAATACATTTTTTTCTTCTCTCCCACACCCTACACCCTAGTGGTTCATTGCATTAATTCTGAGGGGTAATTGCATTAATTCTGAGGGGTAGAGGAAGAAACCGCAAAGACGCGAAGTACGCAAAGGAAGAAGGAGAGAAGAAAAAACCGCAGAGGCGCAGAGAACGCAGAGGGAGAGAAGGAAAGGATAAATTTGGAACCTGGTTTACCCCGCAAAATTAATTTGGTGAAGTACTAGTAGTCCTTTTGATTAATTTTGACGAGTCGCGGGTACGAGCGATCCCCGACTTCTATCTTAGGAATTGCTACAATGTGCGGATATTGATTCAGAAGTCGGGGATCTGTTCCCTAGCCATCAAAACTAATGAAATGCAATACTAGTTTTGGTCAAAGTCTATCAACCTCCAGCTTGAGAAAATGGGTAGAACAGGAAATACAGGGATCGTAATTACGAATTACCTGCTCACATTGCGATCGCAATTTTTCATCTGGTAAATCTATCCGCTGTTCTACAAATTGCCACAAGTCTTTTTCAATGGTGGACTGGTTTTGGGATGTGGGGGGAGCAATCCTCGCATCAAGTATATTACCTTGCCCATCAAGTTCATAGCGGTGGTAACAAATACCACGGGGTGCTTCTGTGCAACCATGACCGATCCCGGCTTTGACTGTATAATCTATAACTGGTTTGTCTGGCATTTGGTAAGCTGCAATGATCCGTAAAGCTTCTTCGGCAGCAAATAATACTTCAATGCCACGGATAATAATACTTTGGAAGGGGTTCCGGCAACCGTCACCCAAGCCAATATCCTTGGCTACTGTTTGGGCACGGGGGGTGAGTTGGGCAAAGTTCAGATTGTAACGTGCCAGGGGACCAACAAAGTAGTTACCCCGTTGTTTGAGGATGGAATGTAGGGCGGTGGAATGGGGTTGATGTTGTTCTTGAATATGGTCGTAAAATTGATTAATGGGGATATCCAGTCCTTTATTTGATACTAATCGCCCTTGGTTGAGGGGATACTCATCTGGGTGGTGCAGGGCGACAAATTCATAATCTGGGGCAAACTCTGGGAAGGGTAAAGTTGCCAACCAGCGCACCGTTTCTTCCGCCGCATCACCAGCCCATTGCAAATCATCTACCAAGGCTTGTAAGTCTTTGGGACTCGGTACTTTATAAAATCCACCCACCCGTACATTGATGGGGTGAACTTCCCTACCTCCCACCAAGGACATGATCCGATTGCCGATTTTTTTCAGCCTCAGCCCCCGTTGCACAATATCGGGATAATCCTTTGCCATCTCAATGGCACTATGGTAGCCCAGGAAGTCCGGAGCATGGAGCATAAACATATGTAAGCTGTGGCTTTCTATCCATTCCCCACAGTAAATTAACCTACGTAAATCCCGAATAGCACCTGTAGCTTTAACACCAAATATATCTTCCATAGCGTGTACCGCACCCATCATGTAAGCAATGGGACAAATACCACAGATGCGGGCGGTAATATCTGGAGCTTCGCTGTATTGTCTATCCCGGAGAAATGCTTCAAAAAAACGGGGTGGTTCAAAGATTTTGAACTGTACATCTTGTACCTGGTTATTCCGAATTTTTACGTACATCGCGCCCTCTCCTTCGACGCGGGCCAGGTAATCAACTTTGATAGTTTTATTGTTCATAGCGATCGCTCTCCTGGGAAAATGCTGGTGCGTTGGTGTTGAAGGTGCGGTAGGAACGTACTATGTCAAGCTCCTGAACTCCCAAATGCTGCTGCCACCAAGTACTTAAGGATTGGGGATTGGGGCTTTCCATTGGACCATAACAGCCATAACAACCCCGGTTATATGATGGACATAATGCCCCACAACCAGCGTGGGTAACAGGTCCCATACAAGGTGTGCCGTGGGCAACCATGACGCAAATATTACCACGACGCTTACATTCCATACAGACACTTTCCGTGGGCACATTGGGTTTGCGTTGGTGGAGAAAAGCACTGATTACCTCTAGTAATTGGTACTTATTAATGGGGCATCCCCGCAATTCAAAATCTACAGCAACATGGTCAGCGATCGCAGTGGATTCACTTAATGTTTTAATATATTCTGGGTGGGCGTAAACAATAGATGTAAATTCTTTCACATCGCTGAAATTGCGTAACGCTTGGATACCTCCCGCCGTGGCACAGGCTCCGATGGTAACTAAATATTTGGAAATCTGCCTGACTTTTTGAATGCGTTCGGCATCATGGGCTGTGGTAATGGAACCCTCCACTAAGGATAGGTCATAGGGACCTTGAATTATGGCACTGGATGCTTCGGCAAAGTTGGCTATTTCTACGGTATCCGCTAGGGCGAGTAATTCATCTTCACAATCTAATAAACTTAATTGACAGCCATCACAGGATGCAAATTTCCAGACGGCAAGTTTCGGTTTCTGTTTATCTGTGGTTTTCATGATTTAATGATTAATTGTTGAGAATAACTAGTACAACGGGCGTGGAAATAAACCTAAGTAAGTCGGCGTAAAAAATTCAAGGTATGTCCGCAGCGAGTGGAACGAAGTGAAACGTAGACACGAAGTGGCTTCTCGAAGAGTAGCAATCCCAAGGGTTTTGTGCTA
>JAAUYI010070129.1_pt1 | contig 13046 bp, 10 predicted proteins | sample 7278041 | NCBI WGS metagenome assembly JAAUYI01 (sample SAMN14350216, study PRJNA611818) | marine sediment metagenome | isolation source: surface marine sediment (0.6m) | place: French Polynesia: Moorea | collected 2018-08
CGTGCCAGAGCAGGCGGGCGGCGACGCCGCGCCAGGGGCTCCAGGGCCTGGCCAGCCGGCGCATGCGCTCGGCGTCGGGGCGTTTCTTCAGGCCCTTGATCTTCTCCATGCCGATCATCAGGCCGACATCGTCGGCCGGCCAGACGTCGGGCCGGCCGTAGGAGAACAAGAGGAAGCACTCGGCGCTCCAGCGGCCGATGCCCTTGAGCTTGACCAGTTCGGCGATGGCCGCCTCGTCGTCCAGCGCCTCGACCGTACCGAGGTCGACCCGCCCGGAGACCAGATCCTCGGCGATGGCGCGGCCGTAGGCCGTCTTCTGACGGCTGAAGCCGACCGTTCTGAGGTCCTCGTCGCCGAGGGTCAGGAAATCCGCCGGGGTGACATCCTCGTCGACCGCGTCCAGGCGCTCCTGCAGCCGACCCCAGATTGCGTTGGCCGAGGCGACCGAGACCTGCTGGGCCACGATGATCCGCAGCAGGGTGTCGTAGGTCGGCGGCCGGTAGCGCAGCGGCGGCAGGCCATGGTCGCGGTAGGCGCGGCCGAGGTCGGAGTCGGCCGCGGCCAGGGCCTCGCAGCCCTCGGTCAGGCTGTCCTCGCAGATCACCGCGCGCATGCCCGGGAGACTGGCCTGCGCGCCGCCCGCTGGCAAGCGCGCGCCGAACCGCGGGCTACAGCCTGGTGACAGAGGCTGCCCAGCAGCGCCCTTGCGGAGACCCTGCATCTTGTGAGCAAATGATGGCCGCATGGCCGACGTCGTCACCCGCTTCGCGCCTTCGCCCACGGGCTACCTGCACCTGGGGCACGCGCATTCGGCGCTCTTCGCCTGGCACAAGGCGCAGGAGGCCGGCGGCCGTTTCCTGCTGCGCATCGAGGACATCGACCTGGGCCGCTGCCGGCCCGAGTTCGAGGCCGCGATCTTCGAGGACCTGGCCTGGCTGGGCCTGACCTGGGAGGAGCCGGTCCGCCGGCAGTCCGAGCACCTGGCCGACTACGAGGCGGTCCTGGAGCGCCTGACCGACGAGGGCCTGCTCTACCCCTGCTTCTGCACCCGCAAGGAGATCGAGGTCGAGGTCGCCGCCTCGGCCAGCGCACCCCAGGGTCCCGAGGGACCGCACTACCCCGGCATCTGCCGCGGCCGCGGCCTCCAGGAGCAGGAGCGCCGCATCGCCGAGGGCGCGGCCTACGCCCTGCGCCTGGACGTCGGCGCCGCGGCGCGCCTGGCCGGCCCTCTGACCTGGGAGGAGAAGGACCAGGCGACGGTCGACGCGGAGCCGACGAGCCACGGCGACGTGGTCCTGGGCCGCAAGGACGTGCGGACCAGCTACCACCTGGCGGTCACCCTCGACGACGCCAGCCAGGGCGTCACCCTGGTGACCCGGGGCGAGGACCTGCGCCCGGCGACCGACGTCCACCGCCTGCTGCAGGCCCTGCTCGACCTGCCGGTGCCGGTCTGGCAACACCACGGCCTGGTCCTCGACAAGGCCGGACGGCGCCTCGCCAAGCGCCACGACGCCCTGTCGATCCGCACCCTCCGGGAGACCGGCAAGTCCCCCGCCGAGGTCCGCGCCATGGCGGGATTTCCGGACTAGGAATTGACGACTTCTATTGCTCCCCTCACCCAGCTCCGGCTAGGGCTCGGCTTTGAGCCTCGCCAAGCCTTCACAACCCTCTCCCCGTGGGAGAGGGTGGGAGCGGCGAAAGCCGCGAGCGGGTGAGGGGTCTGACCGCAGGACTAGAAGTCCGCTCTCAGTTGCTTTTCATCGCCGGAAACACGTGGTCGACCAGGACCGAGACTGGGAGCTGCCAGGCTTCGATCTGGTTGTAGCGGCCGGCCACGACGACGACCGCGAGGTCGAGGCTGGGGAAGACCGCCAGGCGCTGGCCGCCGTTGCCGAAGCCGGCGACCCAGCGCGCACCGTCGTGCTGGAGCCGGCCGAGCCACCATTGATAGCCGTACTCCAGCCCGCCCTCGACCTCGGCGCGGGCCTCGAAGGACTCCGCCAGCCAGGCCTCGGGCACCAGCTGGCGCTCGCCCCAGCGGCCCCGGTTGAGCACGAGCTGGCCGAGCTTTGCCAAGTCGCGCGGCCGCAGCCGCAGGCCGGAGGCCGCGGCCGCCTCGCCGTCCCGCCCGGCGATCCACTCGGCATCGGTGATCCCGAGCGGCGCGAAGAGGGTCTCGCGCGCGTAGTCGAAGAGCGGCTGGCCGCTGCCCTGGGCGATCAGCCGGGCGAGCAGCGCGGTCGCGCCGCCGTTGTAGACCCAGCGCGCGCCCGGCGCCGAGACGATCGGCCGCTCGAGCACGTAGCGGTAGCGGTCCGGCGCGAGCTCCATGGCGATCTCGCTGTTGCGCGGGTCGCTGTAGGGCAGGTCCTCGCTCCAGTCGAGGCCCATGGTCATGGTCAGCGCGTGGGCGACCGTGATGCGCCGGCGCTCAGGATCGGCGGCCAGCTCGGGATAGGCCGGAAAGTGATCGACCAGGGGCTGGTCCAGCGCCGGCACCTGGCCCCTGTCCAGCGCGATGCCGTAGAGCAGCCCGACCACGCTCTTGGAGACCGAGCGCAGGTCGTGCAGGACCTCCGGCCCGAAGACGACCCGGCCGAGGGAATCGCCCCAGCGTTCATCCTCGCCCGCGTAGTAGCGTTCCAGGGCCAGCCTGCCCTTGCGGACCACCAGGACCGCGTGCAGGCCGTCGAGCTTGCCGGCGGCGACCGCGGCGTCGAGGCCTTCGCCCAGGTCCTCGGCGAAGCCGGCCTCGGCCAGCGGGATCGGCCGCCAGGATTCGCCCTGGCCGGCCTGGGCGGCACCTTGGGACAGCGACACGAGAGCGGCTCCCACGATTGCGAGGCGACGGAGAGGCTTCGACATCGCGCCTCCGATATGCGTGTCTGGGACTCCGTCAATCTAGGCCAAGCCGTGCCGGACCGGAAGCCCGCCCGCCCTCGACCCGGCGCGGACCGAGACCTCACGGCACCTCGTCGACCCGGTAGACGGTCGTGCTGTCGCTGACCTCGTGCACCACGACGATCAGGGGCGCGTCGATCGGGCTCGCGTCCTTCGGGATGAACAGCACGCCCTCCGGGCCGAGGTCTCCCGAAGCGGCGCAGTCCTTGGACTGGGGCTTGTCCTTCTCGCAGACCGCCGCCGGATCGACCCCGAAGTTCCGGAAGTTGATGTACTGCTGGAAGGTCGGGGCGGCCGGATCGGTGATGTCGTAGGCGTAGACGCCGCCGATGCGTTCCGGCGCGATGAAGACGTATTGCCGGGCGCCGACCTGGCCGACGGCCAGGGTTTCCGGCTCCGGTCCCCGGTCGTCGCTCTTGGTGTCGAACTGCGTCGCGTCGTCGGTCGTGTTGAAGAAGGACGGCACGGCCTGGGCGGTGACCTGTTCCAGGTCGTCGCCGCTGTCGAAGATCGGCACCCAGTTCTCCGTCCAGATCGTGAAGGACCGGGATCCGAGGTGGAAGATCCGGTCGACGTCGCCGTCCCCGTCGCTGTCGCCCTCGACATTGGTGACCCTCAGACGTCCGAGGTTGCGGTCCTCCTGCAGTTCGGCCGCATTGGGAAAGGCCGCCGGGTCCAGGGTCAGCCGCCGGACCCGGATCTCCTCGCTAAAGCCGTCGAAGTCGCGCGGGTCGCCTTCGTTGGCGGTGACGAGGAAGGTCTGCCCGCCGACCCGGAAGGGCGCGAAGTTGTCCGGCTGGTAGAAGGAGCGGATCGGCCAGGGCCGGATGTTGATCGCGCCGTCGACGTCGCTGGCGTCGAGGCCGGTGCCGGGCAGGCTGTGATCCTTGGCGCCCAGCGGAAGGATCTCGAGGAACCTGGCGCCCGGCAGGTCGACAACCGCCACCGCGTTGTTCCGCTGCAGCATCACCCAGGCCCGCTGCGGGTCCGGCGAGAAGGCCAGCGCCTCGGGCTCGAAGTCCTCGGCCACGGAGGCGTTGGGCCCGAAGATACGCACGCCGGCGGCGATCAGTGCGTCGCGCTTGGCATTGAAGGCCCGGAAGTCGAGCTGGGTCACCTCCGGATCGAGGCGACAGCCGGCGGCACCCGCGCGGCAGTCGGCTTCGTCGTAGGCGGCCAGCCGGATCAGGGTCACGGAGCCTTCCGGGTCGGTCGTGTAGTCGTCGTTCGCCTCCCCGGCATTGGCGACGAGCAGCGTCCGCCCCGTTTCGTCAAAGGCGATCGCGTTCGGCTGCGCGCCGGCGTCGACCGACCTACCGATGCGTTCGCCGTCGACGGTGAAGAAGGCGACGCGCCCCCGCTCGGTCTTGACCAGGCGCCTCAGCGCGACGGCGAGGACGCCGTTCTTGACGTCCAGTTCGATCGGGAGGCCGCCCGCATCGAGCGTCTTGATCTGACTGAAGCGCCTCGGCTTGCCGCTGCCGCTTAGGTCCAGCACGTCGATCAGCCCGACTTCGGTCCGCACGACGAAAAGCCGCTGGCTCACCGGATCGTAGGCCGGCGGCGTCGTCGAGGTCAGATCGAAGAACCCGGCGGAGAATCGCCCGAGCAGCTCGAGTCGGATCGTGTTTGAACCGGCCTCCAGGCTGACCGGCTCGAAGTCGGGCAGGTCCGTGGTCCCGCATCCGCTGACCAACAGACAGAGACAGGTGCCGGCCAGGGCGCCCTTTACGTTTCGGTGCATGGCTTCCCCCACTTCCCCTGGGTTGGCGCAGGCCGGCCTACAGAATCGCGCGGCGGTCAAGACCGCGCAGCAGGTCGGCGGCGCTCTCCATGGATTTACGCCCTCCGATGCGCAAGCGCTCCGGAGAGCCCTGCGCAGCGAACGAGCGATCTTGCGCCAAAGGGTATATGACTCTGCGCCCGTCCGGGAGTCCCAAGCGAAAGGGCCTCGCTCCGCCCTTAACCACGCTTCGCCACCTTTCTGCCCCAGGGGCGCCTTGGGCAGGCCAAAGTGGCGGCGCCTTCTCGGCCATTATGCTGAGCCAGATATCCTCTCTGGGCAGGCCCGCCAGCGTCGCTCTTGCGGTCGGCCTGCTCTACTTCGTGGCGCCCCTGGATCTCCAGGCTGCGGAGCTCGACGCCCACTCGCGGATCACCGCCGTCACCGTCTTTCCCGACCGGGCCCAGGTCACGCGGCTGATCGAGGTGCCGCTGCCCCAGGGCGACACGACGCTGGTCGTCTCCGGTCTGCCGGCCAACCTGCTAGGCGACTCCCTGAGGGTCGAAGGCGAGGGCAGCACCCGCCTGCTGCTCGGCGCGGTCGAGGCCCGGACCCGGCACGGCCGTGCGGCCACCCCGGAAGAGGAGCGGCGCCTCAAGTCCGAGATCGAAGCCCTGGGCGACCGCAAGCGCCTGGTCGCCGACCGCATCGCCGCGCTCAAGTTCAAGCAGGGCGTGATCGAGGCCATCGGCGTCGAGTTCCCCAAGACCAAGGACGAGAACGGCGCGAGCCGGCTCCCCGATCCCAAGACCTGGGCCGAGGCCTGGAACGCCCTGGGCGAAGGCACCGCCCAGGTCCGCGCGGAGATCGCCAAGGAAGAGGTCGCGGCCCGCGCGCTCGAGCGCGAGATCGCGCAGAAGCAGGCACGCCTGTCGCAGATCGCCACCGGCCAGACCGCCAGCGTCGAGGCCCGGGTCGCGGTCGAGGCGGCCGCCGCCGGGACTGCCACCCTGCGCCTGACCTACCAGGTCCCCGGCGCCTCCTGGCGGCCGATCTACGACGCCCGGCTCGAGGCCAGGACCGAGCGGGTGACCCTGACCCAGCTCGGCGAGGTCCGCCAGCGCACCGGCGAGGACTGGAGCGGCGTCGCGCTGACCCTCTCGACCGCCCGCCCCGCGACCGGCGCCCGCGCGCCCGAACTCGCCGCCTGGTTCGTCGACATCTTCGAGGAGCAGCGCTACCGCAGCCAGCAGGGCGCGCGCAGCGAGGACGACCTCATGAGCCTGTTCAAGGACCAGGAACGCAAGGCCGGAGAATCCTCGGCCGCCGGAGAGCCGCTGGTGGCACCGGAACAAGAGCCGGCCGAACGCAACACCGCCCTGGTCGCCGCCGGCGAGTTCGCCGCCGAATACCGCATCCCGGGCCGGGTCGACCTGCCCGCCGACAACTCGACCCACAAGGTCCGCATCCAGGAACGCGAGACCGAGGCCGCGCTCAGCGTGCTTGCGGTGCCCAAGCTGGCGTCCCAGGCCTACCTCCTGGCCGAGGTCACCTACGGCGGCGAGGACGCCCTGCTGCCCGGGCCCATGGCTGTGTTCCGCGACGGCGCCTTCATCGGCAACGGCCGCCTCGACCTGCTGCGGAGCGGCGAGACCTTCAAGCTCTCCTTCGGGGTCGACGACCGGGTCCGGGTCACCTATCGACTGGCCGGCGGCCAGCGTTCCAGCGAGGGCATCATCGCCAAGGACCGGCGGATCGAGCGGCGCTACGAGATCGAGATCGCGAACCTGCACCAGCGGGCGATGCGGATCGAGATCCAGGACCAGCTGCCGGTCTCGCGCGACGAGCGCATCGAGGTCGAGCTGCTGAAGGCGACCACCGAGCCGACCGCCAAGGACCTCGACGACAAGACCGGCGTCCTCGCCTGGGCCTACGACTACAAGCCCGGCGAGACCCGCGAGATCACCTTCGGCTACGCCGTCGAGTTCCCGGAAAAGGCCAGCGTCTACGGTTTCTAGACGGGTATCGGCGGCCGGGCCTCGACTGCCCGGCCGCCGCAGATGTCGACGGCAGGTCCGAGGTTGCAAATCCGGTCGGAGAAGGCGGTCCGGTCAGTAGTCGTACAAGCCGGGACGCCAGTCCTGAAGTTGGAGTTCTCCCGCGTTGCAGGGAGGCCGTGGTCTTTCGGCGGCCTGCAAGAGACGGGCCGGCGGTACTCGACCGGCGATCTCCAGCAGCATCTTGCGCAGGATGGCGCGACCGAAGTCCGCGAAGCCCTCCGCCACCACGACGAAGGCGCCTTGCCCGCCGATGACGCAGTCCTCGTAGTAGAGGTCCAGGTCCGGCATCGGCGGAAATCCGAACCTGCCAAGACGGCCGTTGATGATGGTCAGACCGTTGATGACGATGTCGTCCGCCAGGGCGCGGTCGCGGGCCCTGACGACATAGTCGCCCTGGTTGTTGGGGCCGTCTCCGGAAATGTCGATCACGCGGCGCCGGCCGCGGAACCCGTTGCCGTCGAAGCTCCGGGCCGCGAAGTCGATTGCTGTGCTGATCGACGTCCAAAGCTGCGTCTTGACGATGCCTTGCTCGAGCGCCCGGGCGAAGGCGGCGGCGCTGCTCGCGTCCGAGATCTCGGTCCAGTCGACGACAGTGCTCTGATAGTGATCGCCGGCCCACTCGATGTAGGTGACGGCAATGCGCCCCAGTCGGCCGCCCTTGATCGCCTCGACGATCTCCGGATGACGCAGGGCCTGGACGTAGCCCTGGCGCTGCAAGATGGCTTCCTCGACGTCTATGCTGCCGGAAACGTCGACCGCCAGGACCAGTTCCAGGTCGACCGCACGTTCCGTCGCGGCGGCGATTCCGGGCGACCAGAGGCAGGCACAGGCGACCAAGAAAAGGCGAACGAGGAAGCGCTTGCATCGCCCGCTTCCCCGGCCTGCGGCCCGAGGGCGAGCGAGGCTCGGTCTGAGCCGCGACGTCTGACCGGGGCTCCCCATCGCTCCGCCTCCCTTGAACGCCCGACCTGTGCCTCTCGAAATGATAGGCCCGTCCGGGCGCTTCGCCATAGTGCGACTTTGGCGGCCGTCGGTTTTGCTATGCGTCGCCCGTTGGCTGCCACTTGGGCTGGCTGATCGTCTCCGCGTAGTGGGCGAACATGATGTTGAAGCTGATGCTGATGCGGTCGACTTCGCCCTGATGCGAAGGGACGGAGTGGGCGAGCCAGGAAGGGAACATGATCAGCATGCCTGGCTGGATCGACAGGGTGCCGTTGCGGGAATTGTACTCGTTCGGCCCGGAGATCCGGGGCGAGATGATGTTGGTCTGTGGCTTGGGGTCGTGAAACACGATGGTGTCGCCACCTGCTGGCACCTGCACATAGTAGACGCCGCTCAGGTAGTTGTTGGGATGCGTATGCCGGCCATGCGGCAGCGAACCCTTGGACAGGATGTTGGCCCAGCAGCCGGTGATGACGAAGGACTCGTACTCGACCCGCAGATGCTGGAGAACGCCGCTCGTCGCCGTCTCGATGACGCCGTTCAGCTCTTCGAACTCGGGCAGGGTCTGCAGGTCGTTGGGGGTCTGCCACTGCGGAGGCCTCTCGGGCATCCGCGCCGCGAAGGTCTCGATCACATCCAGGGCCCTGCGGTTGATCCGCTCGGACTGCTCCGGCGCAAGCTGGTGAATCCAGATGGGAATCGGGAAGAGGTTGACGAGTCTGGTCTCTGAGAACATCCGGGCGGACCTTCGGAATCGCTGGGGTTTGTACGAGTGTAGGCGCGATCCCCTGAAGCGGCAATTGACCAGCGACAAGCGCTCAGGCGTTACTGCGCCTGAGCTCCGGAACCGCGATCGCGGCGTTCGACCTTCAGAGAAGCCAGCAACGTCCCAACCCTCCTTGGCGGGTGTCTTTCCGGCGGCCTGCCGGCAGCGGGGTCCCGGCCTCCGTGTTGCAGATCGAAGTCAAGCAAGCGTAGAGTCGTCACAAGGGGATCGGCAAAATGATCCTGCTAGAAGAAGCAGATCGAATGGGAGGCAATTCGATGTTGAGATGTCTAAATACCATAGCCGGCCGGATCTTTCTCGCCGGAATCTTGGCCATCGGCCTGACGTCGCCGGCGACCTGGGCGGCGGAGATCACCCTGCACGGCGCGACACAGTTCGACGACAAACACGCCTTCAACCGCACCCTGCTCAAGTTCGAGGAGCTGGTGAAGCAGTACTACGGCAAGCCGATCGACTTCGTGCTGCATCGCAATCGCGAGCTGGGCCTGGAGAAGGACTACTTCGCCTACATGAGCCAGGGCATCTCCGTCGACTACGCGATCGTCGCGCCGTCGCACATGTCGACCTTCTCCAAGAAGGCGCCCTTGATGGACATGCCGTTCCTGTTTCGGGACCTGGACCACTGGAACAAGGTGCTCGACGGCGACGCGCTGAAGCCGATTGCCGACGACGTGGCAGAGGCGGCGGACGTCATGCTGATCGGCTACGCCGGCGGCGGCACCCGCAACCTGATCGTCAACAAGCCGGTGACCTCCATGGAGGACCTGAAGGGCCTGCCGATCCGGGTGATGGGCGCGCCTATCCAGACCCGCATCTTCGACGCCATCACCGCGGCGCCCACGGTGATCGCCTACAGCGAGGTCTATACCGCCATCCAGACCGGCGTGATCGACGCCGCGGAGAACGAGGCGGCGGGCATCGAGCAGATGAAGTTCTACGAGGTCGGGCCGGAAATCTCCCTGACCCAGCATGCGATCACGGTTCGGCCCATCGCCTTCAGCGGCAAGACCTTCCGGCGCCTGCCGGAGGATCTGCAGGCGGCGATCCTGAAGGCCGGCAAGGAGGCCGGCGCCCACGGCCGCAAGATCGAGTCCAGCGAGGACGAGGCGAAGCTGCAGCGGATGGAATCCGAAGGCAAGCTCAAGACCCATCCGTTCAACGATCGGGCGAAGCTGCTCGAGCTGGCCGAACCGGTGAAGCTCGAGTACGCGAAGGAACTCGGCGCGGAGAGCGTCCTCGATACGGTGAACGCCGTTAAGTAGCGCCACCCGCTTTTCCTGCGGACAGGTGACATCGGCTCCGGGCGCGCGTCGTCCCCGGAGCCGATGCCTGCCGCCCGACCCCTTGCCAGCGGCACCTCCTCGGCGATGAAGAAGATTCTCAACGGCTACTACCGGGTCCTTCAGGTGGCGATGACGCTGCTGATGGCCTTGCTGATCGTGCCCGTGGCATTGCAGATCTTCTCGCGCTACACCGGCCTGATTCCCCGCTACATCTGGACCGAAGAGATCGCGCGCTTCTGCTTCATGTGGATCGTGATGATCGGCGCCATGATCGCGGTCCGCGACGGCACCCACTTCGACGTCGACGTTCTGCCGGCCTTCCGCTCGCGGCGGCTCGCGGCCGGCCACAGGATCCTTGTGCACCTAGCGATGCTGCTGGTCGCCCTGATCTTCGTGACCTATGGCTACGACTTCGCCAGGTTCGGGGCGCAGCAGACCTCGGAGCTCGCCGGCCTACCGCTGCTGACGATCTATATCGCCTGGCCCCTGGCGGGGCTCACCTGGTTCGCCTTTCTGGGAGAGAAGCTCATCGAGGATTTCAGGCTCTTCTACCGGGGCGAGCGGCCGTGACCCCGGGCGAGGTGGCCGCGATCCTGTTCACCACTTTCGGGGTCCTGATCTTTCTGCGCATTCCGGTCTCCTTCGCGCTGGGTCTGGCGTGCATTCCGGTCTTCTTCATCGACGACCGCTTGACGCCGATCCTGCTGCTGAACGAGATGTTCAAGTCCTACAACGCCTTCGTTCTGCTCGCGGTCCCATTCTTCCTGCTCGCGGCGAACCTGATGAACACGGCCGGCATCACCGAGCGCCTGGTCACGTTGTCGCGGGCCATGGTCGGCCATCTCCCCGGCGGCCTCGGCCATATCAACGTGGTGGTCAGCATGCTCTTCGCGGGGATCTCGGGATCCTCGACGGCGGATGCCGCCGGTATCGGCTCGCTGCTGATCCCGCAGATGAAGAAGCAAGGCTACGACACCAGCTTTTCGGTCGCCATCACCGCCTGCTCCTCGGTCATGGGCGTCATCATCCCGCCGAGCATCCTGATGGTGGTCTGGGGCGGGCTGATGACGGTCTCGATCGGCGGCCTGTTCCTGGCCGGCGTGGTGCCGGGGGTGCTGATCGCACTCTCGCTCATGGCGACCGTCTACATCTACGCCAAGATCAACGGCTATCCGGTCTTCGGGCGCGCCTCGCTGCGCGAGTTCGGCGGCGCCTTGGCCCAGGCCTTCCTTGCGCTGATGACCCCGGCAATCATCGTCGGCGGCATTGTCGGCGGCTTCTTTACGCCGACCGAGGCCTCGGTGATCGCGGTCATGTACTCGGTGGTCCTGGGCCTGATGATCTACCGTTCCATCACCCTTACCGAGCTCCCAAAGGTCCTCTACGACTCGGCGCGCTTCGCGGCGATTTCCCTGTTCTGCATCGGCACCGCCTCGGCCTTCGGCTGGGCGCTGGCCTATTTCCAGGTGCCGCGGGCCATGGTCGCCGAGATGGCGGCCTGGGGCCTCGGGCCGGTCGGGACCGGCTTCATGGTCGCCGCCGCCTTTCTGGTGATCGGCATGTTCATCGACGCCATACCGGCGATCATCATCCTGGGCACCGTGTTGTGGCCGGTCGCCGAGGCCGCCGGCATCCACCCGATCCATTTCGCGATGATCGGCATCATCTCCCTGGCCTTCGGACTCGTGACCCCGCCCTACGGCCTCTGTCTGCTGATCGCCTGCTCGATCGGCCAGATCAAGGTCGTCGCTGCCCTGCGCGACGTGGCGATCATCCTGATCCCGATGGTTCTCGTGCTGACCTTCGTGATCCTCCTGCCCGAGGTCATCCTGGCCCTGCCGCGCTGGATCCTGCCCAGGTTCGTCAGCTAGTTGAGTTGGATCCGCGGCCGGACGACCGGTTCGCCCTTCACGCTGATCCGGTGGAGCAGCCGCGTGTCGCGGGGCCCGGTCGCCGGCGGAATCAGGGTCGCGGCGTGGAGGGTCGAGAAGTTGTCCCAGGCGACGACGTCGCCGACCGCATAGCGATGCCGATAGACGAAGTCCGGCCGGGTCGCGTGCGCCTTCAATTCGTCCAGCAACGCGATCGCCTCGTCGTCCGGCATGCCGACGATGCCGAAGGAGCTCCCCGAAACCCCATAGAGTGCCTTGCGCCCGGTCACGGGGTGGCGCTTGACGAGCGGGTGGTAGACGTTCTGCACCTGCTTCTTCTGATCCTCGCTCAAGGGCGACGCCGAGGTCCGCGAGGACTCCTCGAGGTCCGCGCGGTTGCCGTAGTGGTGCAGAACGGTCAGGCCGTCGATCCTCCGCTTGGTCGTCTCCGGCAGCGTCTCGTAGGCCCGATACATGTTCGCGAAACAGGTCTCGCCGCCCTGCTCCGGCGCCTGGATCGAATAGACCAGGGTGACGCTTCCCGGCTCTTCCTCATAGGACATGTCCGTGTGCCAGTAGGCCGCGCCGTCATAGACCCCGATCGGCTCCCCGTCCTTGAAGACGTTGGACAGCGGCAGGATCTCGGGATGCTCCGGGTGGCGCAGCTGGCGGAGGATGTGCGGTTGCGGCCGGCCGAAGATCCGGGCGAAGCGGGCGAAGTCCCCGGGCGTCAGCGTCTGCTTCGGAACCACCATGACCTGATGGGCGAAGAAGGCGGCGAGCAAGGCCTCGATCGCCTCGTCGTCGGCCAGCGCGGCGAGATCGAGCCCGCGAACCTCGCCGCCGAGAGCCTCCGAAAGTCTGTGCACAGCGATCATGTCCCCCACCGTGCAGATCCGTCGCTACAGGGTCTCTCTAAACTAGCACAAACGCAATCCACCGCAGCCTCGGCCGGCGCCGGACAGCGCTATACGGACGTTATCCCGGCAGCCGCAGACCGTGAACCAGGGCCGGGTAGTCGGGCCGCTCCGGGCCGATCGCGCCGTGGCGGATCAGGAAGTCGATGTTGACCAGGGCGACGTTGAACTTGAAGTCGTCGCGGGCCTCCAGGACCTCCAGCACCCGGGCGAGCGGCCAGAGGAAGAATTCCTCGACCTCGCCGTCGCTGCAGACCGGCTCGAAGTCGGCGGGCAGCTCCAGGTCGTAGCAGTAGAGCAGGTCGTGGCGCAGGCCCTCGGCCATCTCGGTGATGTAGGAGACTGCGCCGACCGGCCGGCCCCGGGCCGCCAGCTCCGCCGGGATCGAGGCCTCCTCCGCCGACTCCTTGATCAGGTTCTCCTGCAGGGAAAGGCCGTAGGGCTGGCCGCCGGCGACGATGTGGTCGAGCTTGCCCGGCGCCGTGGCCTTGTCCATCGCGCGCCGCCCGACCCAGAGGTGCAGGCCGTCGTCCCGGCGGACGAAGCCGTTGACGTGGATGCC
>JAAUYI010057350.1_pt1 | contig 13034 bp, 12 predicted proteins | sample 7278041 | NCBI WGS metagenome assembly JAAUYI01 (sample SAMN14350216, study PRJNA611818) | marine sediment metagenome | isolation source: surface marine sediment (0.6m) | place: French Polynesia: Moorea | collected 2018-08
ATCACATGCGTGACTGGGCGCTCGGGACGCCCGACGGCACCTGGGTGTCGATGGCCGTCCCGTCCGACGGCTCCTACGGCACGCCCGAGGGCATCATCAGCTCGTTCCCGTGCACGTGCTCGGGGGGCGAGTACTCGATCGTCCAGGGCCTCGACATCGACGAGTTCTCCCAGGGGCGGATGGACACCACCTGGGCCGAGCTGGTCGACGAGCAGGAGACCGTGGCCGGCATGGGCCTCCTCGGCTAGCCACCGCCACGCCCCACGCCGCGAGCCGCCGGTTGCGCCGAGGCGCCGGCGGCTCGTCCGCGTCCCGGACCGTTCGGGCCGGGCGTTGTCGCTCCAAGGGCGGAACATCACGGCAACGGCCGCGGGACCGGCTCGCTCGCCGGGCCGCTCGGGCCGCTCGGGCCCGGCTACTTCAGGAACTTGCTCGTCGTGTTGTCGGCGAGGACCTTGCCGCCGGTCTGGTCGGTGGGGCAGTAGGCGATGGTGTAGCCGGAGTACTCCACCGAGCGGATGGTGTCGCCGCAGTTGGGGCACTCCTCGCCGATGCGGTGGTGGACCGCTCCGGGCCGATCGGCCGAGTTGCTCATGTCGTCGAGGCCGCGCTCGAAGTCCAAGCCCTCGTCGATGGCGGCGCGCATCGCGGAGACGAGCGTCTCGGCCGCCTCGGCGTCGAGCTTCTTCGTCATCGCGAACGGTGACATCCCGGCTCGGAAGCAGATCTCGTTGGCCAGCCGCCGCCCCACGCCGGCGAGGTTGCGCTGGTTCCGCAACCACCCGTGGATCCGCTTGTTCTCGCCGTGCAGCAGCGGGAGCAGCTCCGCCGGCTCGACGAGATCGGCCTCGGGCCCCAGCCCGGCCACCGGGTCCTGGTGCTCGACGTCGCCGTCGACGATCCACGTGCCGGCCCGGTGCTCACGGCCGAACTCCGAGAGCAGCAGCGCCCGGTCGTCCTCGAACACGAAGCGGACCAGCCCTCCCCGCGGCTTCTTCGAGCGCTTGGGGTCGTCCCGCAGTCGACCGCCCTGCATGAGGTGGACGACCGCGGTCAGCTCACCGAACCGGAGCAGCAGGTACTTGCCTCGCTGGTCGACCCGATCGAGCGCTCGGCCGTGCAGCGCGTCGGGGCGAGGATCGAAGGTCTTGAGCGCCGTGAAGCTCAGCACCTCGAGCTTCGAGAGGGCCGAGCCGCCGTACCACTCGGTGAGCCGCTCGGCGTGAGCGCGGACCTCGGGAAGCTCGGGCACGGCGTCGGCCTCAGCGTCGAGTGGGCTCGGGGTACTCGGTCTCGGCCCGCACCTCGGAGAAGACGGCGTCGAGGGCGGCCAGGGCCTCGGTCTGCTGTTGCAGGACGGTGGGGTCACCGGTGAGCAGCACCCGTCCGTCGCGGAGGGCGTCGAGCGCGTTCAGCTCACCCCGGGCGACACCGACGGCGGTGCGGTAGTCCTGGGTGAACGTCACGTCGGGCTCGCGCACGGCGCCGGCCTGCACGTAGACGTCGCCGTCGTCGAAGGTCACGTAGTACGACACGCCACCACCCGGTACCGCGGTCACGACCTGCTGCAGGGTGAGCTGCACGCCCTCGCTGGCCGCTCGGAGCGCGGCGTCGCCCTGGGCGACGCCGCGCAGGCGGTCGATCCACTCGGTCGAGAGGTAGGTCACCACGGGTCCGAAGCCTACGCTGGCCGCGTGTCGATCGGTGCGCCCGAGCCTGCGTCCGAACGGCTCCCGCCCGATCTCCGAGCGCTCCACACCGACCACCTCGAGACCTGGTGGTTCGCGACCTGGGACGTCGACGGCGTCGCCTGGTGGATCTCGATCTCGGTCCACGTGGCCTCCCGACGCAGCTGGTACGCCGCGGCGTGGATCGAGCCGGAGGCCCGCCCGGTCGTCGTCGCCGACGCCGAGATGCCCTGGCCGCGGCCCGAGCGCTACCTCGAGATCAGGGGTCGCGGGCTCTGGGCCCATCACGTCTGCGAGGAGCCCCTCCGGCGGTGGAGCGTTGGCCTCGAAGCGGTCGCTGTCGCCCACGACGACGCCGCCCAGGGTCTCGACGACGGCTGGGGTGACCCCGACGGCCTCGCCGGCGACGTCGAGTGGGAGTCCACCGGCGAGGTCGTGGCGCGACGGGCCGGGGTGTTCGACCACCCGTGCCGGGTCGACGGCGTGCTCGAGCGGGTCGGCCAGGAGCTCCAGCTCGACGGCGCGCCGGGCCGTCGGGGACGCGTGACCGGCGGCGTCGACGAGCCCGCGCTCATCGTCGCCGGCCGACTCGGTGAGGCGTCGGTCGCCGGCGTCGCCGACGCCCGCTGGTCGCCGGTCGAGCTGCCCCGCCACGCGACGATCGAGCTCGACGGCACGCACGTGTCGGCGACCGCGACGGCCCACGCCGCGTGGCGTTGGCCCGACGGCTCGACCCACGCCGTCGCGTCGGTGGCGCTCACCGCCGCCGACGGGCGCACCGGGTCGGGCATCGCCCGCTGGCGAGCTGCTCCGTCCGGGTGAACGGGTTCCCTCAGGTTGCGTGCTCGGTCCAGGTGTCGGCCACCGGGTCGTAGCTCCACAGCCCGTCGCCGGTGAAGTCCTCCCAGCTCGGACCGCCGCCGAACACGACGACGGTCCCATCGGTGGTGATGGTCATGGCGTGCGTGCTGAGCGGCCCGGACGACTCGTTGGAGGCGGCCTGCTCCCACGAGTTGGCGTCGTAGTCGTAGCGCCAGAGCTCACCGTGCCCGATGAGGGCGTCCGGCGACGGCGGGGGCGACGCCGGGTCCTCGGGTCGGAGGCCGCCGAAGACGAGGACGCGGTCGGTGACGGCGTCGTAGACGGCCTGCTGGTAGACCGACGCCGACGGAGGCCCAGAGACGATGGGCCGCGCCTCCCAGGCGTCCGCTCCGTAGTCGTAGGCCCACAGCAGGCTGTTGCCCTCGACGGTGAACCCGAACAGCACCGTGCGATCCGACTGCTCGTCGTAGGCCATGGCGTGGTAGTTCACGCCCGGTGGCTCGAGCGCGGCCCGCTCCTCCCAGGTGCGGGTGTTCGCGTCGTAGGCCCAGGTCTCCGCCGTGTAGACGAGCTCGCTGCCGTCGAGCGCCACGCCACCGAACGCGATCAGCCGGTCCGCGGTGCTGTCGTAGACCATCCGGGCTCCGACGCCGAGGCGCGGCTGCGGCTCCGACGAGACGTCGGTCCACGTGTCGGCATCGGTGTCGTAGGCCCAGGTCGAGACCGGGTCGTTGGCCGGGTCGGGGAACACCGGCTGCAGGACGATCACCTCATCGGACTCCGCGTCGTAGCCCACCGGCGCGCCGGCCGGTTCCGCGCCCGGTGGCAGCTCGCGGTGCTCGACCCAGCGGTCGGTGGCGAGGTCGACCGACCAGACGTCACGCAGCGGCTCGGCCTGATCGCCGCGCTCCCCGCCGATCAGGAGCACGCGCCCGGACCGTGCGTCGTCGACCAGCGAGCCGTACCCCCGTGCGGGCGGCCAGGCCGTCTCTTGGACCGTCGTGGCCGTCGTGGCCGTCGTGGCGGTGGTCGCCTCCGAACCGGAGTCCGCGTCGTCGCCACACCCCACCGGTACGAGGAGCACCACCGAGGCGAAGACCGAGATCAGGAACCTCATCGCTCCTCCTCTCCTCACCTCCCAGCCTCCGACCTCTGCGCCTCCTGCGGAAGAGGCCATGGACCGGCCGTTGGTCCCGATCTCACTAGCGTGCGGGGATGACGGGATCGGCGGGACTCTGGCTCCGGGCCTCGGCGCGGCCTGGTCGAGGTCACCCGACCGCCATCGTCCGGGTCGCGGACGGTTGACGACGCTCCGGATCCACTGGGGTGCCGTGCTCGCCACGGCCCTCGGCCTCGTGGGCTACGGCGGCATGGTCGCTCTCGATGCGACCGAGGGCACGCTCCGGGCCGACGTGGTGCCTCGCACGATCGGTCTGTACCTGGTGGCCTTCGCCGGCTTCGTGATCGCCCTCGTGTGGCAGGAGCGGCGAGGCATCCCGTGGCGTTGGCTGGTCCTGGCTCCCGTGCTGTTCCGTGGGCTGCTGCTCCTCACGTCGCCGACCCTCAGCGACGACGTCTACCGCTACCTGTGGGACGGCCACCTGCTGACCGAGGGGCAGAACCCGTACGAGTACGTCGTCGAGGATCCCCGCCTCGACGAGTACCAGATCGATCTCCGCGAGCTCGTCAACCAGCCCGACTACGCGACGCCGTACCTCCCTGTCGCCCAGCTCGTGTTCGCCGGCGCCGCGGCGACCGCTCCCGCCGAGCCGCTGACGATGCAGCTCGTGATGGTGGGCTTCGACGTCGTCACCGTGGCCCTGATCGTGGCGGTGCTCGGCACGGTCGGGCTGCCCAGGGAGCGGATGGCGATCTACTGGTGGAACCCGCTCGTCGTCGTCGAGATCGCCCACGGCGCGCACCTCGACGCGCTCATGGTCGCCCTGGCCATGCTCGCAGTGTTCCTGAGCCTCACCGAGCGCGGCCCCGGGTGGGCGGCACCGGTCGCCCTGGCGCTCGCGACGCTCACCCGCCCCTTGCCGGTGCTCCTGGTGCCCGTGCTGTGGTGGCGGTGGTCGTGGTTCCAGCGGGTCGCCTGTCCGGTCGTTGTCGTGACCCTGGTGCTCCCGTTCGGCCTGACCGGTGGCTGGGAGCTGGTCGGCGAGCCCGATCGCACCGGCGTGTTCGGCTCGGCCCGGTTCTTCTTCGAGGAGGTGACCTTCAACGGCGGGCCGTACCGCTGGATCGAGAGCCTGTTGGGTCGCGTCGATCTGCTCAGCGACCCGGCTGCCAGCGCCCGGACCGTGACGACGACGCTCGTCGCTGTGGTCGCGGCGCTGAGCTCGTGGCGGGCGCGGGAGGCATCGCCACGAGGGCTGCTCTCGCTGGCGGTCGTCCCGCTCGCGGTGTCGGTGCTGCTCAGCAGCATCGTGCATCCCTGGTACCTGCTCGTCGTCGTGGCCTTCCTGCCGTTCCTCGCTCCCGGCGACGGCGAGGACACCCGGCGGTGGTGGTACGTCGCCCCCTGGCTCTACCTGTCGGGAGCGCTCGTGCTCTCCTACCTGACCTACCGCGACCCGCTGGCGTTCGGCGAGCTGCCCTGGGTCCGCCTCGTCGAGTGGCTGCCGACGGTCGCGCTGCTCGGCGTCGCCGCAGCGATCGCAGGATCCGGGCCCGTCCCGACCCGTCGGTAGGCTCGTCCTCCGTGGCCAGGATCCTCTTCGCCCATCCGCTGTTCCTGGCCGAGCAGCCGGCGGAACGGGCGGCGGCCAGCCCCTACTTCCCGATCGGCCTGCTCTCGCTCGCCGCCTACGTGCGCGAGCACGGCCACGAGGTCGCGGTGTTCGACGGCACGTTCGCCTCCGGGCCGTCCACCTTCGTCGAGGCGATGGCCGACCATCGTCCCGACGTCGTCGGGATCTCCGCCGTCCTACCCACCCGTGAGGCCACGCTCGGGCTGGCCCGCCTCGCGGCCGACGCCGGGGTGGCGGTCGTCGTCGGCGGACCCGACCCCACCGCGGACCCGGCCGCCTACCTGATCGGTGCTCCCGTCGACGTCGTCGTCCACCACGAGGGGGAGCAGACCATCACCCGCCTCCTCGACCTGCACGATGCCGGCCGGCTCGACGGGAGCGCGCTCGCCGGCGAACCGGGTGTCGCGTTCCTGCGCGACGGGGTGGTCGAGACCACGCCGCCCCGATCCCCGATCGAGGATCTCGACTCGTTGCCCCTGCCCGCCCGCGACCTGATCGACGTGGAGCGCTACCTCGACGCGTGGCGCGTCGAGCACGGCTACGCCTCGCTCACCGTCTCGGCGACGAGAGGCTGCGCCACCGCGTGCGAGTGGTGCCGCGACTCCGTCCACGGCCAGGGCTTCCGCACACGCTCACCCGGCCACGTCGCCGCCGAGGTGGCCGAGCTCGTCGAGCGACACGGCATCGACCGCGTGCGGCTGGTCGACGACGTCGACGGGCTCGATCGCAGATGGGTCGAGGACTGGGCCGACGCCGCCGCCGCCGAGGGCGCGGTCGTGCCCTTCGAGGCGCTGAACGACGTGGTTCGCCGCGACCTCCCGATGCTCGAGATCCGAGACGGGCTCTGACGACGGCGGAACGGGTTCCTCCCCACCGTGAGTGGGGACCTGCACGCGCCGCCGGATGTGAACGATCAGGAACTCGGAAGCGCGGGGTGAGCGAGCCCGGTTCGTCCGGGTGCCACCATGGCGACGTCCGGCACGTCGCACCGTGACCGGGAGGATCCCAGCATGGCCACCGACACCGAGATCGAGACGAGGGCCGGCTCCGTGCCGGTCGCGCTGCTCAGGATCACGCTCGGCGTGATCCTGCTCGTCGCCTTCTTCGACAACCTCGACAAGGACCTCTACACCGCCGATGGCTTCGAGGGCTTCATCGACTGGCTCTTCAGCGAGGAGGGCAACGACAGCAGCCTCGGCGTCTACGAGTCGTTCGTCGACGCGGTGATCGTGCCGCTCGGCGGCGTCTACGGCGTGTTCCAGGCGGTCGTCGAGCTGACGATCGCGGTCGCCCTCATCGCCGGTGTCGCGACCCGGGCGGCGAGCCTCGTCGCCATGATCTTCTTCGCCAACCTCTTCCTCGCCTACTTCGGCGGTGAGGAGTGGATCTGGACCTACGTGCTGCTGTTCATGTCGGCCCTCACCGTCTTCCTCGGCTACGGCGGCCGGAAGCTCGGTCTCGACGAGCGGATCGCCCGGCAGCGTGGCCGCTCCCCGTACGACCTGATCTGGTGAACGTCTCGTCCGGCCTCCTGCTCCTCGCCGGCGGCGCTTACGTCGTCCTCACCGTCGGGTTGATCCTGTTCGGGGTCAACCTGGTCGTCCTCTCCTTCCTCGCCGCCCGTCGTCGCCGCGTCCATCCGTCCGCTCCCGACCTGCCGGACGAGCTGCCGACGGTCACCGTGCAGCTGCCGATCTACAACGAGCTCTACGTGTCCGAGCGCGTCATCGACGCTGCCGCCCGCCTCGACTACCCCGCCGGGTCGCTCCAGATCCAGGTGCTCGACGACTCCACCGACGAGACGAGCCGCATCGTCGTCGCCGCCGTGCGCCGGGCCCGGGAGCGCGGGGTCGACATCGTCCACGTCCGGCGGTCGGATCGCTCCGGGTTCAAGGCCGGTGCGCTCGCGAACGGGCTCCGCACCGCGACGGGCGAGCTCGTCGCCGTGTTCGACGCCGACTTCGTCCCCGCGCCGGACTTCCTCCTCCGAGCCGTCTCGCACTTCGACGACGACGTCGCCTTCGTCCAGGCCCGGTGGGGTCACGTGAACCGCGACCACTCCTGGCTGACGAGGATGCAGGCCGTCGCCATCGACGGTCACTTCCTCGTCGAGCAGACCGCCCGCGGGGCGCGTGGTTGGTGGTTCAACTTCAACGGCACGGCGGGCGTGTGGCGCCGCCGGGCGATCGACGACGCGGGCGGCTGGCAGACCGAGACGTTGACGGAGGACCTCGATCTCTCCTACCGGGCGCACCTCCGCGGCTGGCGTGGTCGCTTCGTCGAGGACCTCGTCGTGCCGGGCGAGATCCCGGCGCAGATCTCCGGGTTCCGCCGCCAGCAGCACCGCTGGGCCCGCGGGTCGCTCGAGTGCGCCCGGAAGCTGCTGCCCGCCGTCTGGCGCTCCGACGAGCGGCTCGGGGTGAAGGCGCAGGCCTCGCTGCACCTGCTCTCGTACTCGATCCACCTCCTCCTCGTCGGCGTCGTGGTCCTCTACCCGGCGATCGTCCTCGCGGCGGACGAGCACCCGCAGCTCCGCACGTTCGCCGGGCTGGCCTACCCGTTCGCCGTCTTCTCGCTCGCTCCGCTGGTGTTCTTCGTCGTCGGACAGGTCCGCCAGGGCCGCTCGTGGCTCCGCGAGGTGCCTCGCATGGCCGTGCTCACGCTCGTCGGACCCGGGATGATGGTCAACACCGTGCGAGCCGCCCTCGCGATCGTGCGTCGGCCCGACGAGGGCTTCGAGCGGACGGCCAAGTTCGGCATCGCCGTCGGCGACCGGCCCGATGCGTGGAAGCGGCAGCGCTACCAGCTCGGCTCGGATCGCATCGTGATCGCCGAGCTTCTCCTCGGCGTGTGGTCGTTCGGCGCGGCGTGGCTGGCGCTCGACCACCGTAACTGGGCGGTCCTCGCCTACGCGACGCTCTTCGGGGCGGGCCTCGTGACCCTCGCCGCGGCGACGATCGGGCAGGACCTCGGCGTCCGTCGGCGGAGCGACGAGCGTGCGGCACGGCGCCGCGCCGAGGAACGAGCGGTCGCCTGCCTCGTCACCGACACCGGGACGGCGGTGTGACGGCGTTCGGCATCGTCATCCCTGCGCTCGACGAGGCCGACTGCGTGGGCGGTTCCGTGACGGCGCTGCGCGAGCAGACCGAGGCGCCGATCTATGTGGTCGACAACGGCTCGACGGATGCGACCGCCGAGATCGCTGCGGCAGCCGGAGCCGTGGTGGTGTCCGAACCCCGGCGTGGCTACGGGTACGCCTGTCTCGCCGGCTCGCAGGCCGCGCTCGACGGTGGCGCCGAGGTGCTCGTCTACTTCGATGCGGACCTGAGCTCCCGCCCCGACGAGCTCGAGCGGGTCCTCGGGCCGATCGAGCGGGGTGAGGCCGACCTCGTGCTCGGCTCGCGCTTCCTCGGCACCGTCGAGCCGGGTTCGATGGCACCCCACCAGCGCTTCGGCAACTGGCTGACCGCAGCGATCATGCGCCGGATCTACCGCATCGACGTGACCGACCTGGGGCCGTTCCGTGCGATCCGCTCCGAGGTCTTCACCCGGCTCGAGATGAGCGAGATGACCTTCGGATGGCCGACCGAGATGACCCTGCGGTGCGCGACGACCGGTGGGCGCATCGTCGAGGTCCCGGTCACCTGGCAGGCCAGGGCCGGCGGGCAGTCGAAGGTGAGCGGGACGGTGGTGGGCTCGCTCAAGGCCGCCTGGCACATCGTCGGCGTGACGATCCGGTTCGCCCGGCGGCGCTGAGTCCGGCGCTCACTCGGTGACCTCGACCCGCACGGTGTCGGTGCTGGTCGTCCCGTCGGCGTCGCTGACCTCGAGCTCGATGACCCACGTGCCGATCTCGTCGACGACCATGTTGCTCTCGAGCGTGAACTCGCAGCCCTCCTCCTGCTCCCGCAGGGGCTTGTTGACGTCGTCGACCATGTTCGACGGGGTCTCGCGGATCGTCCACGCGTAGTTGACGATCTCGCCGGTCGACGCGCAGGCGTCGAACGTCGGCGCCTCGCCGACCGCGACGGTGAAGTCCTCGGGTGCGACGGCGACCGGCAACCCACGGTCGTCGTCGCTGCACGCGGCGGCCAGGACGGCGAGCGCGCCGACTCCGATGGACACCATCCGGCGTGACCGCATGCTCGCTCCCGTCTCGCTGCCCGCCGAGACGGTAGCCGCTGGCCGGCCGACGCTCCGGCGTCAGCTGACGCCGGACTCGTGACCCTCCCAGTAGGGGGCCCGGAGGTCGCGCTTGAGGACCTTCATGGCCCCCGACAGCGGTAGCGGCTCGGTCCGGAAGTCGACCGACTTCGGGACCTTGTAGCCGGCGATTCGCTCCCGGGCGTGCTCGATCAGCTCCTCGGCGGTCGGCTCGGTGCCGGGGTTGGGCACGACGATGGCGTGGACCGCCTCACCCCACTTCTCGTCCGGGATGCCGATCACGGCCACCTGGGCGACGGCGGGATGGCTGGACAGGGCGTTCTCGACCTCGATCGAGTACACGTTCTCGCCGCCGGTCACGATCATGTCCTTCACCCGATCGACGAGGAAGAGATACCCCTCCTCGTCGAGGTAGCCGGCGTCGCCGGTGTGGTACCAGCCCTCGGCCAGCGACTCGGCGGTCTGCTCGGGCTTGTTCCAGTACTCCCGCATGATCGAGCCGGAACGGAGCCAGACCTCGCCGGTCTCGCCGGTCTCGACCGGCTCGCCGGCGTCGTTGCGGATGCTGAACTGGCTGCCGTAGACGGGTCGTCCCGCCGAGCGGAGGCGGGGGCTGCCCGGAACATGATCGGCCGGGAGCAGGAACGATGCCGTCGACGCCGCCTCGGTCATCCCGTAGCCGTTGATGAAGTCGAGGTCGGGCAGGTCCGACATCAGCTTGTCGAGGGTGGCGGCGGGCATCGGCGACGCGCCGTAGACGAGCAGGTCGAGGCTGGCCAGCTTCTCCGGTGCGTAGTCCTCGTGGGCCAGCACCATGTTCACCATCGTGGGCACCATCACCGTGCCGGTCACGCCCTCGGCCTCGATCAGGCCGATGACACCGGCCGGATCGAAGAGCGGGATGATCACGCTGCGGCCACCGGTGGCCGGGATCGAGAGGATGGCCGAGGTCGACGCGGCGTGGAACATGGGCGTCTGGTGCAGCCAGACCATGCTGCCCATGAAGTCGATGTAGAAGGCGGCGTGGTAGGTGTTCAGGATCTGGGCCCGCTGGTCGTGGAGCACGCCCTTCGGCAGCCCCGTCGTCCCGCCCGTGTACATGAGCACGACCGGGCTGTCCTCCTCGGGCTCGGTCGGCACCACGGGCTCGTGTCGTGCGATGAGCTCCTCGTAGTCGAGGGCACCGTCGTAGTCGCCGTCGCCGATGAGCACGACGTGGCGGATCGGCAAGGGCTCCTCCGCCGCCTCGATGGCGGCGGCGACGAGTGGCGCGAAGAACCCGTCGGTGAAGACGACCTCGGTGCCCGAGTCGGCGAGGATGTAGGCGAGCTCGGGCGCGGCGAGCCGGAGGTTCAGCGGGTTGATGATGCCGCTGCCCATGAACGCCGCGTGCCAGAGCTCGACGTACTGGTGGGAGTTGAGCGCCATCACCGCGAACCGGTCGTCGGCGCGCACACCGAGCTCACCCCCGAGCGCCCCGCACAGCCGCAGGACGCGCTCGACGTGCTCGCCGAGCGTCGCCCGGTACTCCCCCGACACCATCGACGGGCGATCCGCCATCGTCTCGGCTGCGGGCAGCAGCAGACGTGGGTAGACGAGCTCCTTCATGGCGACCCTCCCTGTGACGTGGGGCACAGAGCGTAGGCGCACCGGGCGGGCCGTCGCGACGGCCGGCGGAGCCCCGCCTGCTAGCGCTGCGCGGCGAGCTTGCGGTTCTTGGTGAGCGAGGCCACGTAGTCGCGGTTCATCATGGCGATGAAGTCGATCGAGATCTCCTTCGGGCACGCCTCCTCGCACTCACCGTGGTTCGTGCACGACCCGAAGAACGACTCCATGGTGTCGACCATGTTCTGCACCCGCCGGTAGCGCTCGGCCTGGCCCTGGGGGAGCAGGCCGAGGTGCGACACCTTCGCCGCCGTGAAGAGCTGGGCTGCCGAGTTCGGGCAGGCCGCCACGCACGCACCGCACCCGATGCACGCCGCGGCGTCCATCGCGGCGTCGGCGGCGTCCTTCGGGATCAGCTGCAGGTTGGCGTCGGGCGCCGCACCGGTCGGCGCCGAGATGTAGCCACCCGACTCGACGATGCGGTCGAACGCCTGCCGATCGACCGCGCAGTCCTTGATGACCGGGAACCCGGCGGCGCGCCACGGCTCGACGGTGATGGTGTCGCCGTCGTCGAAGACCCGCATGTGCACCTGGCAGACGGCGGCGCCCTTGACCGGGCCGTGCGCCCGGCCGTTGACCATCAGGCTGCAGGTGCCGCAGATGCCCTCACGACAGTCGGACTCGAACGTGATCGGCTCGGTGCCCGATTCGAGGAGGCGTTCGTTGACGACGTCGAGCATCTCGAGGAACGACATGTCGTCCTTGATGTCGGGGGCGTCGTAGGTCTCGAACCGACCGGGCTGGTCCGGTCCGGCCTGGCGCCAGACCTTCAGCGTCAGGTTCAGCGTGTTCCCGCTCACTTGTAGCTCCGGGTGGTCGGCTTGACGTACTCGTAGTTCAGGTGCTCCTTGTGGAGCTTCGGGTCGGACCCCTCGCCCTCGTAGGACCACGCGGCGACGTACATGTAGAGGTCGTCGCGTCGGAGGGCCTCACCCTCGTCGGTCTGGTACTCCTCACGGAAGTGCCCGCCGCACGACTCCTCACGGTCGAGCGCGTCGCGGCACATCAGCTCTCCGAGCTCGAAGAAGTCGACCAGGCGGAGCGCCTTCTCGAGCGTGAGGTTGTAGTCGGTGCCGCCGAGGATGCGGACGTCCTTGTAGAAGTCCTCCTTCACGGCCTGGATCTCGGAGATGGCCTTCTCGAGGCCGTTCTCGGTCCGGCTCATGCCGCACTCGTTCCACATGATCCGGCCCAGCTCGCGGTGGAAGTGGTCGGGGCTCTTCGTGCCGCCGATCGAGGTGAGCTGGTGGATGCGGTCCTCGACGCCGTTGATGGCCTCGGCGAACGCCGGCTCGTCGGTCGACACCGGCGACGTGCCGAGCAGCGGCGCCAGGTACGACGAGATCGTGTTGGGGAGCACGAAGTAGCCGTCGGCCAGGCCCTGCATGAGCGCCGAGGCGCCGAGGCGGTTGGCGCCGTGGTCGGAGAAGTTGGCCTCGCCGATGGCGAAGAGGCCGGGGATGGTGGTCTGCAGCTCGTAGTCGACCCACAGACCGCCCATCGCGTAGTGGGGCGCCGGATAGATCCGCATGGGCACCTGGTAGGGGTTCTCGCCCGTGATGTTCTGGTACATGTCGAACAGGTTCCCGTAGCGGTCACGGATGACCTGCTCGCCGAGGCGGCCGATGGCGTCGGCGAAGTCGAGGTAGACGCCGTTCTTCAGCTCGCCGACGCCCTGACCGGCGTCGACGGCCCGCTTGGCGGCCCGTGACGACACGTCGCGGGGTGCGAGGTTGCCGAAGCTCGGGTAGATCCGCTCGAGGTAGTAGTCGCGGTCGGCCTCGGGGATCTCGGACACCGGCCGGCTCTCGTCGGGGTCCTTGGGCACCCAGATCCGGCCGTCGTTGCGCAGCGACTCCGACATCAGCGTGAGCTTCGACTGGAACTCGTCGCTCTGCGGGATGCAGGTCGGGTGGATCTGCGTGTAGCAGGGGTTGGCGAA
>JAAUYI010002798.1_pt1 | contig 13031 bp, 10 predicted proteins | sample 7278041 | NCBI WGS metagenome assembly JAAUYI01 (sample SAMN14350216, study PRJNA611818) | marine sediment metagenome | isolation source: surface marine sediment (0.6m) | place: French Polynesia: Moorea | collected 2018-08
TGATTAACCTTTTTCATTTTTTTACTTTAAACTTGAAATAATAATAAAAGAGAAGATGGGATTTGAACCCATGTAATATAAAACCATATTTATTGGTTTAGCAGACCAACGCCTTAAGCCACTCGGCAACTTCTCCTGTTTAAGTTTTTAAACAACTTAAACTAAAACAAATACTCAATTTAATAGAAAAAGTATAATAATGTTGCTTTTTAAAAAGTCGTAAGAATGTTATTTATTAGATTTATTTGATTTATTTAATTTATTTAATTTATCCGATTTATTAGATTTATTTAATTTATCCGATTTATCTGATTTATCCGATTTATCTGATTTATCCGACTCTTCCGACTCCTCCAAATCCTTTAAATCCTCCCAATCATCCACATCCAAATTGTACCAATCATCGTCCCAATTTTCAGCGTAAATCGCAACTAAAAACAGAATTGAGAAAACACAAAATTTAAAAACGAAGGAAAAAATTTTTTCAGACTTTTTCATTTTTTATTTATAAAATTTTAAACAACTAAAACTAAAACAAATACAAAAACAAATACTCAATTTAATAGAAAAAGTATAATAATGTTGCTTTTTAAAAAGTCGGAAGACTGTTAGTACCTATAAGAATTCCCGTAGTAAAGATAAACCAAGCTAATGTAAATGGTAAAAACACTTTCCAACCTAAAGTTATTAACTGATCATATCTATACCTAGGAACAGCTGCTCGAGACACAATAAAAAAAACAATAAAAATAAGAGTTTTTAAACTGAACCAAATTAATGGATGAATAAAACTTAAACATTTTATAGGAGGAAGCCATCCTCCTATAAATAAAATAGCAATAAAACTGCTTATAAGAATTATATTTGCGTATTCTCCTAAAAAAAATAATGCGAAGCTTATAGCAGAATATTCAACGTTATAACCAGATACAAGTTCAGCTTCAGCTTCAGGTAAATCAAAAGGATGCCTATTTGTTTCTGCTAAAGCGGAAACTAAAAAGATACCAAAAATAGGAAGATGTGGCCAAATTAACCAGGTGTCTTCTTGACTTATTACAATAACACTTAAATTAAGACTTCCAACGCTTACTGCAATAGTCGCCATAATAAAACCAATCGAAACCTCATAGGAAACTATTTGTGCAGCTGATCTTAAACTACCTAGAAAAGCATATTTAGAATTACTAGCCCATCCAGATATTAAAATACCGTATACACTTAACGAAGAAACAGCAAAAATATAAAGTAAACCTATATCAATATCGGCGTATAACTGATGTGGACCAAAAGGAATTACTGCCCATCCGACTAAACTTAAAAAAAAAGTCAATAAAGGAGCTAGAAAAAAAAGAGGAGTAGTAGCACTACTGGGACAAACACTTTCTTTAACAAAAAGTTTTAATCCATCAGCTAATGGCTGCAACAATCCGTAGTATCCAACTACATTAGGACCTCGTCTACGTTGAATAGCTCCTATAATTTTTCTTTCAGCTAATGTAAAATAAGCAACTGCAATTAAAAGAAAAATAATTATTAATAAGATTTGTACAAGTAAAAAGACTTTCATTTATTTTATTTATTAAAATAATTATAATTATAAAATTAATTAACTATATTATACTATTATACTGGTTAATTATCCCTTTAATAGTCCATACTTAGACAATTTAATAGTGTTATTACGACGATAATACACAAGAACAATCGCTAAACCAATTGCAGACTCTGATGCCGCTACAGCAAGAATAAATAATGCAAAAACTTGACCACATATATCATCTAAATATACAGAAAATATTACAAAGTTTATATCTACGGAAAACAAAACTATTTCAATACATATTAAAATAATTAATAAATTAGTTCTATTTACTATAATTCCATAAAAAGCAATACAAAATAAAAAAAAAGTTAAAAATAAATAATCAAATATAGTCGGCATTAAAATATAATATATACCAAAATACCGGAGACAGGAGTTGAACCTATTATCATTAGATTATGATTCTAAAGCTTTACCATTAAGCTACTCTGGTTTTAGATTTAATTTAGATTTTTAAACACATGAACACTTATTATCTTATTATAATTAAAATTATAAACTGCATATCATATAATTGTTTTAAAATTTCTTAACATTTATCAAAAAAAAGGTTTTTTAATTAACTCCAGCCGCACGTTCTCGTACGGCTACCTTGTTACGACTTCATCCCAGTTATATCTCTCTCTTTTAGCTACAAGTTTAACAAATAAATTTAAATTAGAGTACAATAAATAAAATTCACTTAAACTTATTGTGCCGCATGTAGCCTTCTAGTGAAACACACTTCCAGCATGTGACGGGCGGTGTGTGCAAGGTTTAAGTACTAATTCACCGTGACATCCTGATTCACGATTACTAGTGATTCCATCTTTATGAAAACAAGTTTCAGTTTTCAATCCGAACTGAGGAAGTGGTTATTGATTAACTTTGAATAATTCGTAACATTTTGCACTTCCCATTGTAACACGTGTGTAGCCCAGTTCATAAGGGCCATAAGGACTTGACGTCGTCTCAACCTTCCTCCTATATATCATAAGCAGTCTTTGTAGTTGAATAATAACGTAGCATAACAACAAATAGAGATTGCGTTCGTTAAGGGACTTAACCAAACATATCACTACACGAACTGACGACAGCCATGCAACACCTGTATAAAATTTATATATTTTCTTAAAAAAATAACTTTATATATCAAGAACTGGTAAGGTTAGGCGCGTAGTATCGCATTAAACCACATGTTCCACCACTTGTATAAACCCCCGTCAATTCCTTTGAGTTTTAACCTTGCGGTCGTACTACTCAGGCGGAGTGCTTCACGCTTTCGCTTTTGCTGAACAAAATTTTCTGTTCCTTAGCACTCATATTTGAGGGTATGGACTAACAGGGTCTCTAATCCTACTTGCTCCCCACACTCTAGTTCCTCAACGTTAGTAAAAACCTAGGAAGTCGCCTATGCTAATTGGTGTTCTTTTGTATATCTTCAGATACCATCCCTACTTACAAAATTCCACTTCCCTTATTTTTCCTCCAGTTAAGCTGTATTAAATAGCTTTCCAAATTTGATTTGGTCTTTACTATTAAACAATGCAAAACCATCTACGAACCCTATACGCCCAGTCATTACGGATAACGCTCGCTCCCATCGTATAACCGCGGCTGCTGGCACGAAGTTGGCCGGAGCTCTTTCAAAAAAATCTATGTCTTGATGAAATTTTTTATAGAACTTTACAACTAAAAAGAGTATTCATCGTTCATGTAGTATAGCTGGATCACGTGTTAACGCATTGTCCAATATTCCTCACTGCTGGCTTCAAAGAAGCCTGGGCCTTGTCTCAGTCCCAGTGTGGTTGTTCATCCTCTCAGATCAACTAAAAATCAGTGGCTTGGTAAGCTTTTACCTTACCAACAACCTAATTTTTCATAAGTTCATTTCAAAATGAAGTTAACGTCCTAAGATTTTACATAAGTTTTATGTTGATAACTTTATGTTTAAATTTAATTTTGATGTAGTTTTAACTTATGGTTTTACTCACCCGTTTGCCATGGGTTTAACCCATTCGACTTGCATGTGTTAGGCTTACTACTAGCGTTCATCCGGAGCCAGGATCAAACTCATTTAAAAGTCAAGATTTCTTTTCATTTGAATGGTCTTTATATAAAAGTTTATTATAATTTCTATAATAGAATTTTAATGTATTAATTTAATTAAAACAGTTGATGTTAGTAATGATAAGCTAAATATATTACTATACTTACACTTTCATCCTATTAACCTAATAGTTTTTTAGGTATCTACGAAACTTAATCTTCAGCCAACCTTCCCCCTTAATATGCTTTCAGGGGTTATGTTTTATTCATTTAACTACCCGGCAATGCTTAATAAAAACAACCGTAAAATCAGTGATGAAAAGTTACTGGTCCTTTCGTACAAAGTTTCAATGCTGTCAAGTTTCAACGCTCACAGTAGATAGGGACCAAACTGTCTCACGACGTTCTAAACCCAACTCACGTACCACTTTAATTGGCGAACAGCCAAACCCTTGGAAGCTTTTCCACCTCCAGGATGTGATGAGTCGACATCGAGGTGCCAAACTCCCCCGTCGATCGGAACTCTAGAGGGGAATCAGCCTGTTATCCCTGGCGTACCTTTTATTCGTTGAGCGATAGTTATTCCACAATAAACTACCGGATCACTATGGCCGACTTGCGTCCCTGTTAGAGAAGTTTCTCATACAGTCAAGCATACATATAGCATTACCCTAAAAGCATTCATCATAAAAGCTTAATATACCATTGCGCGCCTCCGTTACTCTTTTGGAGGCGACCGCCCCAGTCAAACTACCCATCAGCTACTGTCCATGTTGTTAGTTTTATAAAAATTTAGTCAGTGGTTTTTCATTGTTGGCTTTTGCCTCCCACCTAGCTACATACTAAAATTTATAAAACAATAGCTGACTATAGTAAAGGTGCACAGGGTCTTTCCGTCTAGCTGTAAGAAGATTGCATCTTCACAATCATTTTAATTTCAGTGAGGTCATGTTGGAGACAGTGGGGAAGTCGTTACGCCATTCATGCCGGTCGGAACTTACCCGACAAAGAATTTCGCTACCTTTGGACCGTCAAGGTTACAGCCGCCGTTTACGGGGGTTTCCTTTAAAAGCCTGAACTTTCAAAATTTACCTTACCGCACCGGGCAGGCGTCAGTCCCTATACATCATCAATTGATTTTGCAGAGACCTGTGTTTTTAATAAACAGTCGCTACCCCTTATTCAGTGCCAACGCGTAAAAAATAAAATATAAGAATAAACGTCCCCTCTTATTCCGAAGTTACGAGGTTAATTTGCCGAGTTCCTTCAACATGAGTATCTCATTGCCTAAGTAATATACACGATTTCACCTGAGTTGGTTTAAGTACGGTGCTTTATGGTTTTTGGCTATTTCCTGAAAATTGTAGTCTTATAACTTTTAAAAAAATCTTTAGATTATAAAATATATAAAATTAAAAATTTTGTCACCAAAAACGCAAGAAAATATTCGACCCATCAATATTTGCTTTCACAAAAAATTTTAGGGACCGTTTTATATAACATATGTTATAGATTCGACGCGGTTAATCCTTTCGTCGAAAACCTTAAAATTTCGGCCATAAGGTTTTAACCTTATTAAATCTTACTCATGTCAACATTAGCATTTCTGATATCCTCATTAAAAGTTTCCTTTTAACTTATAGATTTACAGAATGTTCTGCTACCCTTTTAACTACAAAAGTTGCAGTTTCGGTTATAAGTTTAAGCCCTTAACATTTTAGCGCCTTATATCTAGGCCAGTGAGCTGTTACGCTTTCTTTAAAGAATGGCTGCTTCCAAGCCTATCTTCTGACTGTTTACGAATAAAGACTACTTTTGTCACTTAACCTATGATTTTGGACCTTAACTAGCAATTTGGGCTGTTTCCCTTTTAACAATGGACCTTCGCATCCAATGTTTGTCTGCTTTTAAATAGCTTGTGTATTTGGAGTTTGCTAAAAGTCAGTAAAATTAAAAATCCCCTTTCTTTAAACAGTGCTCTACCCCACCGCTTAGTTTAAAAACGCTCTACTTAAATAGATTTCGCAGAAAACCAGATATCACCAAGTTTGATTAGCCTTTCACCCCTAAACTCAAATCATCCCAGTATCTTGCCACATACACGGGTTCGGTCCTCAAAAGTGTGTTACCACAACGATATCAACCTGTTCAAGCTTAGATCACCTGGTTTCGGGTATAATTAAATAAACTGTAACGAACGTTAATTCTCGGTTTCCCTACGCCTACAATATACATTTAAGCTCGCTTATTCAATTAACTTGTTGACCCATTATACAAAAGGTACGCCGTCACTAACGATAAATATAGCTCCGACTAATAGTTTGCTTGTAATTTCACATCTTTCCTTCACAGTACTCGTTCACTATCGGTAAAAGGATTTAGTTTAGGCTTTGAGGGTGGTCCCCCAATCTTCATACATGATAAGTTGTCACGTACTACATTCCAAAATTATATAAATATAAGCTATCTTATATTTATATAAAGCCTGTTCCAAGTTCGCTCACCACTACTATCGGAATCTCGGTTGATTTTAATACGTGGTACTAAGATGTTTCAGTTCCCATATGATTTTTTTGTCGCAACAAACTTTGGTTTCCCATGTTTAGAAAAAATAGTTTCCCAGCAAAGTTATGCTTCACTATAAGTTTCGTGGTTTCTACGTCATTTTATCCTTTTCCAAGATATCCCTTACAGGCATTAAAAATATATTTGTCTTTATATTTGTGTGTTTTAATTTAATCAAAAAATAGAAGATTTAAGCTGAGTCCCAAAAAGTATTTGGCCTAAATCTTGTCGCACTTGAGTTCGGTATGGGTTCAGGCGAACACGGAAATGACGAGACTTGAACTCGCAGTCTTCGGTACGACAAACCGATGCTTCGCCAGTTAAGCTACATTTCCCATATAATTCATATTAATTTATATTTATTATAGAGCAAAAAGAATTAAGAAAGCTATTATTAAAGCAAATAAAGCAATTGCTTCAGTAAGAGCAAATCCTAAAATGGCAATACGAAATAATTCTTCTTTTATAGAAGGATTACGAGAAGTACCTAAAACTAATGCCCCAAAAACAGTACCAATACCAACTCCTGCTCCTGCTAATCCGATTGTAGCTAGACCTGCTCCGATATATTTAGCTCCTAATACCATTGATTTTTATATTTAAAATTTTTCATTAAACCTTTTATGTAAAACCTTTAATTTTAAATTATGTTAAAAAATAAATAACAAACATTTTCTAGTTCGAGATGTGGCGTAGTTTGGAAGCGTATTTGTTTTGGGAACAAAAGGTCATGGGTTCAAATCCCATCATCTCGTATTTCATAAAAGCTAGAAGAAAAATGTATTTGACTATTCTAATATTACCATTATGCGGTTGTATTGCTTCAGGCTTATTTGGTAGATATCTCGGAGTTTTCGGAAGTGGTCTAATCAGTACTGTATGTTGCGGTCTTTCTAGTTTAATTTCTTTATTTTGTTTTTATGAAGTGGTTTTTAATTCTAGCAAATGTATTCTAACAATATTAACTTGGATTCAAGTAACTTCTTTTAATGTAAATTGGGGGTTTTTATTTGATACTTTAAGTATAATTATATTGTTTGTAGTTACTTTTATTTCTTTTTTAGTTCATATATATTCTATAGAATATATACGCGAAGATCCACATCTTCCTCGTTTTATATCGTACTTATCTTTATTTACATTTTTTATATTAATTTTAGTAAGTTCCGATAATTTTCTACAGATATTTTTAGGGTGGGAAGGTATCGGGTTATCTTCTTATTTACTAATTAATTTTTGGTTTACTCGAATTCAAGCTAATAAGGCTGGAATTAAGGCTATAGTAATTAATAGAGTAGGTGATTTCGGGCTTGCTTTATCAATTCTGGCTATTTATCTTAATTTTGAAACAATCGAATACGCATCGGTTTTTGCTATAATTCCAGCGTTAAAAGGTCAAAGTTTTTATATAGGTAATTGTTATTATTCTACGTTGGATTTAATTGGATTTTTACTTTTTTGGGGGGCCTGCGGAAAATCTGCTCAACTAGGACTTCATACTTGGTTACCTGATGCAATAGAAGGTCCAACTCCAGTTTCAGCTTTAATTCATGCTGCTACTTTAGTAACAGGTGGTGTATTTTTATTAGCACGTTGTTCTCCATTACTAGAATATGCTCCAGGAGCTTTAGCATTTATTATTTTATTGGGAGGAGCTACAGCTTTTTTTGCCGGAACAGTTGGTCTTGTACAAAATGATATTAAACGTGTTATTGCTTATTCTACTTGTAGTCAATTAGGGTATATAGTTTTTGCTTGTGGATGTAGTCAGTATCATTTAGGGGTATATCATTTAGCGAATCATGCCTTTTTTAAAGCTTTATTATTTTTATCTGCGGGCTCATTGATTCATGGATTAGAAAATGAGCAAGATATAAGAAAAATAGGTGGATTAAGAAAGCTATTACCTTTTACTTATTCGATAATAGTTATCGGTTCTTTTTCACTAATAGGTTTACCCTTTTTAACTGGATTTTATTCAAAAGACAGTATTTTAGAAGGCGCGTATGCTAAGTATTCAATCGCAGGACATTTTGCATACCAATGTGGTAGTTTTGCTGCCTTTTTAACTGGATTTTATTCTTTAAGAATATTATATTTATGTTTTTTATCTAAATCAAACGGTTACCGCCCAATTATCGTAGGAGCTCACGAGTCTTCTAGTTTGATAACTTCACCATTAGGATTGTTGGCTATTCCAAGTATTTTCTGCGGTTATTTAATAAAAGATCTTTTTGTTGGATTTGGTAGTCCTGCTTGGGCTAATTCTATTTTTACTCATCCTTTTAATATAGGTGATTCTGAATTTTTGTCTGTATTTACAAAATTTTTTCCGGTATTAATTGGTACATTGGGTGGAGTATTAGCGTTTTTTTTATATACAAAGTTTAAAACTTTCCTGTTTTTTTTAAAAAGAACAGAAAAAGGGAAAATGTTTTATAACTTTTTAAATAGAAAATGGTTTTTCGACAAAATTTATAACATTTATCTTTCTCAAGTGTTATTAAACGTATCTTACCATACTACTTATAAGACAATTGATAAAGGAGTTATTGAGAATGTAGGACCTATTGATTTATCAATATTACTAAAACAAATATCAGAATTTGTTTCTATTTTTCAAAAAACTGGTAATATTTATAGACTAGCCTTATTTATAGTAATAGGATTGTTAATTTTAATTACTATTATACTGTTTAGTTTAGTAAATACTATAATTTGGTATTTTTTAGTACTTAGTTTAATTTTTTTTTTAAAATTGGATTAAAATAAAAATAAAAATAAATGTTTTTTTTAACAGAATATTCGAATATTGCTTTTTATGCGTTAGTATCCGCAGTTTTAGCTATTTTAATTCTTTTATTGTCTTACATAATAAGTACGCGTTTACCAGATACTGAAAAATTATCTACATATGAATGTGGATTTGATCCATATGAAGACGCAAGAAATCCTTTTGATGTTCGTTTTTATCTTGTTGCTATTTTATTTATTATTTTTGATATTGAAAGTGTTTTTATATTTCCTTGGGGGGCTTCACTTGCATGGTTATCTCCTACAGGAATTTGGGCTATAGTCGACTTTTTTTTTGAACTTTGTTTAGGATTTGCTTATGCTTGGAAAGTTGGAGCTTTAGAATGGGAATAAAATTTAATTAAGTATGCAATTAAATTATAAAGATAGACTAAAACGTTCAAATGTTTTGATATTTGAAGAAAAGAAAAAGTGTTTTAAAAGCATTAAAACAAATAATAGTTTAGTGTGTTCTTGGTGGTCGCGACATAAGTTAAATTCTTTAGCGCAACTAAAAATTAGAAATAGATGTGTTATTACTCAACGAGGAAAAAGTGTTAAGAAAAATTTTAAGTTATCCCGCATTGAATTGAAAAGGTGGGTAAAGAACAAAATACTTTTTGGACTTAATACAGCGAGTTGGTAAAAATATTTTTGTTAAATTTTTCTTTTATAAGATAAATATAGATATATAAATAAAAGCCATTTAATTTTGGCAAGAGATACAAAATGCGAATATAGGATTTGAACCTATGACTATCAGATAATGAGTCTGATGAGCTGCCTGACTGCTCTAATTCGCTTATTAACACCAATATAAAATTAAAAAATTCAAATAAGTAAATAACGTATAAAAATTTTATACTATAAACAAGCGTATAATAATAATAAAATATAAATTATAATGTAATTTTTCCAATTATACTAGAACGAGTTGTTTGTATAAAAATTTTCTGTTTTAAGCTTATACTAGTATTATAACCACGAGTTAAACTAATAGCACCAATTATTGCAACAAGTAAGATAAGTCCACAAACAATAAAATGAATATTATATTCTGTATAAAGTATTTTTCCTAAATTCGTAAGATTAGATTGTGTATCATATATATTAAAATTTTCATCTGACACATATACGACTTTAGATGCTTGACAAGGATAAGGTACTAAAATTTTTTGTTTTTTATTATAAAGAGTCGCTAAACTATAAGAAGTATAATTTTTTTGTAATGGTAGTTCAATTTCATACAACTCAGTTTCTCCTTTTTCATTGTCTGCCCAGAATGATGTTGTAACATAATAATTTCCGTCTACATATCTATAATTTTTTAGAGTTTGTTCCGTCCCCGGTACATCCCAAGGTACTTTAGAATAAATCTGTTGAGATTTAGTAGTAAAATAAATAGGATTTTCAGATTGATCATCTGGTTCTTGTTTAAGGTCAATAATTCTTCCGTTATATTTATCAGAATTTATAAAAGTTAATGAATAAGTTAAAGAACTTAAACCTATTGAAGAAAAAAACATAATAATTATCTTTTGATAATTTATTTGAGTAGAACCTAACTTAATTTTTAATATTATAACAATAAATAAAAATAGAACTGCTACTGCACCAGCGTATACAATAATAAATACATAAGGTAAAAAATCAACTCCTAAAAATAATAGTAAAAAACTACCTGTAACAAAAAATGTAACTAAATGTAACACTGCGTATACAGGATTTTGATTCGCAAATGTAATTATTATTGCGGTAAACAAACAAATTACTTTAAAAATAAAGAAAACTTTTATCATTATTAAGATCAATTAATTATGTTTGTCTCTTTTTGTAAAGAAGAGGGTAGGATTTGAACCTACGTAGGAATAATCCAATTGATTTACAATCAATCACCATTAACCACTCGGTCACCACTTCTTAAAGTTATTAATAAATATAAGTATAAAAACTTAATACGATGAGAACTTAAATTTGAAAATAAATAGATTTGGTTTTAATCTGATGCATAACCAGATTCACTATCTAATTCTGAACCAGATTTACTAGCTAATTCGATTTTTTTTATTAGTTCTAAGTTAGGTTCAGTTTTATTCCAGGAAAGACTAACTGTAATATCATTTGATCTTAATAAAAGTCTAGTATTAAAAGGATGAACCCAGTTATATAAAGAACTTCCATCTTCTAAAATTTGTAGTTGATAAAAGCTTCGAAGTATAGCCCTTTTCATTTTAAAATCGATAATCAAATACTCTAAAAATTTGATCTATATCTAATTTACCTATTACCACCCGTTTACAATTTTGATCATAATAGAAATCTGCATAGCCATTACAAGGAAAATCTTTACGTAGTGGATGCCCGTTAAAACCGTAATCTGTTAAAATACGTCTTAAATCCGGATGATTATCAAAAAATACCCCAAATATATCCCATGCTTCTCTTTCCCACCAATTGGCACAAGGATATAACATAGTAATACTTGAAATATTTGTTAATTCATTTGTGTAAATTTTTAATCTAAACCTACTATTAAATATACTTAACAATTCGTAAACTAGTTCAAATCGATTTTGACGTTCCGGATAATCAACAACAGAAATACAAGTTAAAATTTTATATTGAGTAAGTGAAGAATCTCGTAAAAGTCTTAAAGTTGATATCAAATCTTTTATTAAACAACTAGCAGTATAAAATTCAGATTTTTTTTTTTTTCGGCAATATGTTAAAGGCAATGATTTAAAGATATTAAGTTGTTTCATTTTTTAATAAAATCAAAAACAATTACCAAAAAAGGGATTTGAACCCCTACTCTTACGAACTGGAACCTAAACCCAGCGTGTCTACCAATTTCACCATTTTGGCTTTTTTATCTGGAGCAAAAGGATTCGAACCTATGATGCCCGTACCAAAAACGGGTGCCTTTCCTCTTGGCTATGCTCCAACCAAAATATTTTAGTTTTATAGTAATATATATTTAGATAAAATATTTCTATTTTATAACAATAACGGGTAAATAACGGGATTTGAACCCATGACCTACGGAACCACAACCCGCCACTCTACCGTTTGAGCTATATTTACCTTATATCGAATTTAATATCTAACTAGTAAAGTAATTTTTAATAGGGTTAATTATCTAATACAAGAAAAAAAGGATTCGAACCTTTACTTTACGGCTTTGGAAACCGATGTTCTACCATTAAACTATTTTCTTTTATTCAAATTTACGTAATAATTTACATTTATAACACTATACCCATTCATACACAAAATTATAATTAGAATTATAATGCATTAAAGTAGGAAATAACCAGACTTGAACTGGTAACCTTATGCGTGCAAAGCAAATGCTCCACCAATTGAGCTATATTCCCAATAAATTCGCAAAATTCAATTTAAATTCACCCATAATTTATTTAGTTTTAAATAAATTTAGTTGGACTAAAATTGAAAATATAATACGCTACTAAAAATGCACTTTTAATCAATTATAATATTGGTAGTGTGGTATAATGGTATAACATCGGATTGCAAATCCGAAAATAGTGGTTCAATTCCGCTCACTACTTTAATATTTACAAAAAAGAGGTAAACGATATAAAACTTTACAAGTATTTAGAATAAAATTTTCAGGAATTGAACCTTCTACATGAAACTTTTTCTTAATAATTTCAAACAAAACAAAGAACGCATACCATTTGTTTTTTAAACTAAACAAAAGAAATTGTACATCTTCAGCTAATAATTGTTCAATACAGTACAAAGGAAGTTCTATTCCTATAAATATATAAATTTTAGGACCTTGATATTTTCTTGATTGTTCTAAAATTTTAAAAGAAGATGGCAATTTTATTAAACGAGAATTACTTTTCAAGGCGTAAACAAGCCATTTTTGATAAATATCAGATTTGATGATTGGAAAATAAGCAAATAAATATATATTTATTTTGTTTATATTTCTTAAAAGATATTTATTGTAGTATAAGTTTTTTTGATTTCGACGACTAAGTACACCTGATAATCCCATTAAACATTTACA
>JAAUYI010128244.1_pt1 | contig 13020 bp, 12 predicted proteins | sample 7278041 | NCBI WGS metagenome assembly JAAUYI01 (sample SAMN14350216, study PRJNA611818) | marine sediment metagenome | isolation source: surface marine sediment (0.6m) | place: French Polynesia: Moorea | collected 2018-08
CCGCGGCCCCCGCGGCGGTTCTTCTCTTGCGCTTCGTTGACCCGGATGGTCCGTCCGTCGAGCTCGCTGCCGTCGAGCTCCGACATCGCCTGCTCGGCCGCGGCCGAGTCGACGAACGTGACGAAACCAAAGCCGCGCGAGCGGCCGGTGTCACGGTCGTTGATCACCTTGGCCTCCGTGACCTCACCGAAGCGCGCGAACGCCTGGTGCAGACCGTCGTCGGTGGTGTCCCAACTCAGGCTGCCCACAAACAACTTCTTCGACATCTCGTTTCCTTTTCTCTCTCGCCAAACCGGCGCGCCATCATAGGACCACTCTCGACGGCGGTCCACGCTTTCTTGCTCACTCGGATCACCTGACGGTGGTCACGGGTCGCCATCGCTCGATGTCAATGCTGCCCCTCTGACGGTCTCAAGAATCAAGAGAAAGACAGCCTGGGTACTTCGATCGGCGGGCTGACCCTGACTTTCAACTCGTCCGCGGCCTAGCTACACCGGCGCGCCGCAGCTGACAAGCCCACAAACGCTGCACGCGGAGAAACGACCCGAAAACCTGGCGTTGGCGCGCCACATTCGTCCGGACCATGCGCACTGTTTCGCCCGCGCACGGTCGGACGGGCTGCTCGCCGGCGGATCGGCGCCCGGTACGGCCGGCACGGGCGTCGGCACCGGTCGCCGTCCGATCCGGCGTTCACAGACTGCTCGGCGGCGGGGGGCGTTCCGCATGACCGGCACGGATCTCGGCGGCGGGGGGCGTTCGGCACGACCGGCACGGACCTCGGCAACGGCTCGCCGACCCGTCTGGCCGTCCCGGACTGCTCAGCAACGGCTCCGCGCGCCGTCTGGCCGTCACGGACTGCTCGGCAACGACTCCGCGCGCCGTCGGGCCGTCACGGGCTGCTCGGCAGCGGGTTGGCACTCGCCTCGATGACGGACTCGACCTGGTCCGGGAGCGCGGCGAACAGGTCGAGGCCGGTGAGACCTTCGACCTGATCGACCGGCACGTTGAAGGTCCGCCAGGCGAACGGCGGTGGATAGACATTCGGCAGGATGTACCCGTATGCCTGATGCGTGCCGTCCGAGCTCCGCGCGAGGACCGCTTTCCAGTTGTGGGTCGGCACCGCGATGCCGTGGCGACCGATGCGCACGGCGGGCTCGTTCGGTTGACCGTTCGCGTCGAGGAACAGGTTGCCGGTGTAGATCCACGCCACCTGGACCCCGCGCACCGTGCCGCGCACCGCCGCTTCGAGCTCGGTCCAGGGTTCGCGGTTGAAGATCGGTTCCCGCGGGGCGACGTTCGACAGCAGCAGGCTCTCGTCCATGGCGAGCTCGCTGCGGAGGAAGTCTTCGGCCGGCGCCACCTGACCGCGGTCGAAGTAGACCTCGTAGTCGTTGTTGTCGGAGCGCGCGCTCAGCGGCAACGCCGGGTCGGAGCGGAACGAGCTCCTGACCTCTGCCGGTCCCACGAGCTCGGGCGCCGCGATGCGGTAGCCGACCCAGCGCGGGACGAGCCATTCGTCCTGGTAACAGTTGACGTAGTAGGCTTTGACCAGCCGCGTGGCCGTCGACGGACAAACCGGCACCGCCGTCTGCTCGAGCGCCTCGAGGGCGCTCAGGTCGACGGCATCCTCCTCGCCGCAGGCGCTCAGCACCAGCGACGCGATCAGGATCCTCATGTTCCTCGAAATAGCCGCGCGGTCTCGAGCTGTCAAACGCGCTTCACCAACCCGCGGTGCCGGGGCCGCCTTTGAACGGACCCACGATGTTGGCGGTGATCCACCCGCCGTAAAAGTCACCTTCCTGCGCAGCGACCCGCTCGTCACCGACCCAGCAGGCGTCGACGCGACTGGCGTAGAACGAGTAGTAGCCGGAGATGGCGGCGTAGCGGCCGTCGATCTCGGGGTATCGCCACGCGGCGCCCTCGCTCGCGCGTCCGTTGACGACGATGTCGAAGTACTCCGCCCGGCCTTTCCACTCGCAGTGCGAGGTTCGCCCGTTCCTCTCCAAGAGATCCGGGCGCACCGACTCGGGGGGGAGGTAGTAGGTAGGTGGGTGGCTGGTCTCGAGTACGCGGTACGCCGCGGTGGTGTCCGCGATGACCTCGCCGGCGTACTCCACCCGCAGCCGCTCGCGCACCGGCTCGAGCGCCGGAGGGCGGGGGTACTCCCAGACCGATTCGCGCGCGCGCATCAGCGTGCCCGCACCCGGGCGAGGCCACCGTCCACCCCGAGAACCTGACCGGTGATCCAGGAGCTCTCCGGGTCGAGCAAGAAGGCAATGGCGCGCGCGACGTCCTCGGGTTGGCCGAGCCGCCCGAGCGCATGCATGCGCCGCGAGGTCTCCGCCGACTTTTCGTTGGCGGTGATGCGCCGGGTCATCGGCGTCTCGGTCAACCCAGGCGCCACCACGTTCACGCGCACGCCTTTGCTCGCGTAGGTGGCTGCGGCCGAGAGGGCCAGGCCCTCGACCCCACCCTTGGCGGCGGCGATCGCCTCGTGGTTGGCGAGACCGACCGCGGCCGCGGCGGTCGAGACCAGCACGATCGAACCGCCCGAGGAGATCATCGCCTTGGCGGCGGCACGCACCACCGCGAAGGCCGAGGTCAGGTTGGTCGCGACGGTATCGTGCCATTCCTCCGGCGTGGTCACGTGCGCCGGCTTGAGCACCAGAGAGCCGACGCAGTTGGCGACACCGTCGAGGCCGTCGAGACGCTCGCGGGTCGACTCGACCAGCTCGGCGACCGCCTGGATATCGGTGGCATCGACCGCCTGGTATTCGGCACCGAGCTCTGTCGCGAGGGAGCCGAGGGTGTCGGTATTGCGCCCGGCCATCATCACGCGGGCGCCGCCGCCCACGAGCTGGCGACAGGTCGCCGCGCCGATGCCCCCGGACGCGCCGAGGACGAGCATCTTCGCTTGTTTCATGAGACCGCTCCTGCGAACATACTGTTCACGCGCCGATACGGAATCAACCATTGACTCCTGTGCCGAGCCCGGTTTTCTTCGCCCCCATGCCCGAACATGTATCCGAGGTCCTGGTCGTCGGCGCTGGTGTTGCCGGCCTCTCGTGCGCGCGGGAGCTGCACCGCGCGGGCATCGCGGTGACCGTGCTCGACAAAGGACGCAGCATCGGTGGCCGCTGCTCGACCTGGCGCGCGGACGGCGGTCACACACTCGACTACGGGGTCACGTTCTTTCACGGCAGCGCCCGCGAGTTTCTCGCCGAGCTCGACCAGCTCGACGGCCTCATCGAGGGCTGGCCGCGGCGCACCGTCGGCCGCGGCGACCCATGCCAACCCCGAGCTCTGGCCGCGCACGAGCGGCGTGTCGGGCTGCGCCCGGGCGTCTCGGCGTTGCCGAAGCACCTCGCTGGCGGCCTCGACGTGCGCACGCGGACGCAGGTCGACCGCCTGACGGACACCGACAACGGTATCGCCGCCGAGGCCGGCGACGAGCGCTGGCGGGCGCGGACTCTGGTCCTCGCCCTCCCGTGCGAGCAGGCGCGCGACCTGCTCGAGCCCCTCTCCGGCGCCGACACCGAGGTCGCTGGCACCCGCCGCCTCCTCGGCATGCTCGGCACCGTGCCCTGCCTGACCGTCATGGCCACATTCGAGCAGGAGCCGCCGGACTGGCACCTGATGCTCCCGGCCGACTCGCGCGCGGTCCAGCTGGTCACCAACGAATCGAGCAAACGTCCGGACACCAAAGGCAGTGCCCTGGTCATCCAGGCGCGACCCGCCTGGTCGGCCGAGCACCTTCGTGATGCGCCCGACGCCTGGACCGCCGCGTTGCTGCGCGAGGCCGCCGCCGAGGCCGGCGATTGGATCACCGCGCCGCTCTGGTCGCGCGCCCACCGCTGGCGCTTTGCCCGCACCGACCTCGCCACCGAGCTCGCCGAGCCGATCCTGATCGCACACGGCGGCGCGCGCATCGGTGTCGCCGGAGAGCTGTTCTCGCGTGGCGCCGGAGTCGAGGCTGCTTATCTTGCAGGTCGAGCTCTGGGTCGGCGGATCCTGGGAGGCGACCATGACTGACGCGCGCAACCAGCTCGACGATCTCGTCGAGCGCGACCGGCACCACGAGTGCCAGGGGTTCGGCCCCGGCCACGTCTGCGTGCGCATCGTGGCGGTGGCCGAGCTGCCGAGCCGGTTCGGCAACTTTCAGATCGTGGCCTTCTGGAACAACCGCGATCAGAAAGAGCACGTCGCCGTCGTTCACGGCGACGTGGTCGGCAGCAGCGCGGTCGCCACCCGCTTGCACTCCGAGTGCCTCACCGGCGACATCATGGGCTCGCTGCGCTGCGACTGCCGCGACCAGCTCGAGGCCGCGCTGCGACACATCGCCCGCGAAGCGCGTGGTGTCGTCCTCTACCTGCGCCAGGAGGGCCGCGGCATCGGCCTGATCAACAAGATCCGCGCCTACAGTCTGCAAGATTCCGGGCTCGACACGGTCGAGGCCAACCGGGCGCTCGGCTTTCGCGACGACGAGCGCGACTACGCGGTCGCGGCCCACATGCTCCACAGCCTGCGCGTCTCCTCGGTGCGCTTGATGACCAACAATCCGAACAAGGTTGGCCAGCTCACCCAGCACGGTGTCGTGGTCGACGAGCGCATTCCGCACGTGCTGCCGCCGAACGAGCACAATCGTTTTTACCTCGAGACCAAGGCGAAGCGTTCCGGCCACTGGATCGATCTCTCCGGCAAGCCGCATCTCATGGAGCAGAGCGATCCGGTCCTGGTCGAGGGCATGGACCCTTGACGCGCGCGATCCTCATCTCGGCGATGCTCCTCACCAGCGCCGAGGCGCACGCCGACGCCGACTTCCTCGCCGCCTTCAACGCCGAGCGCATCGACCTGAACACCTGGGGTATGGTCGTCCTGCTCGGCTGGGCGGTCGCCAACATCGGCGTCGGCACCGTGGGCAACTTCACCGCCGAGGGCTCTACCCGGTACCTGCACCAGGGCAACGCCGCCTGGAACCTGGTCAACCTGGCCATCGCGGGCTTCGCGCTCCACGGTCTGCTCGGTGAGGATCCGTCGGCGCTCGGCGCCGCCGAGACGCTCGAGGAGGCGCATCGCATGGAGTGGCTGCTCTGGCTCAACAGCGGCCTCGACCTCGCGTACATCGCCGCCGGGGCGTGGCTGTGGGAGCGCGGCGTGCGCAAGGCTTCAGACCGCCTGGTCGGCTACGGCCGGGCCTTGATCATTCAAGGCGGCTTTCTCCTGGTGTTCGACCTCGCCCTGGTCGCCCTCAACGTCGATCTCAACAACGAGCTGCTGCCGAGGTTGATCGCGTCCACGGGCGAGCACGGCGCCCGCACGCTCGGGGTGGCGTTCTCCTGGTGATCAGTAGCTGTGCTCGCCGAGCTTCACCTTGCCACGAAACGCCCAGTAGACCACGCCGGTGTAGATGAGCACGAACGGCATACCGATCGCCGCGATCACCAGCATGATGGTGAGCGTCTTCGGACTCGAGGCCGCGCTGAAGATGGTGACGCTGAGCGCCGCGTCGTTGCTCGCGGTCACCAGGTTCGGGAACAGCGCCGCGCCGAAGAGCGCCAGCACCCCGGCGATGGTCGCGCTGCTCGAGACAAAGGCCCAGGCCGGCTTGTCGAAGAAGATCGAGCGCGGAATGTTGGCGACGGCGAGCGCATTGAGCACGGCGACGAAGACCACCGGCGGGAACTCCGCGAAGTTCTCGGTGACGCGCGGGACCGCTGCGAGGGTGAAGGCGGTGGTGGCGACAAACGCTACCAGAAAGGCGGCAAACGTTGCCCACATCCAGCGCCGCACACGCCTCTGCAGCTCACCCTCGGTCTTCAAATACAGAAAGAAGGAGCCGTGCATGGCGAACATGCAAACCGTGAAGACCCCGACCACGAGTGCGTACGGGTTGAGCTGGTCGAGCATCGAGCCGGTGAAGCTGCCGCGGGCGTCGAGCGGAAGGCCGAGCATGGCGTTGCCGACCGCGACCCCGAAGAGAAAGGTCGCCAGCGCCGAGCCGGCGAAAAAGCTCCAATCCCAGAACCGCCGCCACCGGGCGGACTCCACCTTGGAGCGAAACTCGAGCGAGACCGCCCGCGAGATGAGCGCGAACAGCAGGAGCATGAAGGCGGTGTAGAAACCGGAGAAGGCACTGGCGTAGGCGTCGGGGAAGGCCGCGAACAGAGCGCCGCCGAAAGTCACCAGCCAGACCTCGTTTCCGTCCCAGAGAGGGCCGATCGAGTTCATCGAGATGCGCCGCTCTTCGTCGGTGACCGGTACGAACGGGTGCAGGATGCCGACCCCGAGATCGAAACCATCGAGGATGGCGTAGCCGGTGAGCAAAAAACCGAGGATCAGAAACCAGAGAACGCAGAGGGTCTCCCACTCCATGGCTCAGCCCTCCCCCCCGGTGAGCGATTCGGTGCGCCCGGCGCGTCGGCTGGCGGCCTCGAGCAGTCCCTCCCCGCCGCGTTTCTGCGACGATTCCGGTCCGTGGCGGATCTTGCGGTCGAGCACGAAGAGCCAGACCGCGAGCAGAGCCAGGTACAGAAGCACAAAACCAATGATGGAGCCGAGCACCTGGCCGCCGCTGAGGTTGTCGCTGGCCGCGTTCGCCGTGCGCAGGCCGAGGCGCTCGTCGTATTCGACGACACCGGCAGGACCGAGGAGCAACTCGCCGGCGTCGTCACGCGGAACCGGCGGGTGCACGATCCAGGGCTGGCGGCCAATCTCGGCCGACATCCACCCGGTCTGGTTGGCGACCATCGGCGCGACCACCGCGAGCACGAACACCCACATGAGCCAGCGGCGCTCGAACAGCACGCCGCGGACGCGCAGAACGCTCGCCAGCAGGGTCAAGGCGAGGAAGAAGGTGCCGAGGCCGACCATGACGTGATAGCTGAGAAACGGCACCAGGACCGGAGGTCGGTCCTCGGGCGCGAACTTGTCGAGACCGTCGACGCTCGCGGCCGTGTCCCCGTGCAGCAGCAAGCTCAGACCTCCCGGGACCGCGATGTTGAAGTGCACGGTGGCGTCGTCTGGGTCGGGAATGCCGATCAGGCTCATGTCCGCCGGGCCGGTTTCGAAGTGACCCTCGAAGGCGGCGAGCTTGGCCGGTTGCTGCCGGTAGACGCCGTGGGCCTGAAAGTGCCCGCTGGCGAGCATGAGCACGGCGGAGACCGTGGCGAAGATGAGCGCGCCGGTAAACGAGCGGCGGGCGAACTCGAGGTGGCGGCCCTTGAGCACGTACCAGGCCGAGATGCTCATGACGAAGAATGCCCCGGTGAGAAAACAACCGAGCCAGACGTGCACCAGGCGATGGACCGTGGACGGGTTGAATACCAGCTGCCAGAAATCGACGATCTCCGCGCGCAGAACCGGGGCGCCGTCGGCGACCAGCGGCACACCGTCCCGGAGCACCGGTACGATGTGATGACCGGCCGGGGTCTGCTGCCAGCTGTTGGCGACCACGATCCAGACCGAGGAGAAGATCGAGCCGAGCGCCACCATGGCGGTGGCGAAGAAGTGCATGCGCGGCGAGACGCGGTCCCAACCGAACACCAGGATGGCGAGAAAACCCGACTCGAGGAAGAACGCGAAGATCCCTTCGGCCGCCAGCGCCGAGCCGAAGACATCGCCGACGAAGCGGGAGTACGGCGCCCAGTTGGTGCCGAACTGGAACTCCATGACGATGCCGGTGGCGACACCGATGGCGAAGTTGAGCGCGAAGATGCGAGTCCAGAAGCGGGCCGCGGTCTCGTAGATCGGCTCGCGCGTGCGCAGGTGCATGGCCTCGAGGTAAACGAGCACCCCACCCATCCCGATGGTCAGGGTAGGAAAGATGTAGTGAAAGCCGATGGTCAGGGCGAACTGAACACGCGAGAGCCAAACCGGATCCATGGCGCACCTCTACCCGATCTGGGCGCGCGGCGCCACGGAGCGCGCTCAGCTGGCGAGGGCGAGGGTCACCGGCCGGTGGCCGCTCCACCAGCGCTCGGCGCGCCGACGGTCCCAGGTGCCGGGAGTGGGACAGGCCTCGAGGGCGTCCCGGAGCTCGCGCACGCTCTGAAAGCGATCCGCCGGGTCCTTGGCCAGACACCTGAGCACGATGCGGTCGAGCTCCTCCGGGATGTCGAGCTCGGTGTGCAACGACGGCGGGTTGGGCTCCACCGACGCGTGCGCGACCGCCATGCGGACCGGTGAGCTCTCGTCAAAGACGAGCTTGCCGGTGAGCATCCAGTAGGCGACACAGCCGAGGGCGTAGATGTCGCTGCGGCCGTCCAGCTTGGCTCCGCCGGTTGCCATCTCGGGGGAGATGAAGGCCGGGGTGCCGGTCAGACCTCCGTCGACCGAGAGCTGCGATCCGTCGCCGGTGTCGCCCTCCGGCTTCACCAGACCGAAGTCGAGGACCTTGACGAAGTCGCAGTAGGTGCCCATGCGACTGACGTGCACGTTGGCCGGCTTGATGTCCCGGTGGACCAGGCCCTGGCTGTGCGCGTCGGCGAGCGACTCGCACACCTGCGCGAGGAGGTAAACGGCGCGCTCGGGCGCGATCGGGCCGTGCTTGCGGACCAGGGCGTCGAGGTCCCAGCCGTCGAGGAACTCCATGACGTAATAAAAGGTGCCGTCGCCCGCGACTCCGAAGTCGTAGACCTCGACGGTGTTGGGCGAGCGCAGCGCCGCCGTCGTGCGCGCCTCGCGCTCGAAGCGCCGGAGCGTGCGCTCGGCCGCGCTCCGGTCCTCGTTGATGACGTCGGGTCGGATGAGCTTGATGGCGGCCGGGCGCGCCAGCGAGCGGTGGCGCGCGAGCCATACGTCGCCCATGCCGCCGGCGCCGATTTTCTGGAGCATGTCGTACTGGGTCTCGGAGGTCTTCTCCACCATGCGGTGGAGCAGAAAGCCGACCATGAGCGCCGCCAGGACCGAAACGGCGTACGCGATGGCCAGGAGGATGGCGCCGCTGCCGAGCTCACCCGACGGGATCCGCGCCACCCCGGCGACGAGGAGCGGCGTGGCTGCCACCGGCAACATCACGAGCGCGGCGCGCCGGCCCGAGTTGACGACGAAGAGGCCGTAAAAGCCGAGGACGAGAGCGAACTGCAGGAGAGATCGGTTCCAGACCGCGACCCGCTGCGCCGGATCGTCGGCGCTCGCGAGTATTCCGAACGCGCGCAGTCCGAGGAAGGCGGTCACCGAGAGCAGCACGCCGATCTCGATCGCCCGCGCTCGACTCACCCGGTCGACCAGGGGCGAGAACGCCAGCGCCGTCGCGGCCCCGACCAACACCCCGACGCCCCACAGCCCCGAGGTGGTGGTGTCACCGGCAACGCGGTCGCGAACCAGAAGCGCAACCACGGTCACGGTCGCAACGATGCCTGCCACCCGTACCAGGAGCGGAAGAACAAACTCGACCGGTGTTCTGTCCGGACCGGGCAGAATCCCGTGCTCGTGTCAGAAGCGGTGTTTGGCTTCGCCCGGGAGGATCGGATCCGGAACCGTGTCGAGCACATCTCGATCTGTCATCGGGTCACCGTGGTCTTTCGGGTTCCGGACTATCATAGGTATCCGCCGCTCCGCCGCAATGGCCGGCGGGGGTGTGCTCGCCTCGCGACGGCGTTATTCTGGGGCGAGAAAGGACCGATGCTCCGATTGCCCTTGCTGCTCTGTTCGGTCGCGTGCGCACACGCGCCACGACCTCCGGCTCCGCCGGCGGTGCCGCCGCCGGTGGCGCCCAACCCGACCAACCCGGCGGCGCCCCTGTTTCGGTCCGACGTTCCGCTCGAGCTCGAGCTCGCCGGACCGCTGCGCGCGATCTGGCGCCAGCGCGCTGATGACGAGCGATTCTGGACCGAAGCCACCCTGTCGCTGGCCGGACGCCGGGTGCCGGTGCTCGTGAAGGTCAAGGGCCGGAACCGCGCCCGCCACTGCGAGGTGCCGCCGTACAAGATCCGGGTCTACCCGCAGACGGTCACCGGCACCGTGCTCGCGGGCCAGCGGGTCCTGCGCCTGTTCAGCCACTGTCGCGACGTCCTGAGCTACGAGCATCGCGCGGTGGAGGAGTACCTGGTCTACCGCACCCTGAACCTGCTCACCGACTGGAGCCTGCGCGCCCGACTGGTGCGCATGACCTACCGCGACACGGACCTCGACCGTGTCGAGACCTACTTCGCGGTCATCACGGAGAACGTCGGGCAGCTCGCGGCGCGAACCGGCTGGCAGGAAGTGAACGCCGCCGCGGTCGGACCACGCGCCATCGAGCCGAACCAGGCCGCGCTCCTCGGCCTGTTCAACCTGCTGATCGGCAACACCGACTTCTCGGTGCTGCGAGGCCCTCCGGGAGAAGAATGTTGCCACAACGTCGGCCTCATCGGCTCGCCGGGCGGCCCGACCATCCCGGTCCCGTACGACTTCGACTCGGCCGGTATCGTCGACGCACCGTACGCCGAGCCGAGCCCCGAGCTCCCGATCACCTCTGTCCGCGTGCGCCACTATCGCGGCCTGTGTGTACACGACAACTACATTCCCGGGCTGCTCGAGCGGTTCATGGCGCATCGAGGAGCCATCGAGGCCCTGTACCGGGGGCAGGCCGGCCTCGACGCCAACCGACTCGAGGACACCCTCGAGTACCTCGCTGAGTTCTACGAGCTCATCGCTGACCCCGAGGCGGTCGCCGATGACATTTACGGAAGGTGCCGCTGATGACGCGTTGGCTTCGAGTCGCTCCGCTCGCCCTTTTGGCCGCGTGCACCGCTGCGCCGCCGCTCGCCTGGGACCTGCCCGCAGCCGAGCGGGTGGTCGCAGTCGGCGACGTGCACGGCAACATCGACGGTCTGGTCGCAATTCTGAAACGCGCACACCTGGTGGACGATGACCTGCGCTGGAGCGGCGGCAACTCGGTCCTGGTACAGACCGGTGACCTGCTCGATCGCGGCGCCGACGTGCGCGCGGTCCTCGATCTCATGGCGCGCCTGCAGCAGGAGGCGCCCGCCGCCGGCGGCCGGGTGGTGGTGCTCTGGGGCAACCACGAGATCGTCAACCTGACCGTCGATCTCCTCGACGTAGCGCCGGCCGCCCTGGCCAGCTTCGAAGACGAGCGCTCCCCGGAGCGCCGCGAGCGCGCCCTGTCCGCGTGGCGAGGTTCGTTCGCGGAGCCGCCGGACGCGCAGACCGAAGCCGAGTGGCACGCGCGCCACCCGGCGGGGGTGTTTGCCTACGTCGAGGCGTTCGGCCCGCGCGGCCGCTACGGCGAGTGGCTGCGCCGACAGCATCTGGTCGCCCGCGTCGGCGACAGCCTGTTCGTGCACGCCGGCATTCACCCGGACCTGACCGCGCTGTCGCCCGCGGAGCTCAACCGTCGCGCGCGCGAGGCGGTCGAGCGAATCGACCGCCTGCGCTCCTCGCTGGTGCGGCTCGACGTACTCGAGCCCGCGGTCCGCCGCTCCCGGGTGGCGGCGTACGTCACCCGTCGCTTCGCGACCCTGCCGCTCGCGACCCAGCGCGAGAGCGCCCGCCGGGTCGATCGCGCCTTGCGGGAGCTCGTCGAGCTGACCGAAGGCGGGTTTCTGTTCGCCGAGGAGACCCCGACGTGGTTCCGCGGCTTCGGCGGCTGGTCCAGCGAGCGGCTCGCCTACCTCCCGGCATACCTCGACAGTCTCGGTGTCCAGCGGGTCGTCGTCGGCCACATGCCGCAGCGCAGCACCGAGATTGGCGCGCGCCTGCAGGGCCGCGTCTTTCTCATCGACACCGCCATGCAGACGCTCATCTACGAGCGCGGCCGCCCCGCGGCACTCGAGATCACGGGAGCGACCGTGCGTGCCCTCTACCTCGACGGCGAGCGCGAGCTCTGATCAATCCGCCTCGAGCTCCGCCGACGCCTCGCGCACGCTGGCGGCGGTCTCGAGATAGGTCTCGGCTCCCTGGTGGCCGGGGCTCTTCTCGAGCACTGCCTTCATGACGGCCTCGGCGGCCGCGCTGTCGTCCTTCTGGGCGAGGGCGAGACCCTTATAATAGAGCGCCTTGACGAACTCGCCGTCGATCGCGAGCGCCTCGTCCATGCTGGCGATGGCGCCATCGAGATCCCGGTCGACCTTCAGGAGCATGACGCCGTGCACGAAGCGCAGGCCGGCGCTCTCCGGGTTGAGGGCACGCACCGCTTCCAGCTCCGCGCGCGCGCGCTCGTGGTCCCCCTTGATCCGATAATAATCGGCGAGCACCCGGTGGGCCTGGTACGGCGGATTCGGCTGGTCTCGGATCTCGGCTTCGACGAGCGCGAGTCCGCGCGCCCGGTGCTCGGCGGCTTCCTGTCTCCAGCGCGCCAGGGTGACGCCGAGCCGGTCGTGGAGCTTCCGCACCTTGGTGGCGACCACCTCCGCGAACTCCCTGGCCTCCGGCGTCTCGAGCTCCTCGACCCGAGTCTCGGCGCGCGCGACCGTGGCGGCGAGCTGCGCCTCGGCCCTGGCGAGCACGATCGCCTCTTCGGCGAGCGCGTCACTCCAGGCCATGAGCATCTGCGCCTTCCAGTAGACCGTATCCGCGTGACCGCCGGCGCGGATGACCTCGTCGAACAGGCGCTCGGCCTCGGGGAATCGATCGCGGTCGTCTGTGCGCACCAACGCGGTGGCGCTGTCAAACTTGGCCTTGACGTCGGGGCCGGTCGCGGTGCACGCCGCCGTCGGGAGCGCCACCGCCAACCAACGAATGCCTCGGTTCATCGCCGCCTCCTCTGGCCGGCATCCTATCCGCAGCCGGCGCCACGGCAACCGAAAACTTGCGGTCCTCGACCGGCGTGCCAGGGTGGAGCGGTGCTCGAGCTGTGGATCGACAACCTGGGGGTCTGCGCCGGCGTCCTGGTCGCGCTGGCAGTCATCCTGGCCGCCCTGCACCGCATCGAATGCCGCGTCAGCTCCTACCTCGCCCGCCGCGTCGGTTGGCGCGCGAGCCTGGTGCCGACCGGCGTCATCGGTGTACCGCTGCACGAGCTCAGTCACCTCATCGCGGCCCGTCTGTTCGGCCACCGCGTGATCGGCTACAGCTTGTTCG
>JAAUYI010093880.1_pt1 | contig 13016 bp, 12 predicted proteins | sample 7278041 | NCBI WGS metagenome assembly JAAUYI01 (sample SAMN14350216, study PRJNA611818) | marine sediment metagenome | isolation source: surface marine sediment (0.6m) | place: French Polynesia: Moorea | collected 2018-08
CTTTGGTTAAACTAAAGATAGAATCCAACCTGACTTACGTCGGTCTGAACTCAAATCATGTAAGGGCTACAGAGGTCGAACAGACCTTTAATCTTTTAACTTCTGCGTAATAGATTCCTTAATTCAACATCGAGGTCACAGGTTTAGTTTTATATGAGGGCTACTAACTAAGTTGTGCTGTTATCCCTAAAGTATCTTAATTTTTAAGTCTGTAATAGGGTTTATCTTATTAAAGTATTATAAATTTTTGTGTTACCCCAACCAAATTTAGTATTTTTTAAGATTGTGGTTTAAATAAGATTTTAGGGTCTTCTCGTCTTTTAGTGCTATATAAATATTTTCATTTATTTTACAAGTTAAAGATTTAGTTTTGAAATATTTTGTTAACGAAACATCTTTCATCCAAGAATGAAATTAACAAGCTAATTATTATGCTACCTTAGCACCAAAGCGGCCATTTATAAAACATAGGGCAGATGTTACCAATTTTTTGGCGAAGTTTTTGGGAAACAGGCGTTAACAAATTGAGTTATTAAAAACTATTTATTTTGTTTATATTTAAATTTTAATAATTATTGCTTAAGAGAGTTTCTACTAATACATTCATTTTGAACACGTTAATTTCATTGAAGTTTAAAAAAATTACTTATATTTAGTTAAAGAGTTAATTTAGGGTAATGAGAACCTTTTTAATAGGATAAATGAGTTTTATTAAGCGTACCTTAATAAATTAATTTTTATTCAGAAAATGAAATTTAATTTCTTAAACTTTACTCGAGAATTAAGGTTAAATTATATCAATTTTTTCTAAAGTTTTTAGTTAATTTCTACTATAGTTTACTTCAGAAGTTTACCTTATGGTCAAGAATTTAAAGATTTAATTTTTTTAAATGTCTTTGATGCACCAAATAGATATTAGTGTTTGAAAATTGGAACAACTTTTTTGGATTTAGATAACTAAGTCATTGTTGCTGAGTTCACTTCTTCTAGGTATAGGGTAGACAGGATCGTGAAAACGTAAGCTTGAACGCATGCTACAGCTCTTTCTAAAATAATCAAGGCAAGCCTTACTCTAAATACTACTAAAGAGACACTAATATTGCTTAGATCTATTCCGCCTCCTACTAAGCAAAGTAATAAATGTCCTGCTGTTATATTAGCCGTTAGTCGTACGGTTAGGGTTAATGGTCGAATAACAGAACTAATACATTCAATAATTACTAAAAATGGCAATAGGGCTGTTGGGGCTCCCAATGGCACTAGATGTCTTGCGCAGTACATTGGCTGGTAGGTTAGGCTTAAGACTATATGTCCTAATCACAGAGGTAAAGCTAATGCTAGATTAATTCTTGGGTGTCTGGAGGGGGTAAAGATGTAGGGGATGAGGCCGCCTACATTTATTGATAGAATGATTCAAAATAATCTTATAGATAAAAGAGTAACCCCAGGGAGCGAAGATCTTTTTATTACTGCAAGTAACTCTCTATTAACTACAGAGATAATATTGCTAATTATTTTCGTGATAGTTCTAGGAGTAAGCCATTTGTTTACTGGAAATAAAAGTAGAGGCAATAATAGGGCTAATCAGTTAAGAGGCAAGTCTAGTAATGCTGTCTGTCTGAACGAACCAAATAAGTTAGTCATTTTTTGTGCTTAAAGTACATATAATCATTATAATTATTGTTGATACATAAAGCAGTAAGAGAAGTCATCAAGAGGGGGCAGTATGAGGGATGGTCGAGGGAGAAATCCTAGTAAAAGGTAAAAACTTTATTTCTCGTTGAAAATATTTGGGGCCTAAGCCCAATGCACTAGTCTGCCAAATAGTGTCTGATTGGAAGTCAAATGTAATATTATATACTAAACTATGAAACAATATAATATAAGCTTTGAAGGCTTAAGGTTTTATTTAACCTAAGTAGTTTATAAGGATGTGTAAAATTCCTCTGAATGTTTACGAGCTATTTTTACTAAAATTACTAGCCCTAGGGCTGCCCTACACACTAGTATCACTAACAAAACAGTAGTTGCTGTTGCCCCCGAAGACATTATTCCTATAGTTCTTAAAAATTGAATAATTATGATCATGCCTATAAATTCTAACGAAATAAGAGTAGCTAGAAGGGTTTGAGTTAAAGATAGGGCTGTTATTAAAGTGGCAATTAATAAAACACTGATTAGTAATAATTGAGGAGCAATTGGCACGAGTACAACTGTTCCTAGCACTAGCAAGATTAGTAAAGTTAAAATTTTTTGATTAATGCACCTTTAAAGCTTTCTAAGGTTTCCATTAAAACAAATAGAACCAAAATCAAGTAAATAGCTAAAAAGGCTAATGCCCTAGAATTTATTGTTTGAAAAAGTTGCAATATTGGATTGGAGCTCGTATAGCTTGTTATGTTCGGGCTAGTTAATGCTAGTGTAAACAAAATTAAGGAAGGAATGGCTGTTAGTAGATAAAATTTTGTTTTTAGAGGGGTTACTTTAGCTTCATTTTTTAATGAACATACATATAAGATTACGATCATTATTCCTCCGATGTAGATTAATGCTACTGTAATTGCGGCCCACTTATTTACTCTTATTCAGGCTCATAGGCATACCCCCAGGGCAGTTAAGGTTAAAGACAAGGCCATAGAAAAAGGGCTATAGCTTAATGTAAATATAAATCAAAATGTTCAGAGGGCTAGAAATAAAGTTATTTAATGAAAGGGGCTATTTCCATAACACCTACTTTGCTACGGCTTATCTCCTTAGAGAGCGACGGACAATTTGTAAATATAAAGAAAGTGTTTTTATATTTAAGGTACTTTCAAATCTTAAGTATTAGTATTATTTTCAAAAAAACAACTCATAGTTTTTTTCTTTATTACATGAGACTTGATTTGGAATAGGGACACTGGTCTTATTCAATTACAGCCACGCATAAATAAAAAGAAAGTAGAGAATAGAGTGGGGTATCTTAATACAAGTTTCTCTGAATTAGACTTTATACTTTCAAAAAAATTAGGTTTATACGATTCTATTACCTAAAATTGCTTTTTGGTACTCAGGTACTAATCTGATTTCTTTATCTATTTGTGAATATTTTTTGTAAAAATTTTTATTTATTGAACCATGTTTTCATTTTTATTTTTAGGTGATTAATTTTATTAAAGAAAGGTATAACCGCAGCTGCTGGCACCTTATTCACTCTTATGGGGTATAACTTGAGTAATATTAAAAACTGAGACTTAGTTTTTCTCTCTTCATGAATTTTATTTCTATAATAAAAAATAATCTTTCTTGAGTTTTACCGAAGATTATAAATTTACAAGATTTATGTTTTTTTTAAACTATAGGGTTCATTGTAAGTGAAATGTAATAATATACTATAAGGTTAAGCTCCTCCTCATCAATAAATTGTTATAAATAAGAATAATCAAACAACATCTACAAAGTGTCAATATCAAGCTGCTGCCTCAAACCCAAAATGGTGTGAGGGGCTTAAATGCCCGACTATTCTCCGCATTGCGCAGACAATTAAAAATAATGTTCCAACAATAACATGTAACCCGTGAAACCCAGTGGCTACAAAGAAAGTGGTTCCGTACACTCTGTCTGCAATTCTAAATCTGGCTTCTAAGTATTCAAAAGCTTGTAATGCGGTGAAATAAAGGCCTAAAACAATCGTTAAAATTAGGCCCTGCACTGCTTCAGAGTGTTTGCCTCTTATAAGGGCATGATGTGCTCAAGTCACTCTTACTCCGGAAGAAAGAAGAATTAAAGTATTCAGTAGAGGAACTTCGAAAGGATTGAAGGGAGAGATGCCCACAGGAGGTCAGGATCTGCCTAATTCTACAGTAGGTGCAAGTCTACTGTGAAAGAAAGCCCAAAAAAAAGAAGTAAAAAATAGCACTTCTGATACAATAAATAAAATTATGCCATATCGCAATCCTATTTCTACTACTATGGAATGCTCTCCTTGGAATCTTCCCTCATGCCTGATATCTAGCCATCATTGGGCAGAAACTAAGATAGTGAGGACTACCCCTAAAAGAAGAAGTTGAATTGAATGTTCGTGAAACCAACAAGCCAAGCCTCTCGTGATAAACAGGGCCCCTAGAGATGCTAAAATAGGTCAAGGAGAATTATTAACTAAGTGATAAGGGTGTTGAACAGAATTTGACATGAGCTTAATTATTTTTTATAACTTATTTTAATTTTATATTTTATATAAACTTTAATTATTTTTTTTGTTTAAAATGTGTCATATTCTAAATGGTTGTGATCCTGTAATCATAAAGATATTGGAACTTTATATTTATTGGCGGGAGCATGGGCAGGAATAATTGGTTTGACTTTAAGTGTTATTATTCGGTTGGAGTTAGGTGTTCCTGGCTCTTTAATTGGAGATGATCAAATTTATAATGTAATTGTTACAGCCCATGCTTTTATTATAATTTTTTTTATGGTAATGCCCATTTTAATTGGTTGTTTTGGTAATTGGTTAGTTCCATTGATGTTAGGTGCGCCTGACATGGCTTTCCCTCGACTAAATAATATGAGGTTTTGGTTCCTTCTTCCTGCATTAGTACTGTTACTAATAAGGGGTTTGGTTGAAAGAGGGGCAGGGACTGGTTGGACAGTTTACCCCCCGTTAAGGGCTAATCTAGCTCATTCTGGGATATCAGTTGACTTTGCTATTTTTTCTTTGCACCTCGCTGGGATTTCTTCTTTATTAGGAGCAATTAATTTTATTAGCACTATCATTAATTTGCGAGCATTTGGTATAACTTTAGATAGGACCCCTTTATTTGTTTGATCTGTATTAATTACTGCTATTTTGTTGTTACTTTCCCTGCCAGTCCTTGCTGGTGCGATTACAATACTTTTAACAGATCGAAATTTGAATACTTCTTTTTATGACGTAAGAGGAGGTGGAGATCCTGTTCTATATCAGCATTTGTTCTGATTTTTTGGTCATCCCGAGGTTTACATTTTAATTTTACCTGGGTTTGGTTTAATTTCTCATATTATTAGTCAAGAAACAACTAAGAAGGAGCCATTTGGAGTATTAGGAATAATCTATGCTATGGCTGCTATTGGCATTTTAGGCTTTGTTGTTTGGGCACATCATATGTTTACTGTCGGGATAGATGCTGATACTCGGGCTTATTTTACTACGGCGACAATAGTAATTGCTGTTCCCACAGGAATTAAAGTTTTTAGATGATTAGGAACCTTATATGGCGTTCGAATAAGATTCAGGCCCTCTCTTTTGTGAGCATTAGGATTTGTTTTTTTGTTTACTTTGGGAGGATTGACAGGAATTATTCTTGCTAACTCCTCTTTAGATATTGTTCTACACGACACTTATTATGTTGTTGCTCATTTCCATTATGTTCTGAGAATGGGAGCTGTGTTTGCTTTAATAGGGGGCCTAGTAAACTGATTACCGTTAATTACAGGTCTTACACTAAATGCCAAGTGACTTAAAGCTCAGTTTTTTTGTATATTTGTGGGAGTAAATTTAACTTTTTTCCCTATGCATTTTCTTGGGTTAGCAGGCATGCCTCGGCGCTATTCCGATTATCCTGATGCTTACTACCTTTGAAATTTAGTTTCTAGGGTTGGGTCAGGTATCACAACAGTCTCTGTTTTATATCTGATCGGTATTGTGTGAGAAAGATTAGCTAGGCATCGTCCAGCTCTTTGTTCTAAAGCTGCTGCTTCTTCTTTAGAGCTGACGCATACTTTGCCTCCTTTAAATCATAGATACCCTAGATGTCCTTTGCTTCAAGTTAAATTGTAGAGTAAGCTAATAAAGCTAAAGGGCTCATGACCCTTTGATGGGAAACCCTCTAATTTTGACTTTAGTTAAATATATAATATTGGTTTTGGAGACCAAAGTTTAGTGATTTAGTTTATATTAAAATAGTAGCTTGTCAAGCTTCAGAAATAGCCGGTGTTTGACATATTAAGTTTTCTTCTTAAAGTATAGCCTAACACTAAGTGCTTAGAGGTAGTTAGAAATTACCTATAAAAGCTAGAATTTTTTGGTATTTTGAAAGTACTGTTTAGAGTTTTTCTCTGTTCTAGAAGGAACCTAGTTCATAAGCTTTGGTAACAACAAAGTGCCATTTGGCTTCTTCTTAACGGGGATACCCTCTTTTTTGACATCAACAAAATTCTCTAGGAGATTCATAAGAATTCTCTTCATTTGAGGATTTTTTGAGATCACTCTCATAGTGCTCCTACAATTAATATTAAAACGAATAAGCATATGACTGAGGAGTGTAAAATTGGGGAATTAATTTGGTTGTTTAGTAGTATTGGAAATAATAAAACTAGTTCTACATCAAATACTAAAAATAGCAAAGAAATGGCAAAGAAGTGCAAGGAAAAGAAAGTTCGTATGGGGTTATGTGGGATAAAACCACATTCGAAGGGGCTAGCTTTTTCATAGTCTGAAGACTTAACTAAAGCTAGAACTAGTGTTAGTAGGATAACAACAACTGCAATTGTTATGTTGATTATTAAAAATATGCCTAATATTAACACTTATCAAATAGATCAGCCTACTATTAATATGATTCTGAGACTCAGAAGTACTGTTAGGTTCTTGACATTGACGGGAGAGGCCATCGGCGCAAACCTAGGGTTTCTGTGTGATGAGAAAGTATATAGGATTAAGGTGTATGCAACCCCTAAAATTACTAGAATAGATAGGGCTAACCATAACTGAAAATTTAATCTTAATACTCCGATAAAAGCTCAGATTTCTCTATAAAGGTTGATTGAAGGAGGCGCCCCTATTATTCCTATGCACAGCAAGAATCAAATTATAATGAATACGGGTTGAGTAATTAACAGCCCTTTTGCAATTTTTAAGTTTCGAGAGTTAAATATTTGATATTTTACTGTGACTCCTATAAACAGGGCTGCGGACGAAATTCCATGTGCTAATATGATGAGTAAGCAAGTTTTAAATAAAATAATTGAATTTCTTAAGGCAGCTAAGATTATAAGACTTATATGGCCCACAGAAGAGTAGGCGATGAGTATTTTCCTATCCATCACTCGCAGACATAGAGCCCTGGCTAAAACCCCCCCTGCTAAGGCAATGCATTTTATGGATCAAATGAAATAAGTATTTTGTCAAAGAACCATAAATCGGAGAATTCCGTACCCTCCCAATTTAAGTAATAATGCAGCAAGAATTATGGATCCCCCTACAGGAGCTTCTACGTGGGCTTGCGGTAGCCATTGATGAACTAAAAACATAGGAGATTTAACTAGAAATCCAGCTGTTCCCATTAGGGCAATTACACTTATTAGTCTGCTTGAATTATACGCATTTTCTACAATTATATGGGTTTCAGTAATTCCTCTAAAAATAGTATAAGACAAAAAGATTAGTAATAGGGGGAGGGAGGCGGTGACAGTGTAAAGAATTAATGCTAATGCAGCGTTTCATCGTTCTGGTTGATAGCCTTGATACATTACGATAATAATTATAGGAATAAGGGATCTCTCAAAAAATAGGTAAAATCAAATTAAAGAAGAGCTGAAAAAAGCAAATGAAAGAATTGGAGTTAGTGCACAGAATCAAAATATTCTTTTTTTGTTTATTGCTTCTGGGTAACTGTTTTGAGCAATAATCCTTAAAGGCACTATGATTAGGGTTAGTCTGACTAAGAAAAGAGAAAGATAATCAAAAAACCATCCCCCGATACTGATTTCTATAAGTCTTCTTGGGGCTCAGGCTATATTTAAGGCTAAGACTCTCAATACTATGAGAAGAAAGTATGTTCTTGGGCACAATACTCTGTTTAAAATTAAACTTAAAGTTAATGTAGTTAAAATTATTATACCCCTAGTAAACTTTTTTATTTGCAATAAAACGTACTTGATACTTTTAGGGGAAGTGACTAGAGTCTGTGATCGGGCCGAAACCGATAATTACTTGTTAACCTTCTGCGAGCAAGGCAGACGCCATAATTGACTAAATACTTATATAAATCTTTAGGGCCACATTCTAATATTTTTTTTAAACTAATACCTTAGGTGGCAGATTAGTGCATTGGGTTTAAGCCCCAAATATGTTTTTCTCTAATCTAAAATGTAATCTTGTAGTTTATTTCTAGCCGGAGCTAAGAAGAAAAACAAGAAGTATAGAAACGAACAAACTTGCCCTAAAAAGACATAAGGTTCTTCTACTGGGCAAGCCCCAATTCAAGTAAGCAAGATTGACACTCTTACCCCGATTCAGAATAAGGCGTTGTATACTTTATAAGTTGAAGAGGCAAGTCTTGTCTTAGGCCAAGTTAACGGTAAATAAAGAATAATTACTGATAACAAAAGTGCGATTACTCCTCCTAATTTATTAGGGATAGACCGTAAAATAGCGTAAGCAAATAAGAAGTATCACTCTGGTTGAATGTGAGTTGGGGCCATTAAAGGGTTGGCAGGAAGGAAATTTTCTGGATCTCCTAATTTTCAAGGGGCTCAACATACTACTAGTAATAATAAAAAAATAGCTAAACTGAATCCGATAAAATCTTTATAAATGAAGAACGGATGTAGGGATACTTTAAAATGATCCGATTTTACTCCAAGGGGGTTATTAGAGCCTGTTTCGTGTAAGAATACGAAATGAACTACTACAAGGGCTAATACAATAAAGGGAACGATAAAGTGGAATCCGAAAAAACGAGTGAGAGTTGGCCCTCTAACTGAGTATTCCCCTCATAGCCATAATACGACGTCAGGTCCGATATATGGAATAGCTGTTAAAAGTCTCGTAATAACTGTGGCCCCCCAAAAAGATATTTGACCCCAGGGAAGTACGTATCCCAAGAAAGCGGCTGCCATAACTAACAGCAAAATTCCGACCCCCGTGGCTCAGGTTTCTATTAATTTAAACGAGTGAAAGTATATCCCTCGACCAATGTGTAGGTAAAGACAGATAAAAAACAGCCTGGCACCATTTGCGTGAGCTATTCGTAAGATTCAGCCCAGATTAATATTTTGTGTTAGGGCGAGAGTTTCCGGGAAAGACGAGAGTACGTTAGCTCTGTACTGAAAAGATAAAAGAATTCCAGTTCCCAGTTGGACTGCTAAACAAATTCTTAGCAATGACCCAAATGTTCATCATAAGTTAATTCTTTGTGGGCTAGGTAATGAAATCAGAGAGGATTTTAAAATTTTTAATAAAGGATGTGACCTTATAATAGGGAAAATTTTTAGGATCGTGAATCTAAATTAGCTTTACAGGCTAGTGCCTTAATGGCTTCTAACTCTATATATGGCACTGGTTTGTTAGTTCTTTTAATTATAATAATGGGCAGAATTTTAATAGGGGTAGTCACTGACAGATTGTTTAGTTTTTGGTGTGTTTTAGAGATTAACATATTAAGCTTTGTTGGGGTTATAGTGATGAGAGGGACTGATCCAAGTTCCATTATAAAATACTTTATTGCACAAACTTTAGGCTCTATGCTTTTTTTATGGGCATTTACTTCCAGGCTAATGGGCATGTTTACTTTAATATATTGAGGCGTGTTTTTGTCAGCTTTACTGAAAATAGGGGCAGCTCCTGTTCATGTCTGAATGATTAGAATAATCAAAAAAACTAATTGAGATATTATTTTTTGATTGCTAGTTTTGCAAAAAATCTTACCTTTTTATTTATTAAGAATATTTTTACAGGGGACAGAAAGCTTTGTTGTGGTTATTAGGGGGTTGATTGGTATTTTAGGTGCTTGATCTCATAAGAACCTCAAAACAGTTCTTGCCTATTATTCAGTTTTTAGGGCTGGGTGAATAATTATAAGAGGCTCGTGAGAGATTGGAGCTTTGTACTTAATACTTTTTGGGCTAGCTTTCTTACCTCTGTGCACTTATTTTTTTAATCAGACATCGGGGAGCGAAGGAAGTTCTGCAGGGTTAATGTTGAATTCCTTATTAAGATCTAAGAGAATATTTATTTGTTTTTTAAGCTTAGTAGGGGTGCCCCCATTGCTTGGGTTTTTTTCTAAAATACTAATTTTGTACTCTTGTTTAAGAAATTATTCATTTTATAGAGCAATTTTTATGCTTTTTTGTTCTTTAGTGATTATCAGATTGTTATTTGGGAGGTGAGGAATTGGTTGATTTTCATCCGGACAAGGGCTCATAGTTCAATCTTTGAAAACAAGTTATACTTTTACCTTCAGACTCATCTTATTAAGCATTTGGGTTTGATTATGAATTTTTCTTTTAAGCATTATTGTGTAATTAGTTTTGATCTAATTGGAGCCTAAGAGATTGGGCAGATATAAATAAACTCAACCTATTAGAATAATAGTTGCGCAGGTCCTAAGGATTGCAAATTTAAGCATAGTAGTGTTTTTGGGGAGATAGGAGCTTCCATTTTGTAAAAATCTTGTCGGAGTTTTAATAAACAATAGATTAGAACTGAATTGATCAATTATTGTTCGTTCAACTCTTCTGATGGGAAGGGAGCAAAAGGCCCCTACCCGAGTAGTCACTATAGAGAGACTGATTAGGCTACCTAAAGAAGACGAAAAAAGGCTTCCGTATTTAAAGGGGCTGAGCTGCCTGATAATTAGCCCGACAATTATCCCAAACATTACTCTTATTAGAATAAATATTTTTTGTTCTACATTAATTCTTGGAGAAAATTTGAAGTTTAGGACCAATCATTGAACCAAGGCTGGCCCAACGATGGCTCAGGGAGCTATAATCATTAATGCTCGGGTGGTTGACGCTGTTCCGTCTAGATAAGGTTGTAGGGCAGAGCTTCTGTTTCGGGCGGACAATAAGTAAAGTATGAGTCGAACTGAGTAGATTGGAGTTGAGAATAAGGAAACTCAAACCAAGGTCTTAATCCCTAAATTGTTTGATGATTGCCTTACAATTTCAATTAATAAATCTTTAGAATAAAATCCTCCAATAAAGGGGAGGCCGCAAAGTCCTGCAGAGCATCTAAGCAGAATACAGGCGGCTAGGGGGCTGAACTGTCGAACTAAAGAGGCTATTCGTAAGTCTTGTAAGCCTGAAACTTGAGAGATACAGCTGCCCACAGCTAGGAATAAAAGGGCTTTAAAATAAGCATGGGCGAGCAAATGAAAAAATGCGATTTCTGGTAAGTTAGCTCCTAGGCTTGCTATTATTACTCCTAGTTGCCTTAAAGTAGACAATGCTACAATTTTTTTTATATCTATTTCTAGAAGGGCAGATAGACCTGCTATCACAGAAGTGGAAAGACCAACAATTAATAAAAATTCTATTACTCTCGGAGAGAGAGCTCCGCTAAAGCGAAATGTTAAATAAACTCCTGCTGTTACTAGAGTAGAAGAGTGAACTAGAGAGGATACAGGAGTTGGGGCAGCTATTGCTGCCGGCAATCAGGAGGAAAAAGGAAGCTGGGCTCTTTTTGTTATGGCGGCTAAGATTAAAATCATTATGACATAGTTTAGTAGGTGGGTGTGTGTCCCCTTAAATGTTTCAGTGAATTTTCATCTAATAGAGCAGGCAAGAATACCAATGCTTAATAAAAAAAAAGCGTCGCCTAAGCGGTTTGTTATTGCAGTCACTATACCTGCATTATAGGCCTTTGGGTTGTAGTAATAAATGACTAATAAGTATGAAGATACTCCTAGACCATCTCAGCCTAAAAGACAGCTTAGTAGGTTGCCCCTCAAAATCAATAAAAACATGGAAAACACAAATGCTATTACGAGAATGTGGAACCGAACAGAGAATTTTTCTGTTCTTATATAGTCATTTGAGAATAACATGACTCTGCTAGTAATTAAGATTACGCTAAAAAGAAAAGTTATTGAGAATGAATCCAAGATTCAAGAAAACTCAATTCCTGGGAGTGCACCTAAGTTTCATCTGATTAAAGTTGTGCCCAGAAGACCTGTTATAACCAGTAAGCCCATGCACAAGAGAATTAAGCCTCCTAAATAGGTCAGCACAAGAGGGATTTTATATCCTAAAATTATTATTATGCTTATTGGTTACTAAAATAAGATTAATTTAGAGTCATAGCTTAAAAAGAGCGTTACGCTGAAGCCGTAAAGGTTGAGAGAAATTATTTTTGGTCTCATTTCTATAATTTTTGCAGTTGTTTGTGTGCTTATTAATGTTGCTTTTTTTACTTTGATAGAGCGAAAAATTTTGGGCTTAAGGCAGGCTCGTAAAGGGCCCAATAAAGTGTCGTTTATTGGTTTACTTCAGCCGATTGCTGATGCCGTAAAACTATTTGCTAAAGAGGCATCCTTTCCTTCTAACTCAAATTGGATTCTTTTTTATATAGGCCCAGCTATAGCTTTGTGTTTAGTTTTATCAGTTTGGGCGATGTTACCTCAATCTCCTTCTACTATAGAATCTTTGTTGTCCTTAGGCTTACTAGTTTTACTTTTAAGGCTCGGGACTTTTCCTTTATTAATCATAGGATGAAGGTCAAATAGAGCTTACAGAATAGTCGGAGGTCTTCGAGGGGTGGCCCAAGCAGTTTCTTATGAAATTAGATTGGCCTTGATTCTTATTTGCGTTTTTTTAATCTTTGGGGGGCTAAGGTTAAGCCTTTCTTTGACAGCCCCCCGCTTGTTACTTTTGTTGGCCCTGCCTGGGGCTTTTTTGTGATTTGTTTCTTGCGTTGCCGAGACTAATCGTACTCCTTTTGATTTTGCAGAAGGGGAGTCAGAACTAGTTTCGGGCTTTAATACCGAGTATAGCGCTGGAGGGTTTGCTCTCATTTTTATAGCAGAGTATGCTAGCATCTTAGGCTTAAGCGCTCTTACTGTAAGCTTGTTTGTTGGAGTTCCTGCTTTTTCCTTTAGAGGGGGCATTTTGCTCACATTATTAGGAGGGGTGTGGGTTTGGCTACGGGCCACCTTCCCCCGATTCCGTTATGACAAGCTTATAGGGTTAGCATGAAAGACATTTCTACCTCAAAGGGTGTTCTTATTTTTATTCTTCTCTAGGCTATTATAATAGCCTAGAGAAGAATAAAAATAAGA
>JAAUYI010106344.1_pt1 | contig 13010 bp, 8 predicted proteins | sample 7278041 | NCBI WGS metagenome assembly JAAUYI01 (sample SAMN14350216, study PRJNA611818) | marine sediment metagenome | isolation source: surface marine sediment (0.6m) | place: French Polynesia: Moorea | collected 2018-08
CCGCACGCTGATCGCCGTTGCCGACAACGGTCCGGGCATCCCGGCGGACGAGATTGACCAGGTATTTATCCCGTTCTTTACGACCAAGCGTGCGGGCAGCGTGCGGCCGAGATCCAGCCTGGCGGACAGCGTGATGCGCGACCCGTCGGTATCGGCCAGCGCTTCGGCCGCGTTTTTGACCAGGTTCAGCAACAACTGGTCGAGCAGCTGCGGGTCCGCGGTCACTTCGAGCGAATCGGGCACAACGTCGATGTTCACATCGATCCCGTTGAGCGTTTCGGACAGTAAGGTCAGGACAGCTTTGAATGCTTCGGCGACGGTGACGACCTGCGGCTTCGGCTTTGGCACCTGCAAGAGTTCGCGGTAACTGGAGACGAAGCGAATCAGTCCTTCGCTGCGCCGACCGATCGTCGTGATTGCTTCGCGAATGTCGTCGGTTGCACCCGGCTGGTCGAGCATGCCTGCCGTCGTCTGCGCGAGCGACGTCACCGGCGTCAGCGTGTTCATGATTTCGTGCGTCAACACACGTATCAGGTTGCGCCACGCACTGGACTCCCGCGCCGACAATTCGCCCGACAGGTTTTCGATCGAGTACAGCCGTTCAACCTCGCCCGACAAACGTATCTCGGCAACGGATATGCGAAGTTCCACCGGAATATCCCGCAGGCGGGCTTGCAGGAGCTGTTGGTGCCCGGCGGCAATTGACGCCAGCCTGGCCGGCAATTCCGGATCCAGCGCCGCCAGGTCGTTGAGGTGCGCCAGGCCCGGCAGTCCGGTAAGGCGTCGCGCCGGATTGTTGACCAGGGAGAGCGAGCCGTCGGATCGCGCCGCAATGAACGGCACCGGCACGTGCCGGATCACCGTGTCGAGGTAACCTGCCTGCAGGTCGCGTTCTGCACGCGCATCCTGGAAGCGCTCCAGCACGCGATTGAACGCTTCCTTGAGTTCCACGTCGACATCGTCCTCGATGAAGCGGCGTGTGAAGTCTTCGTAGTTGACCGCCGCGAAGAACTCCTCCAGGCCATCGACGTGCGATTGAACGTAGTGCAACAGGCCGAATACCTGGCCGATGGCAATGCCGGCCAGCACGGCAGGTACCGCGATGTAGCTGGTCGCGAGCATGCTGGCTGAAAAGCCCAGCAACGTCACGGCGAGCAGTACGATCTGCAAGCTCGTCAGGAAGCGAAAACGCGCGCGATATCGCCGCTTCACAGCTTGAACTTCTCGATTCGTCGATACAGCGCGGCGCGCGTTATGCCGAGTGTTGCCGCGGCATGCGAGACGTTGCCGCCGGCGCGCTCCAGCGCGAGCGTGACCATGCGACGTTCGTTTGCTTCGAGGTTCAACGACTCGGCCGCTTCGGCCGCAGACGCTGTGCGGAGCGCAAAGTCGGCTTCCGTCAGCTCATCACCGTCGCTCAGAATCAGCGCGCGCTCGACAGCGTGCGATAACTCACGAATATTGCCAGGCCAGCTGTGGCCGGCCAGCGCGGCAAGCGCGGCTTTCGTGACCGGACTGTCCGGCAGGTGATACTTGCGGGCGGACGCCGCAATGAAGTGCTCGACCAGCGGAGGCAGGTCCTCGAGACGCTCCCGTAACGGCGGCAAGTCGATCTCGATCGTGTTGATTCGGTACAGCAGGTCTTCGCGGAACTCGCCTGCCTCAACCATCTTCTCGAGTGGCTGGTTGGTCGCTGCGATCAGCCGTACGTCGACCGGCACCGGTCGATCGCTGCCGAGCGGCGTCACCTCGCGACTCTCGAGCACGCGCAACAGTTTCGTTTGCAGGGCCGGTGGCAGGTTGCCGACCTCGTCGAGGAACAACGTGCCGCCGTCCGCGGCCTGGAACCGCCCTGCCCGGTCGCTGACGGCGTCCGTGAAGGCACCCTGCCGGTGCCCGAACAACTCGCTTTCGAACAGGTTCTCGGCAACGGCGCCGAGATCGATCGTCACGAGCATCTTGTCGGCCCGTGTGGACTGCCGGTGCAGCGCCTGTGCGATCAGTTCCTTGCCGGTGCCGTTTTCACCGCGCACCAGCACGGTGGCATCGGTCTTCGCAACACGTTCGACAATTTTCAACACGTTCCGCATCACCGCGGACTCGGCGACCATGTCCGTCGCCGGTGCCGGCTGCGACAAGGCGTGCACCGTCGCACGCGTTTGCCTGAGCTTGGCGGCAACGGAAAGCGTCGCAATCAGCTTGTCGTTCTGCCATGGCTTCAACACGAAATCGGCGGCCCCCTGGCGCATGGCCGTGACGGCGGTATTCAGGTCGCCGAACGCAGTCATCAGCACGACCACCGCGTCCGGATCGACTCCGAGAATGTGCTCGAGCCACTTGAGCCCTTCCGCGCCGGTGTTGCGCCCGATTGCAAAATTCATGTCGAGCAGGAACACGTCGATCGGCTCTTCCGCCATCAGCGAATCGATGCGTTCCGGGTCGTCCGTCGTGACGACCCGCGAAAAATGCTGCTGCAACAGCAGCCGCGCCGCCGTCAGGACGTCCGGATCGTCGTCGACGACGAGTATCGTGGCGTGCGCGGTCATGCCGGGACTTTAGCCGCCAGAGTGTCCGAAATCGATCACTTATTCGCGAAATCGGACACTCTCCCCGGGCCAGACCGTTGCAAGCCGTTGATTTTCGGGGATCGGGAACTGGCACGTGCCTTGCTCTATTAAGGGCATGAGCGCTCAGCACCCAAATGGCATGGACCGGCGGATCGAACGGCCTTCGAGGCGGCCGCTCGTGATCGGCGGCGTCGTGGCCGCGGTGGTCGCCGTTGGCCTGCTGGTCTGGACCGCATCGGACCAGTCCACGTCCTACACACTGGACGGCCAGCGCATCCGCCTCGCGAAGGTCACGACCGGCGTCTACGAGGATTTCATCCCGCTCAGGGCCAGTGTAGAACCGGAACGTACCGTGTACCTCGACGCCATCGAGGGTGGCCGCGTCGAGGCGATCCTGGTCGAGGAAGGCGCTTTCGTCGAAGAAGGCGACCCGCTCGTCGAACTGTCAAATACGAGCCTGCAACTTGACGTGATCGCACGCGAAGCCGAGGTCAGCGAGCAGCTTAATAACCTGCGCAACACCGAACTCGCCATCGAGCAGAACCGGCTCAGCCTGAAGAGCGACCTGATCGAGATCGACTACCAGATTGCGCGGCTGACGCGGCTGGTAAACCGCTACGAAGAACTGGAAGGCAACCAGTTCATCTCGAAAAATGACTACGAAGATGCCGTCGACGAACTCGCTTACTGGACCAAGCGCCGCGAGGTTACGCAGGAGAGCCAGGCACAGGACGAGAAGATCCGACTGGCACAGATCGACCAGCTACGCTCGTCGGTTGACCAGCTCGAAAAAAACCTGACGCTGGCCCGATCAAACCTGGACAACCTGCTGGTCCGGGCACCACGGGCCGGCCGCCTGACGTCGCTCAACGCCGAGTTGGGTGAATCCAAGGCGCGCGGCGAACGACTCGGCCAGATCGACGACGTCGACCGCTTCAAGGCAACCGCGCTCGTCAACGAGTTTTATCTCAACCGTGTGCGCATCGGGCAGCAGGCGCAGCTCGAGGTTCGCGGCGATCGATTCGAGCTCGAGGTCAGCAAGGTCTACCCGGAAGTCGAAGCCTCGCAGTTCGAGATCGACCTGCGCTTCGTCGGCGCAGCGCCCGAAGACATCCGCCGCGGCCAGACGCTGCAGCTCAGGCTCGTGCTCGGCGACACGTCCGACCAGGCGACGCTGGTCGCCAATGGCCCGTTCTTCAATGACACGGGCGGTGCCTGGGTGTTCGTGCTGAGCCCGGACGGCAACATGGCGACGCGTCGCGAAGTGCAGCTCGGACGCCGCAACCCGAACAACATCGAAGTCGTCGCCGGACTCGTGCCGGGTGACGAAGTGATCGTCTCTTCGTACGCCAGTTTCATTACCGTCGACCGTCTGTTCATCGACGACTAGGACAACAATCCTTCAATCAGGGGCAGCAACATGATCCAGATTCACAACCTCAGCAAGGTTTACCGCACCGCGGACGTCGAGACGACCGCGCTCAACAACGTCAATCTCGAGGTCGAGGCCGGCGAGTTCATTGCCATTATGGGTCCATCGGGCTGCGGCAAGTCGACGCTGTTGAACATACTCGGCATGCTGGATACGCCGAACGAGGGCAGCTTCCGTTTTCTCGACCAGGACGTAGCCGGACGATCCGAGCGTGCACTTGCGGCCGTGCGCAAACAACACATCGGCTTCATCTTCCAGAGTTTCAACCTGATCGATGAGCTGACGGTGGCGGAAAACGTCATGCTGCCGCTCCTGTACCAGAAGACGCCGGCAGCGGAACGCGAGGCGCGCGTGCAGGAAGTGCTCGAACGCGTCAACATCGCACATCGTGCGGATCATCGCCCGCAGCAGCTGTCCGGCGGCCAGCAACAGCGCGTCGCCGTTGCGCGCGCGGTAGTCACCAACCCGGAGCTGATCCTGGCCGACGAGCCGACCGGTAACCTCGACACCGTCAACGGCGAAGAAGTCCTCGACCTGTTGAACCAGCTCAACGCCGATGGCACGACGATCATCATGGTGACGCATGACCAGGGTCACGCCGAGCACGCCAGTCGCGTCGTCAACATGCTCGATGGCCGCATCCTCTCGGAAAACGTGATCGGCATGGCGCCGGCCGCCGAGGTGCGCCATGCTTAGGAACTACTTCAAAATTGCATTGCGCAACATCACCAGCAACCCGCTGTTCAGCGCAATCAATATCGTCGGGTTGGCCATCGGCCTCGCCTGCTGCATCCTGATCACGATCTTCGTCAACTACGAGCTGTCCTACGACAAGCACTGGAAAGACGGCGATCGCACTTACCGTGTCACGCGCGACTTCTTCGGCAACGACCTCAGGCTGGCACGCGTCGCACCGCCGATCGGCCCGCTGCTCAAGGAAGACTTCCCGGAGATCGAGGACTTCACCCGCATCATGGCGCCGAGCCGCATTTCGCTGATCCGCGACGACGTCACCTTCACCGAGGAATCGATCGGCATTGCAGACTCGAACGTGTTCGAGTTTTTCGACCTGACGTTCGTCAGTGGCGATCCCGAGTCCGCGCTTGCACGACCGACCGACCTTGTCCTGACCGAGCGGGCTGCCGAGCGTTACTTCGGCAGCGAAGATCCCGTGGGCAAGACGCTGAACATCATGGGCCAGGCTGACCTGACGATTACTGCGGTCATCGAGGACCTGCCGGACAATACGCACATGCGGTTCGAGGTCTTGAGCTCGATCAGCATCCTGCCGATGATGATGGGCGAGGACCAGCTCGAGAACTGGGGCAGCAACAACTACTTCACATACCTGCGCCTGCCTGAAGGTTACGACCCCGACGATCTCGAGTCGCGTTTCGTCGACTTCATCATCAAGCACCGCGGCGAGGACGCGCCCAACGGCACGGCCCTTAACCTGCAGGCGCTCGGTGACATCCACCTGACGTCGAATCGCGACGCGGAGTGGCGTACAAACGGGAGCTACGCACTCGTCTACACGTTCTCGGCCGTTGCGATCGTCGTCCTGCTGATTGCATGCATCAACTTCATGAACCTGACCACCGCGCGCTCGACGCAGCGCGCGAAGGAAGTGGGTATTCGCAAGGTCGTCGGCGCCGACCGACCGCAGCTGATCGCGCAGTTCCTCGGCGAGTCGGTGCTGCTGACGGCGTTCGCAATGCTGCTCGCGCTGGCGCTGGTCGAACTCGCGCTACCCGTATTCGCGACCTTCCTCGAAAAACCGCTCACGTTCTCGCTGGCGGACCCGATGACGCTCGCGACAATCGTCGGCGGTACCGTCGTCGTCGGTTTGATCGCCGGCAGCTATCCGGCTTTCTACCTGTCACACTTCCGTCCCGTCGAGGTGCTAAAAGGCGTCGCGTCCGGCGGTGGCTCGGTCATGCTGCGCAAGGTTCTCGTCGTCTTCCAGTTTGCAACGTCGATCGCGCTGCTCATCGCAACCGGTGTCGTCATGGCGCAGATGAGTTATGCACGCAACATTGATCTCGGCTATGACAAGTCGCGCAATATCGTGCACGGCCTGCCGCACTTCGTGGACCTGTGGGGCCTGTACGAACCGATGCGCGCCGAGCTCGAGTCACACCCCGACATCGAGTCGGTCGTCTACTCATCGCGGGTGCCGAGCATGCAGAACCTCGACGGCTCCGGCTACTTCCCCGAAGGTGTGCAGGCCACCATGGAAAATGTCCAGCCCCTGTCGGATATCAAGGTCGATGCGCACTGGTTCGATCACTATGACGTCAAGTTCCTTGCGGGTCGCCCTTTCCGCGAGAACGAGGTGCGCATCGAGATGCCGAGCGAGGAAAACCCGGTCACCCAGGGCTGGGCCATCCTGAACGAGTCGGCAGCGCGCCGCTTCGGCTGGACGCCAGAGGAGGCCCTCGGCAAGCGCATACGGCAACCCCAGAATCGCGAGCTGACGCAGTTCATCGACCGCGAGGTGGTTGGCGTCATCCCTGACATTCACTTCTCGTCGCTGCACGACGAGAAGAAAGCGACCGTGTACGTGGAACCCAACCCCAATTACGGCCGCAGTATCTCGATCAAGGTTGCGCCGGGTGACCCGCGGGCGGCGATCGGACATTTCGAGTCCGTCTGGAAGCGCATGGTGCCGTCGCAGCCGGCCAACTGGGAATTCCTGGATGACCGTTTCGACGCACGCTACCGCGCGGAGCAGAAGCAGGCGAGCATGTTCACGGTCTTCTCGGCTTTCGCGATCTTTGTCGCAACGCTGGGGCTGTTCGGCCTTGCATCGTTTACGACAGAACGCCGCACGAAAGAGATCGGCATTCGCAAGGTGATGGGCGCGTCGGTGTCCAACATCGTGGTACTGCTGACGTCGGACTTCACGAAGCTGGTCCTGCTGGCCAACGTGATCGCCTGGCCTGTCGCCTACTACTTTATGAACCAGTGGCTAAACCGATTCGTGTACAAGGCGCCGTTCGCCGAGTGGGCGTGGATGTTCGTCGCCGCCGCTCTGATCGCGGTGGCAGCGGCCTGGATCACGATTGCGACGCAGGCTGGTCGCGCGGCAACGGCAAGGCCGGTGCTTGCACTGCGCTACGAGTAAGTTATCCCCGCGGCGGGCTGCGCCCGCCCGTATGCTGGCGGCGGACTTCGGTCCGCCGCGACTTTTTTTGTAACCTGTGCGCCTCGTCGATGTTGTTATGATGCAAAGAAAACGAGGAGCGCACCTTGAGCGATAAACCAGATCTCGAATGGCATCGCGTCGCGTCGGTGGACGACCTGCCGTCGGGCCGCGTCATGACCGTCACGGCCGGCACGACCTCGATGGCGCTGACGAACATCGGCGGCGAGTATGCCGCGATGGACAACCGCTGCCCGCACCAGGGCGGCCCGCTCGGTGAAGGTTCCATCGAGACCGGCAATGACGGCCAGTGCTGGCTGCGCTGCCCGTGGCATGGCTGGGACTTCGATCCGCTGACCGGCAAGCCGCCCGGCGGCCACGAAGACTCGGGGCAGGCGATGTTCCCGGTCGACGTGCGCGGCGATGATATTTACGTCGGGATCGAGCCGGAGCCCGACCACGAAACGACCGTTACGGACATCATGGCCGAGACCATGACGAACTGGGGCGTCACGTCCGTGTTCGGCATGGTCGGTCACTCGAACCTCGGCCTGTCCGATGCATTGCGCCGCCAGTCGGGCGCGAAACGCCTCCGCTACTACGGTATTCGCCACGAAGGCGCGGCTGCTTTCGCCTGTTCCGGCTACGCCAAGCTGACGGGCAAGCCGGCTGCGTGCATGACCATCGCCGGCCCCGGCGCGACCAACCTGATGACCGGGCTCTGGGACGCGAAAGTGGACCGCGCACCGCTGCTGGCGTTGACCGGCCAGGTCGACGTGCAGGTGTTCGGACCGGGCGCGTTCCAGGAGATCGACCTGCAGACTGCCTTTGCGCCGGTCGCAAAGTTCAGCCAGACCGTATTGCACACGTCGAAACACGCCGAACTCATGTCGCTTGCGTGCAAAAACGCCATCGTCGAACGCGACGTGGCCCACCTGATTTTCCCGGACGACGTGCAAACCCTGCCGGCCAAGGCCGGCGCTTCGGCGGCAGGACCCTCCGGCCGCGTTGCGTCCCCGGTCATCGCACCGGACCCGGATGTACTCGACGAGGCATTGAAGCTGCTTTCGGGCTCACAGCGGCCGATCATCATCGTCGGCTACGGTGCGCGCGATTCGATGGACGACATCCTGGCGCTGGGCGAACGGCTCATGGCGCCGGTACTGACGACATTCAAAGCCAAGGGGCAGCTGGCCGATCATCATCCGCTCGCCGCCGGTGTCCTCGGCCGCTCCGGCACACCGGTCGCCAGCTGGTTCATGAACGAATGCGACGTGATCATAGCCTTCGGTTCCTCATTCTCGAACCACACGGGCATTACGCCGAAACGGCCGATCATCCAGGTCGACTTCGATCGCATGACGCTGGGCAAATTCCACAGCGTGACGGTACCGGTCTGGGGCGAAATCGGTATGACCGCACGGCAGCTGCTGGGCGCGCTGCCGAATGAGCTGCAGACCGTTGACCAACGGCCCGAACTGGCCGAGCGTTGGCGCATCTGGCGCGAAGAGAAGCAAAGCCGATTCGAGGACGATCGCGGCCATGGCGTCAATGCCGCCTCGATCTTCGCAGCACTGTCCGAGCACGCACCCGCGGACGCGGTGATCGCCGTCGACGTCGGCAACAACACCTACTCGTTCGGTCGCTACTTCGAGTGTAAGGAGCAGCGCATCCTGATGTCCGGCTACCTCGGCTCGATCGGCTTTGCATTCCCGGCGGCCATGGGTGCCTGGGCCGCGACGCAGGACCAGCCGGAGTACAGCGGACGCAAGGTGATTTCGGTCAGCGGCGACGGCGGCTTCGGCCAGTACCTGGGCGATTTCAACACGGCCGTCAAGTACGACATGGACATCACTCACGTGCTCCTGAACAACTCGGAGCTCGGCAAGATCTCCAAGGAACAGCGCGCCGGCGAATGGCCGGTCTGGGAAACGTCACTGACGAACCCGAGTTTTTCGGCGTACGCGCGCCTGTGCGGCGGCAAAGGCACGCGGGTAACGGAAAAGGACGAACTCGGTAACGCGCTCGCCGATGCAATCGCTCATTCCGGGCCGGCGCTGGTCGAGATCGTGTCCGACGTCGAACTCGTCTGAGCCGGCCGCACGTAGCGCAGGTAAATGACCAGCGCGGCCACGAAACCGACGGCGCAGGACGCAGCCGTCAGCATGAAAAAGTACTGGTAACCCTGCACGCCCGGGTATGCATCGAGCAGTACGCCGGATATGTAAGGAATGTAAGCGTCGGTCGTAAAACCGATACCGGAAACGACACCGGTCGCGGTACCCGTGACTGCGATCGGTACACCGCCTTCTTCCAGCAACGCAAAGTAGATGCCACGCAACGCAAAAATGGCGATCGCCGCAATCGCGCCGTTGACGAGCATGCTGTAGAAAAGCGCAGGATCGCCCGGTAACAGCGAAAAAGCGGCAAAGCTTGCCACCAGCACCGCCATCAGGATCGTCGTCGTCAGCGCAATGCCGAAGCGGTCGGCGACGAATCCCGCCGCGAGCGCGGACACCGGCTTGAGCCACATGCGCCCGACGCCGATGGTCGCGCCAACCGCCACGCTCATCAGGAATACGTCGGATGCGTACGGCGTAAACGAAAACGACGCCCAATACGCCGTATTTGTTGCCAGCAGGATCAACGAAATCATCCAGACCACCGGCATACGCAACACGACCAGCACGTCACGCCAACCGATCTTGTGATGATCGGCGCCGGCTTCGTGCGGCACGGTGTCTTCGATCACGAACCAGGCGAGGACGCCCAGCGCGATCGTGACCAGCGACAACTGCATCGTGACAACGGACAGTGCCTTGTCCCCGCTGCCCAACCAGACGAACAACAAGACCAGGGCCGAACTGACACCGAGCTCGCCGATACCACGCATTGTCTCGAGGATGCCGAAGGCCCTGCCCTGCTGCTCAGCCGGAGCCCAGCCGCGTGTCACCCGGATCATCGCGCCCCAGAACAACAGGGAAATATTGACGCCCCAGAAAGCGTGGATGGCAATGCTGACGAGATAACCCGGGAACGTTGCGAAATACAGGCCGGCGGCACCTGTCGTGATGAGCGATATCGTGATCAGCTTGCGCGCGGAGAAGCGGTCAGCGACCCAGCCACCCGGGAAGTAGGTTATGACGGTCGCCGCGCCGAACACCGACATCATCACGCCCATCTCGGTATTGGTCAGGCTCAGCGCATCAGCCAGCGGCCTGTAGTAGACCTCGCGCAGGTACGGCAACAGGAAGATGATGCCGCCCGAAAAGCTCAGGACGGTCATGATAAGCCAGCGCCTCACGATCCCCACGTGTTATTCCTTGTTCTCGGGCGATTGCCTGCCCGATACTACGCTAAATGAAGCGCTTTCCCGACATTCGCGGCGTGCTCGGCGACCTCGCGCCGAAAGAGCCTGTGTACTGCGTTTACCCGCATGTCTATGAACGCTCGACGCGTGAGTTTCTCGACGGTTTTCCCGGTCGCGTCATGTATGCCGTCAAAGCCAACAACGACCCCCGGGTCATCTCGACCCTGTACGACGCAGGGGTACGCCACTTTGATTGCGCGTCACTGGTCGAAGTCGAGCAGGTGTCCTTGCTGTGCCCGGACGCGACCTGCTACTTCATGAACCCAGTTCGCATAGACGGCGCGGCGAACGATGCTTACGGCGCATACGGCGTGCGCCACTTCATGGTCGATCACATCGACGCCGTCGCGCCGCTGGTCGCGGAACTCGACCCGGGTGAGTCGGTGATCTTTGCGCGCATGGCCGTGCACCACGCGTCAGCCGCGGAAAACCTGTCGACCAAGTTCGGGGCGCCGCCCGATGACATCCCGGCCATACTCATCGCCATCAGGCAGGCCGGCGCCGAACCGGCGCTGGCGTTCAACGTCGGCAGTGGCGTCAGGAGCCCTGATGCTTATGCGCTGGCACTGGGGATCGCAGAAAGGGTACTCGCAATGACTCCGTTCCCGATCCGACTGCTCGATGTCGGCGGCGGCTTTCCGCGATCGTATCCCGGCTACCCGGTACCACCGCTCGACCGCTATTTCGATACGATTAGCGAACTCGCAGGGAAGCTGCCGCTGGCCGACGACGGCGAGCTGCTGGCCGAGCCAGGGCGCGCACTGGCCGCTCCCGGCTTGAGCGCACTGGTCAAGGTCTTGCTGCGCAAGGGTGATCGCCTTTACCTGAACGACGGTATGTACGGCATCTTCTGGGAGCTGCGCTGCAACGGGCACAAGCGATACCCGGTGAGGGTGTACCGTGACGGCGACGCGCACGATGCAGAATCCGCCTCATTCAGGGTTTTCGGGCCCACCTGCGATTCCCTCGATGTCCTGCCCGAACCGGTCGAACTGCCAGCTGACATCCGGGCCGGCGACTACCTGGAGTTCGGTACGATAGGCGCTTACAGCCTCAGTGGCCGCAGTGACTTCAACGGCTTTCACAGCAACAAGGTCGTATCGATCGACGACGCCGCGGCGCTGCCGCCGGGGCTTGCGACTCACTAGCGAACGACACTCATGAAAAACGTACTCGACTGCGTCGGCAATACGCCACTCATTCACCTCAAAGCCGCGTCCGACGCGACCGGCTGCAACATCTTCGGCAAGGCCGAGTTTCTGAACCCGGGCGGCTCGGTCAAGGATCGTGCGGCGCTTGGCATGGTCAGGGCAGCGATCGAATCCGGTGAACTGAAACCGGGCGGCACCATCGTCGAAGGCACGGCCGGCAATACCGGCATCGGCCTGGCAATGGTCGGCGCAGCACTCGGGCATCGGACGGTCATTGTCATGCCCGATAACCAGAGCCAGGGCAAGGTCGATACACTCAAGGCTTACGGTGCCGAGGTGAGGCAGATACCCGCTGTCCCGTACAAGAACCCGGATCACTTCGTGCACACGTCCGGGCGCCTGGCCGAAGAACTCAATGAATCGACCGAGCACGGCGCGTTCTGGGCAAACCAGTTCGAGAACCTGTCGAACCGGGAATTTCACGAGCAGACGACCGGCCCCGAAATCTGGGAGCAGACCGGCGGCAAGGTCGATGGCTTCGTTTGTGCGGTCGGCACCGGCGGCACGCTCGCCGGCGTGTCCCGAGCACTCAAGGCGCACAATCCGGATGTGACAATCGCCCTGTCCGATCCCGGCGGCTCAGGCCTGCATAACTACTTCGCGACAGGCGAAGTAAAGATCGAAGGCAGCTCGATTACCGAGGGTATCGGCAACAGCCGCGTGACAGCCAACCTCGAAGGTTCGGAAATCGACGTCAGCTGGCAGGTGCCGGACGACGAAGCCATCCCGATCGTCTACGACCTGGTTCGCGACGAAGGCCTGGTGCTTGGCGGTTCCAGCGGCATCAACATCGGCGGCGCGATGCGGCTCGCGCGTGAACTTGGCCCTGGCCATACGATCGTGACCATCCTGTGCGACTCGGCGACGCGCTACATGGAGCGGCTGTTCAACCGGGACTATCTTGCATCGAAAGGCCTGAGCCTGCCCGACTGGTGGTCGTAGTGTTGGAAGGCGATACGCGTGTCGACAAGAAGTACAGGAACCACGTGGACTGGGCGATGGACAACATCCCGTCGCTCGCCATGCGCGGCAGGGAATTTGTCGAAAATATCGTTCGCACGGCCGTCAAGGAATCGCAGGGCGTCGGCATCGCCATGGGGATCGGGGCATCTTTGCTGATCACGATCGTTGCCACAGCGCTGGCAACCGATCTGTTCGGCGAAGAATTGACGCGCAAAAGCGTGCTGCCCGTGGCGATCGCTGCCGGTATCCTTACGTACCTCGGCGCGAGAATTCACACCAGCTTCATCCGTCGCAAGATAATGGCGCTGGCTGAACAACTCAG
>JAAUYI010237849.1_pt1 | contig 13009 bp, 8 predicted proteins | sample 7278041 | NCBI WGS metagenome assembly JAAUYI01 (sample SAMN14350216, study PRJNA611818) | marine sediment metagenome | isolation source: surface marine sediment (0.6m) | place: French Polynesia: Moorea | collected 2018-08
CAACGGGAATATCTAGCAGCGATGCGGGGATACATCCGCCAGAAGGACCTCCAGTTTGTACCGCTTTTACTTCTCCATTAGGAACGCCTCCTCCCATTTCTTCAACAATTTCCCGTAAAGTAATGCCCATTGGTACTTCAATGAGACCGTTATTGCGAATTTTCCCTGTCAGAGCAAAAATCTTGGTGCCTTTGCTATTTTCTGTGCCAATGCTGGCATACCAATCTGCCCCTCTGCGGATAATTGCAGCAATATTAGCTAAAGTTTCCACATTATTAATGAGAGTAGGCCATTTCCACAAACCAGACTCAGCAGGATAGGGAGGACGAGGGATTGGATTACCCCGCTTACCTTCTATTGACTGAATTAGAGCCGTTTCTTCCCCACAGACAAAAGCTCCTGCACCAATGCGGATATCGATTTTAAAATCGAAAGGAGATTCAAAAATTTGACTGCCTAAGATTCCGTATCTCTTAGCTTGTTGAATCGCTTTTTGTAGGCGTTGGATGGCAAGGGGATATTCAGCGCGGACGTAGATATAACCATGATTCGCCCCCACTGCATAACCAGCGATCGCCATTCCTTCTAAAACTAGATGAGGGTCGCTTTCCAAGACACTGCGATCCATAAATGCTCCTGGATCTCCTTCATCTCCATTACAGATAACGTATTTCTGCTCTCCAGCCATTTTAGCTACGGTTGCCCACTTCAAGCCCGTAGGATAACCGCCACCGCCTCTTCCTCGCAAGCCACTTTTACTGATCTCTTGGACTATTTCAGTAGGAGTCAGGTCATAGATGGCTTTGTACAAGGACTGATAACCACCAACTGCAATATATTCTTCAATGCTTTCGGGATCGACTTTACCCGTATTCTGTCTTACAATTCGCATTTGTCGGGCAAAAAATGGGTGTTGAGAGTCTCCTTGGATTGGTTTGACTACTCCGCCGTTAAGAGCATCTATAATACTGGGTGCGTCTTCTGGGGTTACTTCTTCATAAAGAGTATCTTCTGGGTCAATCTGGACTAAAGGCCCTCGTCCACAAAAGCCCATACAACCCACTCCTACCACTTCCACGCGATCGCTCAAACCTGACTCTTTAACTGCAGTGGCTAGATTATTCTTTACCGATAAAGAATTGGCAGCTTGACAACCAGTAGAAGTGCAACAATGAACCCGAATACTTTTCTGTTTATTTCTTTCTGCGTTAGCAATTTTTAAGAGTTCAGTTAAATCCATATCTGGTTTCTTAGTTAGTAGTTAGTAGTTAGAGGTTATTAGGTTGTTTTCTCATCTCTCTTGTCTCTCCTCAAGCTTTTATTTGAAAATCGACGAATTATTCAGCTTCAGACTGCCAAGCTTTGATTTGTTGCAATACTGTTTCTGGGTCTTGTTTTCCAGTCACATTACCATCAAATACAACAGCAGGAGCGATACCACAAGCTCCGATACATCTTGCTGTCATCAGAGAAACTTGGTTGTCTGAAGTAGTTTCACCAGCATGAATGCCTAGTTTTTCTTCTATGGCGGAAGTAATTTTACCCCCTCCTTTGACATAACAAGCAGTTCCCAAGCAAACAACACAACTGTGAACACCACTTGGTTTCAAGGAAAACAGATGATAAAAGGTAGCTACGCCATAAACCCTACTTAGAGGTAATTTTAATTGCCTTGCTATATATTCCAAAATCTCGGGTTCGAGATAACCATAAGATTCCTGTGCCTTATGCAGAATCTCAATCAGGGCATCTTGGTGATATTGATTTCGTTTTATGGCAATATTTAATGCCTTGAGCCGTCTATCAACGGTGTTTTTTTTGGAGTTGCCAGTCTGGCTTCGAGAAGTTTTGGTTTCAGTCAGGATAGATTGCATATATTTAATTAGATAATTTTGAACCAATTTTTTGTTCGTTTACTTCATAATTTCCTATCTCGATCGCTTCTATTTCAAATATTAGGAATATGGAGGCAATTTAAGTTAGTCAAATAAATTTTCTGGAGACAATTTAGTCAAGATTTCATGATTTTTGTATCGCTAATTTTTTGGAGAAGACCCACTTGATTAATAACTAAACATTATTTAGATTTACATTTTAATTTTAATCTAAAACAATAACTAAAATAAAATTGCATAATAAACGAACTCAGTCTAGAAACTATTAACGAAGAAGTGGAAACTGTTAGGGCGGAACTTTATGCCAGACAAGAAACCAATTAAGGTGATTATTGATACTAACTTGTGGATTAGTTTTTTGATTGGAAATCAGCTTCTCAAACCATCCTACTACTCTTGAAGAGAAGCAAGCACAACTTCAAGACATCGCTTAACTGCCAACTCTTTATCCTCAATTACAATATCTTCCGCTTCAGTACGTTGGGCAATCACCGCACAAACACAAGCTGCTGCGAAACCATACACTCCAGCCATTTTAAATAAAGTACCTGATTCCATTTCATAATTAAGGATATTCAGATGGCGATAAGTTTCTGTAATGCCAGATAACCAAGGTTGTAGGCGAGGATTTGCCGAAGATTTAATTCTTTCTTGTCCTTCATAAAAAGTATCCACAGATGCCGTGATACCAAGATGGTAAGGTATATTTAGCTTTTGGGCTGATTCTACTAAAGCAACAGTCAAAAAAGGATCGGCAACAGCAGGATATTCTACTGGGGCAATATCATTAGCTGCACCCTGACGACATAATGCCCCTTGACTAATTACAATACTCCCAACTTGGACATGGGGTTGAATCGATCCACAAGTACCAATACGGATAATTTGTTTAATACCTACTTGGATTAATTCATTAACCACAATACTCAGAGAAGGCGCACCCATACCACTGGTAGCTACTAAAATTGATTTTCCGTTAGCTAGATAACCGACATAACTATTTAGTCCCCTGTATTCTGAAAGTAGGCGGACATTTTGTAAATAAGTTTGAGCAAGATAACGCGATCGCTCTGGTTCGCCCGATAATAATGCTATCTGGGGAGGATTTGTACCTAAGTCTTCTTGCCCAAAACCAAGATGATAATGTTTCATTGTCTATAAAGTAATGTCAGATAGGTTAATTACAGATGCTGACAAGTGTTGATGAATTTCCCGCGATTATCACTAGTTGCCAAAATAGTCCTGTAGGCAAGTTACTACCTACTGCTCTTTATGTCCATACTTCTGCCCTAAAAAATCTTGATTCTCTGGTACAAGATTATGAATATAATGCCAGAAGGTTTATAGATGAGTGGGAAAAAGTAACTTTAGTTAAATTTGCCACGGATAGACCAAGAATATCTTATCTCTCTTATCCTGATTTCGATCGCGACCCCCATCCTAAGTTATACAAAAGTATTATCGTCGATTTAGTCAGAGAAGAAGTTCAGCACAGAAATTATCAACATTATGATAATCCGCCTATTCTTCATCGCAAGGAAACTTTTGTTACTCCAGATTATCCTTTCTATCAAGAGTTTGCTAATCTAACTGAGGTAGAAGTAAGCTTAGGATTACTCAAAAATTCTCGTCAAATTGGCACTTACGACGGTTGGCATCAACGACTGAGAAAAGAGGGTATTGATTTTGTGGGACACAATTTAGTTTGTCATCTCAATCCTCTCTTTAGTAAACAACAAAACCTCCCAGTTGCGATCGAACGTCATAAAGCAGCTATAATTCGTCGTGAATTATCTCGCCCAGTGCGTTTAGCCTTAGAAGCAGAATTATTGACGGAAGAGACTACTTTTTTTGATTACGGTTGCGGTTATGGTGAAGATGTAAAATTTTTGCGCGATCGTGGTTATGCTAGTTCTGGATGGGATCCTTACTATCAGCCTGATGTTACTTGTGTAGCTGCTGATATTGTTAATCTTGGCTACATTATCAATGTCATTGAAGATACGCAAGAAAGAAGAGAAGCTTTACTCAAAGCTTGGGAATTAGCCCAAAAAGTCTTAATTGTCTCGGCACAAGTATTAATTGATGAACGCCAAAGAGGTTTAGTGGCTTATGGGGATGGTATAGTTACTAGTCGTAATACTTTTCAAAAATACTATCAACAAGAAGAATTAAAAGCTTATATCGATCGAGTCCTCGAAGTCGATGCTATTCCTGTTAGTCTAGGCATTTTCTTTGTTTTTCGCGATTCAATCGAAGCTGAAGCTTTTCGCGCTTCCCGCTTCCATTCTCGCGTTAGTACGCCGAGAATCTTAGCTAAGATTAGAAATTTTGAAGATTATCGAGAATTATTAACTCCTCTGATGGATTTCTACACTAAAAGGGGGCGTTTGCCTGTCAGAGGAGAATTAGCTCAAGAAGCAGCGATAAAAGAGGAATTTCGTCGTTACAGTACTGCTTTTAAGTTAATATTACAAGCAACCGATGAACAAGAATGGTCAGCTATTAGCGAAAAACGTCGTCAAGATTTACTAGTGTATCTCGCTTTAGCTAATTTTACTGGTCGTCCCAGCGCACAAAAATTATCTCCTGAAGTTAGAGAAGATTTTAAAGCCTTATTTGGCAGTTATCGTAAAGCTTGCTTTCTTGCCGATAATATCTTGCTGACTGTGGGGAATATGCGGAAGATAGCCTATTTATGCCAAAGCTGCATGTTAGGGAAGCAATTAACTAACTCTCTGGCAATTCATATTAGTGCTTTAGAAACATTAGATCCTTTACTCAGACTATACGAAGGATGTGCTAGTCGTTCTTTTGGTCGTTTAGAAGATGCCAATATAATCAAGCTTTACTATCATAAACCGAAAATTTCCTATCTATACTATCCCGACTTTGACGATAATCCTCATCCTACTCTACAGACTAGTATGGAGATTGATATGCAAAATTTAGATGCTATCTATCATGATTACTCTCAAGATGATAATCCCCCTGTCTTACATCGCAAAGAAGCTTTAGTCTCCCCCGATTATCCTTTATACAAGAAGTTTGCTAGACTAACCAAGCAGGAAGAAAAATTAGGTTTATTGAGCGATCGATCTTCTATTCGTCTCCATCAAGGGTGGTTAGACTGTTTAGCTAAAAATAATCTGACGATCGAAAAATATAAATTAGTAAAATGCTAGATCTACATCTTCCGATCGGATTTTAGCTACTCTCAGATTCCGTACAGGAGAAAATTGATCGAATTAGGATATTTCTAAAACAGAAAATACGCAAAGTAGGGCAGGTAAATTTAGTATTCACATAGCCTACTGAGTCGAAAGTTAGTTTGCCCACCTTACAAGGTATATATAAGCTTTCTCAGAAATTCCTTTAGGCAAGATGTTGCCTCTGACAATGTAAATCTTTAGATTATATGTATAATTCAGGATCGGTGTAAATACGTACTAAGTTAATAGAAGATGAACATCACTATTACTAGTTTTAAGTTAAATTTTTACTCTGAAAATGAATCATAAATTATTGCTAACAGTTTTATTTTCTTTAGCCCCCCTAGCAATATCCACTAAAGTTCAGGCATTAAGTTTGAGTAACCGATACAGTAACTTATATGTTTTTGGTGATAGTCTTTCAGACCCTGGTAATATATTTAATGTGACTGAAGCTGTACAACCATTTAGAGATTCTTTGGGACTGGACATCCCTATTACTCCTCCTGTTCCTCCCTATGATTCCGATGGTCGTTTTGCTGATGGTTTAGTCTGGGTAGACTTTGTAGCGCAAGAACTAGATTTAGATTTAATCCCCTCAACTAAGTTAACTCCAAGTCCCATTACTTTAACTCCAGAACCAGGAATTAACTTTAATTATAATGGCGCAACAGCATTCAATAGTGTTAACTTTGCTGATGGTGGCGCACAAACAGGACTGTTTGGTGCTGGGGAAGCAGGTACATTAATTCCTGGTGTACTTACTCAGGTTAATACTTTTGTTGCCGACTTAAATCAAGCTAATCGGTTAGCGGATGATGATGCTCTTGCTATTATTTGGGGAGGTGCTAACGATTACCAAATTGTCGCCGATGCTAATCCTGAGGAATCTGTGCAGAATATTACTCAAGCAGTAGAAACTCTCTACAATGTAGGTGTTCGCAATTTTCTTGTCCCTAATTTACCAGATTTAGGCAACACACCCCGCGCCTTACTACCTAACCCTCCTATTGCTTCTGATGTGCTAACTCAAAGAACAAATCAACACAATGAATTTCTAGAGGATGCCTTGGCAGATTTGAGTTTACTAGCAGATATAGAATTAATTTCTTTAGATCCCAATACTTTATTTGAGTCAATTTTGACTAATCCAGGAGATTTTGGCTTTACTAGTTTACCTCCTAATTCTTGTTTACAGGGAGACCCTTTAACTACTGGTATTGCCGATCAGATTCCTTGCAATAATCCAGATGAACAAATTTTATGGGATTTTATTCATCCTAGTACAGCAACCCACAAAATATTAGCAGATTTTACTGTGGATACCATCCAATCTCAGGTTGAACCTACCTCTGTACCAGAACCTACACCCTATTTACCTTGGGGATTTTTAGGTATAGGTTTTTGTCTAACAAGAAGATTATATCTTTACCGAATTTAGTCCCCTCTACTTTTAAATCTAAGCCATATCAACTGACGCTAATGCTAAGATGAGTCAAAATCTAGTTGCTTAATATCTACTTAACCTGAGTTTAGGATAAGCTAAAACACTAATTATTTCGTTGCCACATAAACGCTCGAAATACTTATTGTCCATTGTCCATTGTCCATTCAACAAAACAAATTAACTTTATTAACTGGAACTGACGTTACTTATGCTAGCTGCTACTACGCCACCACAAATTACACCAGTCACCACAGATAATTTATTATTAGTTTTTGCGGAATTTCTAGATATAGATGTGAGTGCGGGAGATGCAGCTTCAGATACTTTACGTACCTATCGCCGTCAGTTACAACAGTTTCTAAATTGGTGCGATCGCATTTCTCTTAATCCCGCAGAAGTTACTAAAGATGATATCAAAAAATATCGGCGTTGGATGATTGACAAGCAAAAGTATAAACCAGCTACTATCTCTCTAAAACTTGCTGTAGTCAGACGTTTCTATCAAGCAGCATTAGAAAAAGGTTTGATCTCCATTAATCCCGCAGCAGGAGTTAAACCGCCAAGGGAAAAAAGAGATCCTGCCGAGAAAATAACTTATTTAGAACAAGAAGAAGTAGAACAACTACTGCAAGCAATCCCTGATGATAATACCCTCAAAGCAGCTAGGGACAGAGCTATCATAGCAATTATGGCCTTAGAAGGGACTCGGACGATCGAATTACATCGTGCAGATATTAAAGATTTAGTCAGACAGGGAAATAATTTAGGTATTAGAGTAGAAGGTAAGCGTAGTATTAGAGTTGTTCCCCTAACACCTGAAATTGCTAAAATTCTAGTTTATTATCTGCGCATTAGAGAAATAGAAGGGGAAATACTCAAACCCAATAAACCACTATTTACCGCAGTAGGTAATCGCGCTGGTGGTAAAAGAATTTCTCGTCGCGGTATCAGATTAATAGTCGATCGCTATCTCATGGGAACTTCTTTAAAATATAGCCCTGGTAGAACTATTTCTGCTCATAGTTTAAGACATACTGCTGGTACACTAGCATTAAGAAACGGTGCTGAATTACGTCAAGTACAAGATCTACTCGGACACGCCGATCCTCGCACTACTTGTATCTATGCCCATATAGGCGATCGCTGGGAAAACAATCCTGCTCTAAAATTAGATATTGAGATTGTCTAGTAATTTATCTGAAATTGGTAGTTTTGAGAGATTATAAAAAGAAACTAAATCTTGACTGTATTGACAAATTTTCTCTCTTTCTGTTTGAGAAATATTTTGACAGTTAACAATTAATGTTCCAGAATAAATAGAATGAAGTGACTTTAACCACATTAAAGATATTTTATTCTGCAATACATCGTTTTGAAAAGACTTTCCTATGTGTAAGTAGGCAAGATTGTAAAAATTAAAAGCATCAATGAGGCGATAAAGCATTGATATTAAACAAGAGCTTTTCGCTTTCAAAAAATATGAATTAATAGGTAGTTCTATTCCTACTTTATTTTCATCCCAAACGCTAGCTGCTTCTTCAATTATCGATAATAATAACTGGGTTTGATTATCTTCTTCCTTAGAGCAATATTGAGACTGGTGAGCGATTAAATCACTAAAGTCAGCACAAATTTCGACCCCATCAAAATCCGCAGCTAGGGCATTTTGCGCTGCACGTCTAAACAGACTAATAATGTTGTTATCGATAGGATGCTGTATTTTTTCACCATACCAAAGCTGGAGAAAAATTTTACCGTTTTTGTCTCTTACACTTTCAGTTATTTTTCGCCAAGATCTGACTTGTTGGTGAGTATAAATTCCTGGTTGATGTGATAATGTATGTACAGGAGAAACTAAAGTTGGCTCGGTAATAATCAATCCGCAAGTAGCTTTATCTCTGTAGTAATTGATTGCTTCAGGTTGGGGTAAATTGTTATGAGCTAAAGACCTTGATTTAGAAGTTATAACAAGGCGATTCGGTAAAGTATAAGCTCCCAATTGAACTGATGAATTCAAGCAATAATATGATTTCAAAATAGATTTTCCAAAAAAAAATAACTGAAGTTTTATTCTTAAATTGTCGAGCCAATTATAATTGAAATCTGCATGCTTGTCTTGTCTGATCTTGTCCTAAATTTTTTTAATCTTGCCTTATTTCTGGAATGAGAGGTTAGGTAATAAGCATAGATATTAAGTAGGTAGACTTAATTAAGTTTAAACAGGGGTAAGATTAACGAGCAGTAGAATCTTGCCTTCTTTGTTTTGAGTTGGTAGTATTCTTCTATTGTGGCAGAATAAGAAGCTTTGAGTTCGTTGCTAGCGATCTTGTTCCGAATTTCCTCTACGATCTCTATGGCTCGATCGATGTTTTCTAAGGCTGTGGCGTAATCTCTGAGATCGTAGTTGAGAGAAGCAATTGTCTAAACTTGGGCATTACTTTATTAAGGGTGGTGGGGAACAAAAAAATGCCAGAGATTTATGTAATTGGCGGTTGTAAAGGTTCAGGAAAAACTACCTTTGCTGCAATGCATATTCTCAAATCTTGGAACATAGAATTCATTAATGCAAATATTATTGCAGCCCAACTAATACCAGAGTAGCCCTAAGAGTCGCAAGCGGTGTACATAATATTTTTGAGCATGTTATTCATCTTCGATATGATAGAGAAAGAAAAAACTTTCTGTAACTTTACAGTAAGCTGGCTAACCGTTGGCAAGTTGATAATAATTCTAGTAGCAATCAATTAATTCCGTTTTCCAATAACAATAATCAAACAATTAATATTGTTCAAATAGATATTTGGCAACAAACTATTTCTTTAAGAACATATGAATCAGCAACCAAAATATAATCAAAATTTCGGTATTGATGATTCCTCAGTTACTGAAGCCCAAATTGCTCAAGCGGGAGGCGATCTTCGCCAAATTCAGAACATTAATACCTACAGCGTTCTAAACTTAGCTGGATTATTACGCACTAGACAAATAATTCCTGCAAATCAGCAAGATTATAAGTCGCGGAAAATCTTACTTAATAAAGTTAAACAATATTGGATAAAAGATGTATTAGAAAAGTCGTTACACAGTAAAGCTCTAATTGAGCTTGGTTTAGAGGAGCGTTTAGATGCTGTGGAGCGTCCATCTGAAATTGCTCAAGAGAATCGTAGCGATTTAAGGCAATCATTACCTCAAAATCAAAACAATATTGATGTATTTAGGGAAATGGATCGAGGGCGAACCTTACTAATTTTAGGAGAGCCAGGAGCAGGTAAAACCACATTTTTATTGAGGATTGCAAAGAGTTTAATTGCTGATACTGAAGAAAATTTAAGCTTACCAATTCCAGTTATTTTTAACTTATCTTCTTGGGCTAATAAACGATAAAATATTGCTCAATGGCTAGTTCAAGAACTAAATAATAATTATAAAGTATCTAAGTCCCTTGCTAAATACTGGATTCAAAATCAACAGTTACTACTGATGCTTGATGGTTTAGATGAAGTCAAAGCAGAATATCGGGATGCTTGTGTTAAAGCATTAAATGAATTCATACAGAACTATGGAGAAACTGAGATAGTTGTTTGTAGTCGCGTTCAAGATTATGAATCTCTTTCTAACCGTTTAGCGATACAAAGAGGCGTTTGCATTCAATCGCTTACAACTGAGCAGATTAACGATTATTTAGATAGAGCAGGTAATCAACTACAAGCGGTGAAAACCTTGTTAGAAACAGATACAGCACTACAAGAATTAGTTAAGTCACCGTTAATCCTTAGTATTATAGCTTTTGCTTATAGAGATGTTGCCATTGAAGATTTACCAAAAGTTGATTCAACAGAAGAACATCGTCAACACTTGTTTAATAGTTATATTAGACGAATGTTTGAGCGACGTGGTAATAATAAAGCTGAGAAAATCTATCCTGAAGAGAAAGCTAGAAATTGGCTGAGTTGGCTGGCTTATAAAATGTTTCAAAACTCTCAAACCATATTTTCTATTGAACATATGCAGCCTAGCTGGCTAAACAATATTTGGCAAAAATTAATATACCGTCTTGGAATTATAGTATTTTCTTCTCTAATTATTTGTGGATTTTTGAATTTTTTTGATTTTTTTAGCGATATATTATCTTCCGAACCATTGAGCATAAAAGATTTAATAAATGATTTATATAATGATTTGGTAGTTGGATTTATCGTCGGATTAATTGTTGGATTTATCGTCGGATTAATTGATATAATTAATGATTTTTTTAGTAAAAAAGAAGAGATCATATTGCCTGTTGAACGTTGGAAATTGTCTAAGAAAAAAGCATTTGGGGGATTAATAAATGGGTTAAAAATAGGAATTATTTTAGGGTCTATTATCGGAATATTGTTAATTATCATCTTTTTGTTTGTTCCAACTTTTACTTGGTCGTTAGAAGAAGAAAATATCTTCAGTAATAGATTTATTGGATTCTTTAGCTCTTTGGCATATGGCATTTTCTTTGTAATGCTTTTTAAAGTAATCAAAAAAATATTTATTTTTTCAAATAAAAATAATAAAAAAATATCTTTTAATATTTTTAATAAGTTTAAGTTGTGCATAAAAAATACATTGATTTGGGGAATATGCATAGGTATTCTAACGTGGATTTTTAGCTTGATTATTCCTAGTATAACAATTTCTTTTCTCATCAAATGTATCTATATAGTTTCTATTTTGATTACTATTTCCTGTTTACTTTTTGGTGTAATAGGAACGTTTTTTGGTAGTAGAGATTCGGTTGATATACAAAGAAATATTATATCTGTTAATTATCTTAGACAAGCATTAATTAATACTGCTATTAGTAGTTTACTTGGTTGTATATTAGGGGCATTATTAGGAGGAATATATATATTATTTAGTCGTTACTCTAGTTTTATTCCAGAAAGTATTAAAGTTATTAATCCAGACATTGAATATATAGTTATTTGGGGAAGTACATTTGGAACGTGTTTTGGATTTACTACAGGTTTTGCCTGCGTTAAATATTTGAGTTTGCGCTTTATTCTTTATAAATACAAATATATTACCTGGAACTATAAGCATTTCCTTGAATATGCAACTGAACGGATTTTTTTACAGAAAGTAGGTGGTGGTTATATTTTCGTACATCGCTTATTACTAGAACATTTTGCTGCTCTTTATCAAGCACCTCAATCATCTTTAACCACTCGCTCAAATTTGCCTGTAACTAGAAAAAATAAAGTTTTTTCATTATTCTTAATTGGTATAACTATTTTAACAACCCTATTAGGCTATGTATTCAGAAAAGACCTAGAAAATATTACCCGATCTTTAGAAGACCCCAGCCGAGTCATAAATTATTATAGCGAGGAAATTGAGAGGAATCCTAAGAATGCTGAAAATTACAAAAATCGTGGGGATACTTATGAAGAAGAAGGAGAATATGATAAAGCAATTGCTGATTACAACCAAGCGATTGAATTAGACCCTAAATACGATTCTGCTTATAACAATCGTGGAATTGCTTACAATAATCAAGGAGAATATGAGCTGGCCATTGCCGATTATAGTCAAGCAATTAAATTAGACCCTAAAGATGCAGTTCATTACACAAATCGTGGAATTGCTTACGAGAATCAAGAAGAATATGAGCTGGCCATTGCCAATTATAGTCAAGCCATCAAATTAGAACCAAACAATGCATTTTCTTATAAAAAGCGTGGGGATGCTTACCGTAAGAAAGAAGAGTATGATAAAGCAATCGCTGATTATAGCCAAGCAATTAAATTAGACTCTGAATACGATTCTGCTTATAACGGTCGTGGAATTGCTTACGAGAATCAAGAAGAATATGAGCTGGCCATTGCCAATTATAGTCAAGCCATCAAATTAGACCCTAAAGATGCAGTTTATTACAAAAATCGTGGGGATGTTTATGAAGAAAAAGGAGAATATGAGCTGGCCATTGCCAATTATAGTCAAGCCATCAAATTAGAGCCTAAATATGAACCTTATTATAAAAAGCGTGGGGATATTTATTACGAGAAAGAGGAGTATGATAAAGCAATTGCTGATTACAGTCAAGCCATCAAATTAGAGCCTAAATATGAACCTTATTATAAAAAGCGTGGGGATATTTATTACGAGAAAGGAGAATATGATAACGCAATCGCTGATTACAGCCAAGTGATTAAATTAGACCCTGAATTTGATTTTACTTACTCTAGAGAAGAATATGATAAAGCAATTGCTTATTATAGTCAAGCCATCAAATTAGACCCTAAATATGAACCTTATTATAAAGAGCGTGGGAAGATTTATTACAAGAAAGAAGAGTATGATAAAGCGAGCGCTGATTATAGTCAACTCATCAAATTAGACCCTGAAGACGATTACGCTTATAAAAAGCGTGGGACGATTTATTACGAGAAAGGAGAATATGACAAAGCAATCGCTGATTA
>JAAUYI010093194.1_pt1 | contig 13000 bp, 14 predicted proteins | sample 7278041 | NCBI WGS metagenome assembly JAAUYI01 (sample SAMN14350216, study PRJNA611818) | marine sediment metagenome | isolation source: surface marine sediment (0.6m) | place: French Polynesia: Moorea | collected 2018-08
AACACAAAAAAACCAGGTTTGGGCTTTGATTATTCTCTTAGCTGGTGCTATTGCCACCGCCGGAGCTAGATTATTTTTTACTAGCAATCCATAATAAATAACCATTGGGTTTAACACTGTTAAACCCCTACAAAACATTATAATTACCGTAGGGATATAATAATATTATGCCCTCAAAATGTTAACTTATTTTTGTTGCTGATGTACGATAATGTTTGTAAATTTCTAGCAGAAAGATTTAGTCGTGACTTTGCTAATTGGTTATTAAATGAACCCATCGAACTCACAGAATTAAAACCTACAGAACTGTCATTAAATCCTATTAGAGCAGATTCTTTAATCTTTTTGCAATCAGATGATGTTGTCTTACATATTGAGTTTCAAACCTCACCTAATGAAGACATACCTTTTAGGATGACTGACTATCGTTTACGGGTTTATCGTCGCTATCCCAATAAAGAAATGTATCAAGTGGTGATCTATTTGAAACCTAGTAATTCAGAATTCGTGTATCAAAATACGTTTGAATTAACGAATTTACGTCATCAATTTAATGTTATTCGATTGTGGGAACAACCAACAGATAGTTTTCTGAATAACTCAGGGTTATTACCTTTTGCTGTACTAACTCGTACTGATAACCCAACAGAAACCTTAACCCAAATTGCTGCTATTATTGATAGTATGCCCAATAAACAACAGCAAAGTGATATTAGTGCATCCACAGCCATTTTATCTGGGTTAAAATTAGATCAAGACAGTATTAAACGTATTCTTAGGAGTGATATCATGAAAGAATCAGTTATTTATCAAGAAATTTTCCATGAAGGTGAAGTTAAAGCAATTAGAAATGTTGTTTTAAATATGCTTAAAAATAACATGAATATGGAGGATATTGCTAAAGTAACAGGATTAACCTTAGAACAAGTACAACAACTTAATTCGTCTTTGAATAAAGAGGAGTCAAACTCAGGATTAACATTATGAAAGAATCAGTTATTTATCAAGAAATTTTCCATGAAGGTGAAGTTAAAGGAGAAAAGAAAGGAAAACAAGAAGCAACTAAAAATATTGCTTTAAATATGCTCAGAAATAACATGAATCTTGAAGATATTGCTAAACTAACAGGACTAAATGTACAAGAAATTCAACAGCTTAATTCATCTTTAAATAGGGAGGAATAAAACTAAGCAGTCATCCTAATATGTTGGGTTTAACACTGTTAACCCCCTACAAAACATTATAATTACTGTAAGGGCATAATAATATTATGCTCTCATAACAAACACATTAATAGACAAAATACAGTATTCACCCTGATTGAAAAGGTGAAATACTGTGTGTAAAATAATAAGTTGAAGAAAAAATTTACTTGATTGTAGAGAGGGAGGAACGACTATGCTATTGAGATTGTTTCTGGATAGATATACTTCCCCCTTCTTTTCCTATAGAAATGTTCAATGATCCTGCAAACTTAGGGTTATAAATAGCAAATAAAGCTATTATCCCTATCACAAGAACACTGACAGTAATGGTTGTGTAAAAACCTGGCGGTTTAAAGAATTTTGGACGCTTCATGAGAGATTGTTTGGGTGTAGTTATACAACCTCAATATATACTGTAGCATGATTAAACCTCCCAATTCTTAAGAGAATGTATGAATTTGGGAAGTGTTATGTCTTCTAACTTCTGCATAACGATCACCTTCCAACCTCCCCACACATACCCCAACAATCAGGGATAATTGATCTTGGAAATAGCAGTGGAGTAAACATTCGTGGAGTCCCAATATAACGCAGCAGCGATCGAACAAAAATGGCAACAAGACTGGGTTAAACAGGGGTTAGACAAAACCCCAGAAAACAGCGATAAACCCAAATTTTACGCCTTATCCATGTTTCCCTACCCATCCGGAAACCTACACATGGGCCATGTTCGCAACTATGTTATTACAGATGTTATCGCCCGTCTCAAACGATTGCAAGGATACCGAGTCTTACATCCGATGGGGTGGGATGCGTTCGGACTTCCGGCGGAAAATGCAGCCATCGATCGCAATATTCCCCCCGCAGACTGGACTTATAAAAATATTGCCCAAATGAAGCAACAGTTGCAAACTTTGGGACTCTCTATCGACTGGGATCGAGAAGTGGCAACCTGTTCCCCAGACTATTACAAATGGACGCAATGGTTATTCTTGCAATTTTATCAAGCAGGGTTAGCTTATCAGAAGGAAGCAGCAGTTAACTGGGACCCCATCGATCAAACCGTGTTAGCGAATGAACAGGTGGACAGTGAGGGGTATTCCTGGCGATCGGGTGCTAAAGTAGAACGGAAACTGTTGCGTCAGTGGTTCTTTAAAATTACGGACTATGCAGAACAATTGTTAACCGACTTGGATAAACTGTCAGGATGGCCCGATCGTGTCAAGTTAATGCAGGAAAACTGGATCGGGAAGTCTGTGGGCGCATATTTAGAGTTTCCTGTCAAGGATAGTGACGAAAAAATAGCCGTCTTTACCACCCGTCCCGACACCGTTTATGGGGTGACTTATGTAGTTTTGGCCCCCGAACATCCTTTGACCCCGAAAGTGACTACAGAGGGGCAAAAAGCAGCCGTAGAAGGGTTTATTGAAGAGGTATCCAACGAAAGCGAAATTGAACGTACAGCAGAAGATAAACCCAAACGGGGTATATTGACCGGAGGGACTGCTATTAACCCCTTCAATGGCGAAGAAATCCCCATTTTGATTGCAGATTATGTATTGTATGAATATGGTACTGGTGCGGTGATGGGTGTACCGGCACATGATACCCGTGACTTTAAGTTTGCAACGGAGAAAGAGTTACCGATCAAAGTTGTTATTGTTCCTGAAAATTCCGAGGATAGCAACCCCACGTTAACAGAAGCATACACCGAACCTGGAATTATGGTCAATTCCGGTGAATTCGACGGAATGCAGTCCACAGAAGGCAAAACCGCCATTATTAACTATGCAGAGAAACAAGGTTACGGTAAAGCAAGGATACAGTATCGTTTGCGAGATTGGTTAATTTCTCGTCAGCGTTATTGGGGTTGTCCTATTCCTGTGGTGCATTGTCCCAGTTGTGGGACGGTTGCGGTTCCTGATGCCGATTTACCTGTTAAATTGCCTGAAAATGTCGAATTTACAGGTCGTGGGGCTTCTCCTTTGGCAAAATTAGAAGATTGGATCAATGTTCCTTGTCCCAGTTGTGGGGAACCTGCAAAGCGTGAAACAGACACAATGGATACCTTTATTGATTCTTCTTGGTACTATTTACGTTACACGGATGCAATCAATGATCAAGAAGCATTTAAGTTAGAAAAAGCCAATGATTGGATGAATGTGGATCAATATGTTGGAGGTATTGAACACGCTATTTTACATCTGTTATATTCGCGCTTTTTTACTAAAGTATTACGAGACAGAGGATTAGTGAATGTAGATGAACCGTTTAAGCGTCTTTTGACACAGGGAATGGTGCAAGCAATGGCCTATAAAAACCCCAAAACAGGTAAATATATTCCTGTGGATAAAGTTAACCCTGAAAGTCCCACAGATCCCGATACTGGGGATGATTTAGAGGTGTTTTATGAGAAGATGTCTAAGTCAAAATATAATGGCGTTGATCCTCAAAAAGTGTTAGGAAAATATGGGGCAGATACCGCTAGAATGTTCATCTTATTTAAAGCACCTCCTGAGAAAGATTTAGAATGGGATGATGCAGACGTAGAAGGACAATTTCGCTTTTTAAATCGGGTGTGGCGTTTGGTTAATGGTTATGCAGAAAAGCAAGGCGAAGTTATTAGTAAAAAGGAGTTAAGCAAAGAAGAAAAAGACTTAAGACGTGCCATCCATACCGCTATTAAAGAGATATCCGAAGACTTAGAAGGGGACTATCAATTTAATACCGCAGTTTCGGAGTTAATGAAGTTAAGTAATGCCTTGAATGATGCAAAATGTATTAATTCTAGAGTGTATCAAGAGGGAATTGAAACCTTATTGATTTTACTCGCACCCTTTGCCCCTCATATTGCCGAGGAATTATGGCATAATTTGGGACATGAAACCTCAATCCATTTACAAACTTGGCCAGAGGTTGATCCTGATGCTTTAGTAGTGGATGAAATTACCCTAGTGATTCAAATTATGGGTAAGACAAGGGGAACCATTCAAGTACCAGCAAATTCCAGTAAAGAGGAGTTAGAAAAATTAGCCCGTGAGTCTGATATCGGTAAACGTAACTTAGACGGGAAAGAGGTTAAAAAAGTAATTGTTGTCCCTGGAAAATTAGTTAACTTTGTTGTTCCTAAATAACCCCATAGGGTGGGCATTGCCCACCTCACTTATTATTAATCATATAACTAAAAGAGGAAAAAAAATGATACGAGATTTAAGCATTAAAAATTATCGTTGTTTTGAAGATTTTTATGTTGATGGTTTAGCACAAGTTAATTTAATTGTTGGTGATAATAACAGTGGTAAAACGAGTTTGTTAGAAGCTATTTATCTTTTAGTTAATCAATCCAAAAATAACAATGAGCAAGTAGCATTAGTTGACATTTTAGAACATAGATTTGAATTTATAGGAAATAACACAAAACAAACATCTCAGTTTATAGAAAAATATATATTCAATAACTTATATTATGGATATAAGAATGAATTTGATTCAATAAAAGCATACATTATATCAATTTCGTCTTCGCAAGAGCAATCGATAAAATTAACTATAAATCTCAAAAATTTGCATTATTCTTCATCTGAAGTAGATATGATTTTTAAAGAAATAATAGGTAAAGAGAATCAATTTTATCGACGTATCGATTATTCAGTTAGAGAATATGTTTCGTACAATAATGCAAATAAAAAAATGAAAGTTTTTTATAGGAAAAAGTATGGAAATGAATGGCGTGACTTATCAACCAATCAAATAAATGAAATATATAGAGGTTTTCATTATCCTTGTAACTGTAATTTCTTATTTAATGATCAACAATCAAAATACAAAATAGACGATTTATGGGATTCTATTATTTTAGAAGCGAAAGAAGACAAAATCATAGAAGCTTTACAAATCATAGATCCTAATATAGAAAAAATACATCTACCTATTAAACAAATTCCTAGATTTCCTTTTCTAAAAATCAAAGGCATTAATCATTATATTCCTATTAACAGTATGGGACAAGGAATATCTAAAATACTCATATTAGGTATGTTAATAATAAGAAGCGAAAATGGAGTATTATTAATCGACGAAATAGAAACAGGATTACATTACAAAGCTCAAACAGATATGTGGCGTTTACTTATAAAAACAGCACAAGAATTAAATGTACAAATCTTTGCAACTACCCATAGTTGGGACTGTATTTGTGCTTTTCAAGAAGCATTAGAAGACGTAGAAAATAAATCAGTGGGTAAACTATTTAGACTAGATAGTAAATACGGAAAACTTAGGGCAGTAGAATATAAAGCTGATGAAGTTTCTATTGCTGTTAATCAAGGTATTGAGGTGCGTTAAATGCGAAGAAGAAAAACATCACGTCAACCTCATCCACAGCAGCTTTTAGTAGAAGGAGATAATGATAGGCACGTTGTTTGGGCATTATGTAAAAAATATAATATATCTCAAACATTTGTCGTAGAATTACCTGATTCTATAGAATTATCGGATGGAAAAAAAGCAACAGGAGTAGAAGCATTATTATTAGGATTACCTATTAGATTAAAAGAACCTTATTTACAAACATTAGGAATCGTGGTTGATGCTGATCAAGATTTACAAGCAAGATGGCAAGCAATTAGTAATAAACTAAAATCAGTAGGTTATGATAATATTCCTAAAACTCCTTGTGCTGAAGGTTGGATTTATGAACAAAATGAACTACCTAAAATTGGGGTGTGGATAATGCCTAATAATCAATTAATAGGAGAATTAGAAGATTTTGTTTCTTATTTAATTCCTAATGATGATCAATTACAATTGAAAGCTAACGAAATCTTAAATGAAATTGAAACATTAAAAATTAATCTTTATACTAAAGAAGATAGAACAAAAGCTTTCATTCATACTTGGTTAGCATGGCAAGAAAAACCAGGAATGCCAATGGGACAAGCAATAACAGCAAAAATATTGAAATATGATAACGACATTATCCAAGCTTTTCTTAGTTGGTTGAATCGACTCTATCAGTAAATAGGAGATGATGTTTATCCTAAATAAAGTTCAATTGCTTCTTTAATGTTGTTTAAAGCATCTTCAACTTTTTTACTTGAGTTACTTCTAATAACATTTCCTTATTTTTTTACTTGACATTAATTTCGTTCTAAAATTAAATGATTATACTCAGTTAATTTTGCACTCCAATGAGGTTCTACCATAATTGTACTAATCTTTTCAATAATAATTGCTGGACCTTTAATACTATCTTGAGGTTGTAAATTTTCTCGTTGATAAATTGGTGTATCTTGCCATTTATTTTCGGTAAATACTGGAACGATTTCTACAGGTTTAGGTAACTCATCTAATGGACGAATACGAGTCATTAATGGTTCATCAGGACTATCCATAATTTGAATAATCTCCACAGAAATTGATTCTACAATCAGCATTTTTTGAGGTTGAATAAAACCATATCTTAACTGATGTTCTTCTTTAAAATTTGTCTGCATTACTGTAACATCATCAGCAAAGTCTACTAATAACGTTGAGTCAGTTCCTTGATATTTTAAACTGACTTTAGAAACAATTTTTTCTCCTTTAATGGATTCATGTTCATCAAGTTCGTTTCTAGCTTCATTTTCCAACGCATTAATCACTGGTTTTAACTCAGTAATTAAGTCTTGATGTAAAGGTTTTTCTATAGCACTTTCTCTAATTACTCTGATGTCAGCTAATCCCATTCCATAAGCACTTAATACTCCCGCATAAGGATGAAGAAATACGGTTTTTATACCCAATGTATCCGCAATTAAACAAGCAACTTGACCCCCCGCACCTCCAAAGGTACATAAGGTATAATGAGTGACATCATAACCCCTTTGTAGACTAATTTTCTTAATGGCATTCGCCATATTTTCCACAGCAATTTTAATAAAACCTGCTGCGATTTCTTCAGGACTATTTTGATGATTTGTCGCTTTATAAATTTCTTCTGATAGTTCTAAAAATTTATTATTAACTATCTCTTTATCTAAAGGTAAATTACCTTCTTTTCCGAAAATATGGGGAAAATAGTGAGGCTGAATTTTCCCTAACATGACGTTAGCATCGGTTACAGCTAACGGGCCTCCTCGACGGTAACAAGCCGGACCAGGGTTAGCACCTGCGGATTCTGGACCTACTTTAAAACTAGCACCATCGAAGTATAAAATGGAACCTCCTCCCGCAGCAACGGTGTGAATACTTAATACGGGAACTCGCATTCTAGCACCAGCAATTTCATTATCTAATTGTCGTTCATATTCCCCTTTAAAATGGGCTACATCTGTAGATGTTCCTCCCATATCAAAGGTAATAATTTCGTTAAAACCTGCTCTTAAACTGGTTTGTACTGCCCCAACAATTCCCCCAGCAGGACCGGATAAAATACTGTCTTTTCCTTGAAATTTATGAGCATCAATTAACCCTCCATCTGATTTCATAAACATCAATTTTGTATTGGGTAGTTGACTGGAAACTTGATTAACATACCGTCTTAAAATAGGCGATAAGTAAGCATCCACAACAGTTGTATCTCCTCTGGAAACCAGTTTCATTAAGGGACTGACTTGATGGGAAATTGAAACTTGAGTAAAGCCGATATTTTGAGCAATTTCTGCCACTTGATTTTCATGGTTGGGATAGCGATAACTGTGCATGAAGACAATGGCACAGCTTCTTATTCCTTGGTTATAAACTTGTTGTAAATCTTGTCTTACTTTGTCTAAGTTAACAGGAATTAATTCATTTCCATTTGTATCATATCTTTCTTCTACTTCTATAACTGATTCATACAACATTGAAGGTAAAATAATTTGACGTGCGAAAATATTAGGACGATTTTGATAACCAATTCTTAGGGCATCTTTAAACCCTTTTGTTATTAGTAAAACTGTGCGATCGCCTTTTCTTTCTAGTAGCGCATTAGTGGCAACGGTTGTCCCCATTTTCACTACTTCTATTGTGTCCGTTGGGATAGATTGATGATCAGCAAGACACAATATATCCCTAATCCCTTGAATAACAGCATCTTGATATCTTTCAGGGTTTTCTGAGAGTAATTTATAGACAATTATCCATTGTTGGTTAGGCAACGGAACAATTAAATATTGTTCTTGTTTTTGGGATAGTTTATTGATGATTCCTGCATCAGTTACAACTGCAACGATATCAGTAAAAGTCCCACCGCGATCAACAAATATTTTTAGCATTATTTTAGTAATTTACTATTTTTTTACGATCAATTAATTATTATTATTTGATCATTGTTGAAAAAATTTTTCTGCCATAATTAATTTGGCTGTTTCATAATCTTCATTAATTAAATAAGAAAAATGATACTAACTGGCTAGATAAAAATTATAACCAAATTTTTGATAACGATCTGCGATCGCTAAAAAACCATATCTTGCACCCCATTCATCCTGGAACCAATCTTCATAAAAGGAATCATGAAGTAGTAAAGTTAGTGTCTGTTGATCGAAACTAGGAATAAGACGAATTAAACAAATTTTAGGATGATGACTACGAGGAACTGGTAACAAAATTGGATAGTTATCAAAGGTTAAAAAATCGGCCAAATCATCTTCAGTTGTCTCATAATAAGGGTCTTTTGGTAAAGATAAAAAATGTCGCCAGCACATCCAGAATTCATGTTTACTATCAAAACCTGGATCTATATCTAAACGCCAATTATCATCATTACACAAATCATTAATTACGTCTGGGGATAAATAATCAAGTTTCATCTTTATTTCTCTTAAAACATTATTGAACGGTAATTTTTAATACCAATTAATCGCTTTCATGGTATTCTCTAATGCTTCAATTAAACTATCTAAACTGATTTTTTTTTCCTCAAAACAAACCGAAGGGAATGGATTACATTGATAGTAAATAAGTTTAATTTGACCTTTATTAATCGCAATCATAGCCACCTCTTCGTGATGATTATAATTATCAATAATTCCTAAAATTTCTTGAATCTTTCCTTCAACATTTCGGTTCAATTCTTCAAGAGACTGTCGAGAACAACGAATAAAATGGGGTTCTGGTTCTAAATCAATTCCTAACACATCTTTTTCATCCTCCCACTCATTTTTTAATCCCCATACTAAGGCTGCTAAATCCTTTTTATTTTCGGTTACAAAACGATCTAATTGATATCGCCATTGATTTTCTAAATTGTCTGGAATTGACTCACCAAATTGCATCATTTAGATCACCTTAAATCTTTCTCTAATAAAACATTTTAGTGGATTGTTGGAACGAAAATGGTGGGTTACGACGGATTTTTATCTTCTTGTTTTAACTTCAATTCTAGCCGTCTAACCCACCCTACTTTAAACTTCTGTTCGATAGAGCCGGAGCGAAGCGAGGAACTTCTGTGCGATAGTGCCGAAACTTCGTTTAGGAACTTCATTTAACGGCCAGGAATAGTATATTTAAAGTCCATTAATCCTGTATAACCCGAATCTTGGGCTAAAGTTTCAGGAAGTTGCGCCCCTGATAATTTTTCCCCATTAATTTCCCACGAAGGATAAGAAGTAATTTCAGCCGCCTGACAAGCTTCAGGTTGGGGATTTTTCCCTCTAGGATCACATTCAATATAAGTAATCTCTTGAACCGCTTCTTTACCCAAAACTTGCTTTTGATCGTAACAATGGGGACACCAAAACGCCCCGTACATTTTCGCCCCAACGGAGGTTAAATGTTTGGCCAACTCAATTTCTGCCGGTCCTGAAGTTGTGTTGACTTCCCAACCGTAAGGGGCTTGTGGCTGTGTGGTGGCTTGATCAATAAGAATACGTCCGTCAGCATTGGTAGGCTGATTAAGATGAGCATAAACCCCCAACGTTCCCACTAAAGTAATCATGGATACCACAATCGGAACAAAGAAAAGTTGACCCACTTCTTCCCATTCTCGACCAAAAATACTTAAGCCCATTAAACTTAGGGAGAAGACCGCCGAACCGATACAATAGTAACAAACGGATTGTAATTCTGTGGCTAAAATGTACATCAAGTAACCACTAAACACAGCCATTGAAGTTCCCCCTGCTAAGAGAAATAACCATGTCCATTCATCCAATTGTTTTCTAAAGCTTTTTTTCCCTTCTGGTTGAATTAATAAAGGTCCCAAAGAAGCAGCAGACATACTGCCATAAGCTAGAAATCCAAACAAACTTAACGGTAAGCCAAACACAGTAGCGTAAGGGCTATCCAGAACGTTTTTGCAGCCAGAGGCCATGGTAGCTGCATCACTCGCCGCACCACAAGCGACTTCTCCTCCTGTTAGTTTGGTAATGGTCAAATAAGCGGTTAAAATAGCCCCGGCAATAGCGATCGCCCCAATCATAGGACGGGACCAACGATAAATCCAAGGAACGGAACGTCTACTACGAATCATAATTGTTCTTTAATTTAGCAATCATTTATTCCTGATTTTAGCAATGGCTTAGGATCTCAACCTTAAAGGTTGCTGAGATTTTGTTTTTTCTTTAGATGCACTAATTTCTTTAGCTGCTTCCACAAACTGGGCGACTCGAATGGGATCGACGGGTTCACTAATTTTTCCATGACGTTTGAGGGAACTTGCGACAATTACCCCATCGGCTGCTGTCATAAGTTTGCCAATATTATCCCAATCTGCTCCACTGCCAATAAAAACAGGGGTTCCTTGGGCAGCAGCAGTAGCCAATTCTAAATCTTCGAGACTGGGAGGACTTCCCGTCGCCCAACCTGAGAGAATAATGCCGTCAGCCAATCCTCGTTCGATGGTATCCTGCACAGCAGTCGTGAGGTTGGGGGTTCCTAGGGGACGGGCGTGTTTCACCAAAACATCGGCTAAAATAGCCACATCCGCATCTAATTGACGACGATAACGTAATAAGTCATGGGCATTGCCTTCAATTAGCCCCTGATCTGTTGCCATAATGCCCGTTAAGACATTGACACGGATAAATTGGGCATTGATGGTAGAAGCGATAGCCATTGCCCCTACAGCGTCATTTCGTAGCAAATTGATGCCAACGGGAACCACCACTAAGTTTTTGATGCGATCGACGATCAAAGTCATAGCACTGATGACCACTGGATCCACCTTTTCTTTAGTGAAAGGGGCATCAAAAAAGTTTTCTACGATAATACCATCAACTCCGCCGGCGGCCAGGGCGGTGGCTTCTTGTTCGGCCCGTTCAATAACTGCGGTTAAACTACCTCCCCAACGGGGTGAGGTGGGTAAGGGTAACAGGTGAACGACACCAATAACTGGGTTGGTCGTGTTGAATATTGAAATCAAGTCCACGCTTATCTACCTAACGGTCCACTACGGTTGATGCCGTCTGAAATTTAGCTCCGATTAGCTATTGTACCTTATCACGGGGACGCAATACTACTCGGTTAAGCTGCAAAAACTTCTGGCAATGAAGGGTGACGGGGAGATGGGGAGACGGGGGAAATTCATAACTATAAACTATCATCAATAAAAGACAATTTACAACTTTGGGATGCTCCCAGCAGAAGAAAAAATAATTTTTAATTGGCATAATTAACATTAATTAACGGAAGTAGAATAAACTTGAATCTCTTTATCCAATATTTTTCCTATGATAGTAATTTTCCCTATAATAGAAAAATTAGTGAATTCTATTAGAAAAGAACTCTATATTAATAAAATATTATTCTTGCGATTATTATCAAGATTTTTTGGATTAGTAATCATTTGTTCTTTTTTATTTATTAAAACTTTGGAAATTGCCAATAATATATTCGTAGTCTTATCGAATAATTTTGACTCATTAATAACTCAAGCTTTGATTCAAGTTGAGTACCATCAAAACAGTATATGTGAAAATATAGAACCTAATCAAAAAGTAGCTTATCTAAAAGGAAATTTAGTTTCTATTGCAACTTATAACTTTGAAAATAATCAATATCAGTTTACGGTTAAACCATGTTTAATTAAACCATAAAAAAGTGGGTTCTTGACCTTACAAAAATAGATTTTATCCTAAAATATTGTAAGGTTTAAAATTAAAATTTTTTCTATAGTCTTATCAGTAATTTATTTTCCAAATAGTTGATTAAGCAGTTCATCTCGATTGAGTTTAAAGTGATTACCAATATTCCGTAAAATTGCGTTTAATGTACCCACTTTTAGGGGATTATGAGCAGGAATAGTAATGTGATGCTCTCCTTTTTGTTGAGTCGTTAATCGAATATGACTACCTGTTTGATGACTAACTTCATAACCTAACTTTTTTAGGGATTTTACCAAATCTTGACCTGATAAATCTCTCGGCAACTTCATGAAGCAAATACCTCGTCTTGAACAATATGAAGACGAATAATTTTAGGGCGTAAAGTTTCATCAGGAAAATGACAGTGAACAGCATCCTTAACTTCTTTTCTTAATGACTCTAAATCATCAGCTTGGGTAATAATTGATTCCCCTAATGCTTGTGCAACATAACCGCCATCATCATCAGTTTCAACTAAGAAAATAATTTCAGTCATAGGTTTAATTATATTCTCAAATATCAATCACTATTATATAAAAAATCCCCCACTGCTACAGTTTGTAGGGTGGGTAAGAGGTTTGACGCTCTCCTGGTTGACGGGGTGACAAGGGAGTTACTGTTACGACTGGGTGTGGGGTTTGGGGTGTGGGGTGTGGGGAAAAATTGCCTTGGTATCACGTTATCCCTTCGACTCCGCAGTCGCCTTCCCTTGTGAGGTGCTGTCCCCCGAATCGAATTCGGGGGCTTGTA
>JAAUYI010074052.1_pt1 | contig 12987 bp, 8 predicted proteins | sample 7278041 | NCBI WGS metagenome assembly JAAUYI01 (sample SAMN14350216, study PRJNA611818) | marine sediment metagenome | isolation source: surface marine sediment (0.6m) | place: French Polynesia: Moorea | collected 2018-08
GGTTATGCGTTCGTAAATAAAGTTCATGCTTTGCTGGTTGCAGACGTGATGCTTACTAATTGGGCTTACTTCAGGTTCTGTTGAACCGGTACATATGTGAGATTATTGATCCATATCAAGCTAGCTAATTTACGCTTGATCGATGTTCAGGGCAAGAAGAATATTTTGCTTTTCCTACTGCGCATGATGACCATGAAGCAGTCTAGGTCAGAGAGTGGTAAATATTGGAAGGATGGTGATGAGTTATTGGAATAATGTGGAACAATAATGAAGCAATAAGAAGAGAAGAAGCAACAGCCCGTCAATATTATGGAGATAGTTGCCACTCGCCGGAACGGCAACTATCTCCTCAGGCAGTCAATATAAGAGAATTTACGACATACTCTTGGCGCAGGATCAGCCGCCCTGGCTTTCGAGGTAATCGTCGTACATCTTCTCGAAAGTGAGCTTGTGTTCCGATTCTTCCTGAACTAGCAGGTTGAAGAGTTTCTGGGTTTCACCATCATCGGTCTTACCGGCGAGATCCCGGTACAATTTAACAGCCATTTCTTCGCGTTTCATGGCCAGGGTGATGATATCCTCCATGGGCATGCCTTCCTCATATTCCTTTTCGGTGAGGTAGTCGCTGATTTTGAGATCGGCGATCTGCCGCTCTTCATAGGAGTCAATAGCCGCCTTATTCTTACTCAGTCCGGTAAGCATTTTGACATGCTTTGCCTCTTCCTGGGCCAGCTCTCTAAAGGTATCCTTTAAGGATTTTGTGGACTCCTTGTCACGAAGATCTGTATAGAAGGCCACGGCCTCTTTTTCTTTGCCAATGGCAAATTCCAGAATTTCATCAACTGATCCGAAATTCATATTTCCTCCCTGTGTTAAAATCACTACCCTGAATGTGAATATTCGGGGTAGTGATGGTTCGCAGATAACCGCTGGTTATTAGATCATGCAGCCACCTTGGCAATATGATCATGGATGGCATCCCGCGGCATATTGGTTATTGCCGAGACTTCCTTGGGATCCTTGCCCATGCAGAGTGCCAGGAGCTGGTTGTAGTCAAATACAGGGATCTTGTATTTTTCTTCACCAATCTGCTTATTAATGGTGTTCTGCACGTTTTCCATGTGCATCAAACAGGTGATGCAGGAAACCGCGATAAAATCGGCTTTGGTTTCTTCCAGGATAGCATCAAATTTGTTTTTAGCAAATTGAATGGCCTGTTCCGGAGTGGACTTCATGAACCCGCCCGCTCCACCGCAGCATTGCCTCTCCAGGCTGTATGAATCAACAGTTGCCCCCAGAGCTTCGACGAGCTCGCGCATGCCTTTGGGCTCACGTGGTGAATCCTCAAAGCCCACAACCTCGCTGGGAAAAAGGGTATGGCAGGGATACTGAACGATGCCGTGCAGCCCTTCCAGGCTGTGGGTAACCTTTTCAGCAATCTTTGCAGGGGTGATTTCTCGATACAGTACTTCGGTCACATGCCGGATTTTGGAACCACCCTGCACGCTTCTGCCGGTCGGCTCAAGTAACTCGTTTATCCGCTTCTGCATTTTCTTATCGTGCATGAGGTGTTCACGCCCCATCCGTAGTGAGCTGTAGCAGGAGCCACATTGTACCAGAATATCACGCTGCTTTTCTTCAGCAAGCGAAAGGTTCCAGCCGCTGGTAGCGAGCCAGGATTCCTCATCCGTTGAGGGAAAAGAGCCAAAGGCCGGGCAACAGACGTAGTTATCGGTATCTATGAGATCAACACCAAGCTCTTCCATGGTAGCCCTGATGGCGCGTTCGACATCTGGTCGTACTGCCGGGGTGTTACAACCCAAGAATAGACAAAATTCCATTTTTTGTTCCTCTTTTTACTGTGGGTTAGTGTTGCAGTTACCCAAACATATAATCGTTGGCGGCAACGACAGGAGTCTTCATGAGCATCTCCTGAAAAAGCTTGAGCTGTTCTTCGTTCTTGTTGATGGTTGGTAACGGCTTGAGACCGAGTTCTGCACGCAGTTCATCGTTGGTGGCAACCGCCTGAGTATAACCTCTTCGGTATATCTCCGTAATTGAAGGCGGAACCCTGGTTTCATCGTTGGTGGATTGCCACTGACGGATATGCAGGATCAGTTCAAAGGGTTTGACATCCATGGGACACATCTCTTCGCATTTAGAGCAGGAAACGCAGGCCCAGGGAGTGTCTTCCTCGAACAGCTCTTCTTCGAGACCGTAGAGCACCTTCCTTGCCAGGTTTCGGACAAGAAGGGGTGGGTCACCGTAGGATGCCGGGCAACCGGAGAGGCAGGTACTGCAGTTGAAACAATGGAGCAGGTCACCCAGCCTATCAACATCCTTCCACAGATCTTTTACAGCTTCAGTTTGTAAATCCATGATCAACCTCTATTATGTTGTGGAAAGTTCAATGTCATCAGAGAGTTTCTCGTCGATTACCGACATCAGCTGCCTGTCGCTCCAACCGGAAACTTCGGCTGCGTTGTTGCGGCAGGCCACAGCGCACATGCCACAACCTTGACATGCCGAGGGGTCAATATCGATTCGATGTTCCATCTCATTATAGGAACGCGCTTCAAACGGACAGACAACGATGCAGCGCTGGCACCTTACACAGAGCGCATCCTTGACAGAAGATGTGACCCGCGCGGTCTGGATCTCACCACCGGAGAGATAAGTGAAGGTTTTCTGGGCAGCGGCTTCGGCCTGCATAATGACATCGGGCAGAGGCATTGGCGAATGGGCTACACCAGAGAGAAACGTGCCCATCTGCTGGAATTCGACCGGACGCCATTTCGAATCGGCCTCCATAAAGAAACCATCCCTGTTCAAGTCAACTTTGAAGGTTTCTGCGATATCCTTGTTGCTCGGTTCGGGATCGACCCCTGTTGAGAGAATGAGGTATTCTGGGGATACCTCAAGAGGTCTGTCAAGCACACTCTCGGTGAATTTGACCACAGGTTTTCCTTCCACGATTTCCACTTCGGGCCTGTTCTCAAGGTCATAGCTGACGAAGATAACCCCGGCCAGACGCGCCTTAGTGTAATATTGCTCGAGAAAGCCGTAGGTCATGACGTCGCGGTAGAGCACAAAGACCCTGGTATCCGGATTTTTCTCTTTGATTTTCAGGGCATTGGCCATTGCCCACATGCAGCAGATCCGGCTGCAGTACTCCCGCTTGCCTTTTTCCCTTGAGCCTACGCATTGGATCATGACCACGTTTTCGGTCTCGCTCAAATCGATTTCACCGCTTTCCAGTCCCTGTTTGAACTCAAACTGGGTCATGATATTGTCGGCCTGGCCGTACCCGTATTCGTCGGTTTTCCCTTCATGACCACCTGTAGCCATGATGGTGGCGCCGTGATGGAGGTAGATGGGTTTGGTTTCTTCACCGTTGCCGTTATAAACGATCTTGGACTCGAAAGAGCCGAGGGTTCCCTCGGTTTGTTCGACCTGAGCGTTGAGGTGAACATCTATTTTCTTATGCTCGAAGACTCTAAGCTTCATGTCCTTGGCCATCTCCATGGGAGCCAGACCATCGATGGTCGAGGCGATGGAGTTGCCGGCAAACCCACCCAACTCAGCCGATTTCTCAACAAGATGAACAGGAATTCCCCGATTGGCCAGGGAAAGTGCGGATTGCATACCGCTTATACCGCCGCCGATTACCAAGGCGGTTTCATTGATTGGCTGCGACTGGACATGCAGCGCAGGTTTTTCCTTCATGCTGGCGATGTCCGATTTGATCTCTTTGATCGCTCTTCTGGTCCAGGCGGTTTTATCATCTTCATGAAGACCGCGTCGCGAGACACCGAGAATATCAAAAACCTGTACCAGAGATGAGTTAAAACCAGCTTTCCTCGCTACATCCTTGAGTTTGCGGCGATACATGTATGGCTGGCATGCCCCGATCAACAACCGGTTGCAGCCGGATTTTTTGAGGGCTTCCAAGGCTTCTTGCTCACCCTCGGCAGAGCACATCGACTCCACAATGTGAACTGCTTCAACATCCTTGACTTTCCTAAGCTCGGTTTCCAGAAGTTTCGTGTCAAGTCCTTCTGCACCAGCGAATTCCCCGCATTGACAGACCAGGACAGCAACCTTGGGAGCACTGCGATCATTGGTTTTAGGCTCAGGGGTGTCATCACCAAACTTTCTGGATACATCCAGAGAGGTGAGGAAATTAGTCGCTTCACCGGCAGCGGCGATGCCGCTGGACATGGCTTCACTGATATCGGTCAGTCCCATAAGAGATCCGCACATGAACAGACCGTCCTTGCCGGCAAGTTTCACCTTGCTGTAGGGTTCGGTTGTCAGGAGTCCAGCAGGGTCAAGATCAGTATGAATAAGACCGGCCCACTTTTTGTGATCTTCAAATGGAGCCTGGCCGGTGGACAGGACCACAAGATCATAATATTCGAAAAAGAACTCGTTGGTGAGTGGATCGAAATAACGAACCTGCAGAGTGCCGTCCGGCTTGCGAATCACCTCCTGCACCCGGCAGCGAATCAGCTTGACACCGTGTTCTTCCACGGCATTTTCTTTGTAGCGCTGAAAATTTTTACCGAAAGTCCGCATATCCATGTAGAAAATGGTGGTTTCCACATCCGGTCCGCCTTTTTCCTTGGCGAGTACGGCTTCCTTCAAGGCAAACATACAGCAGACGGAGGAACAGTAATCTCTGTTCTGGCGCCGGTTGCGTGACCCCATGCATTGGATCCAGGCAATTTTCTTCGCGGGTTTTCCATCCGATGGCCGCTTGATCATGCCATCCTCATAGGTACCGGTGCCGCTTAACATCCGCTCAAAGGCCAGAGAAGAGACGACATCGGGAGAGACGGCATAGGATTTGGCATCTTCGAAATCCCTGAGGTTGTAGAGTTTGATGCCTGAGGCCAGAATAATGGAATGAACCTCTCTGCTTTCCACCTCATCCTGAGCGTTGAGATCAATGGCATTGGTAGAACAGACATTGACACACTCTCCGCACTCGGTACAGGATTGCTTATCGATAAGCAGGAGCTGTGGAACGTTGTGAGGTACGGATTTATAGATGGCCTTTCGCTTGGTCAAACCGTGGTTGAATTCGTCATCCACCTCAACCGGGCAGGCCTCTATACATTTGCCCAATTCATTACAGACATCCGGGTTGACATAGCGGGCCTTTTTCTTCAATTCGACTTTATAGTTGCCCGCATCACCTTCAATGTTGACCACTTCGGTAAAAGGAAGGATCTCGATGTTTTCGTGATAAAGGCTTTTACGCATACAGTACTCGGAAGAATACTCTCGTCCTACCATGGGCAGCATGCGACACATACCGCAGTGGTCGGTGGGAAACTGGTAGTCAAGTTTTGCCAGTATACCGCCTACCTGCGTGGAAGCATCGGTGAGCAATACCTGATATCCGGTTTCAGCGAGCTCGATAGCCGCCTTGATTCCGGATATGCCGGCACCCGCCACGAGGACTTTGCCTGTCGGCTTCTTTTCTGACATAATGTCTCTCCTATTTAACCTGACCGGTTACTTCCATGAGTTCATCGCTGTCAAATACACTGAGCGGCTGGGGTTCATCCACGGATCTGCCAGCCAGGTATTCAAAGCGAGCCTGCACCTTTTCTGCCGATGTTCTAAATATCGGCATGACATCGATATCGTTGGGGCAGGCTGAGGTACACTGACCGCAGCCGACACAGAAGGCTGCGATATGAGTGATCCTGGTCAAGTGATAAAAACTCGTATCGGTGGGCATTTTCAGGGTGCCTTTGCTATTTGCCCAGTTGATAAACTGTTCACCTTTGTGCCGGAAGGTATCGGTGACAAATACGCACTCCTTGCAGTAGCACACCGGACAGGCAACCCGGCAGTTGTAGCAGTTAATGCAGGCTGAGAGTTTATCGTCGAGTGCATTGAAGTCACCGGTTTCTTCGCGATAGGAGGCAAATACAGCATCACGGGCCTCGGCGCGCGCAGCAGCCAGTTTCTTCACCGCATCTGCACGACCACCTGGACCGTCGGCAAATTTGGTGCCAGCCTTAGTCAGAGCTTCTTCACCTTTTTCGGTCACCGCTTCAAGATAGAGAGTGCCGTTGCCTGAGCCAATGGTGCACAGGCGAATATCAACATTCGGTGCTTCGGGATATTCACAAATTTTACAGGCGCCGGCGACATCAAAACCATCGCTTTCAGTCTTGCCATTCAAGGCACCTTCGAGAAACCCTTCCGATGTTCCCTCCTTGGTCTGAAATTTGAGAAAATCGGTGTTTTCATACCTGCCATGACAATCCATGCCAATCAGCAGGGTATCTTCGAGGTTGGCCTGCTTGAGTTTTACCAGTTCAACGAGAGCGCGTACTTCACAAGACCGCAACACCATGGCTATTCTCTTTCCCGATGGGGTTGAGGTCAGGGAAGAGACTAGTTTGGCGCTGTTGACCGGCATAACCGGAGCAAAGGGATCCATGGAGGCAAGGTTCTCTTTCGAGGTGACCAGAGTCTGCATAACTCCCTTTTTCGGTTGAGCCATGGGAGCAAGCACAGCATCCACCGCGTTGTTTTCCAGCATATCCGAGAAAAGCTGGGATAACTGGGTATTCAGCTCACCTTTATTAAATGCTATTTTCGTAAATTTAGACATTGTTGCATCTCCATTTCTCAAGCGACCTTGGCCGCAGTCTTATTCAAAGGGCTTGGACCCAGCTCCTTTAGCTTCGCTGTCATTTCGTCGGCGACTTCTTTGAGCATCGTACCTTCACTGGCGGCAATCCAGCGCAACCAGAGCCGATCGGGACCAATGCCGTATTGACTGAGCAGTTCGGTCAAAAGAGCCACCCGGCGCCTGGCCTTGAGGTTGCCATTGATGTAGTGGCAGTCACCCGGCCAGCATCCACCGATGAGTACACCGTCTGCTCCGTTAAGAAACGCCTTGAGAACGTATTTGGGATCTACCATTCCACTGCACATAACCCTGATGATCTTGATGTTGGGCGGGTACGACAGGCGTGAAGTACCGGCGAGATCGGCAGCGGTGAATGTGCACCAATTGCAAAAAAAGGATACTATTTTCGGTTCAAATTCACTCATCTTGGACTCCTTCTCTACTTCGTTAATTTATTAGAATTCCATCTATTTCAGCAAAAATCTGTTTATCCGTAAAGTGTCGTACCTTCGGTGCACCGCTCGGGCAACCACCCGAGCAACTACCGCAGCCCTTGCATATGGCTGAGTTCACTTCGCTCACTCCGGCAAATTCGTTAAACTCGATAGCGCCGTATGGGCAGAGGCCGATACAGAGCTGACAGCCTACGCAGATATCCTGGTCTATGCTGGAGATCATCGGTGGTACTTCGACCACGCCGGCAGAGGAGAGTGCCAGACACTCAGCAGCGGCACCTTTAGCCTGGGCCACCGTGTCGGGAATATCTTTTGGTCCCTGGCAGGCACCTGCTAAAAAGACACCACTGGAAGGTGTGGAGACTGGAGCGAGTTTGGGATGCTCTTCCTGGAAGAAACCGTCCTGACCGATACCAATGGAAAACTTCCGCATGACATCTTCAGCGTTATCGCGCGGTTCCATGGCCGTACAGAGAATGGCCATTTCCACATCAACCTCGACGATACGTCCTGAGAGAGTATCCTCGGCCTTGACGGTGAGGATGCCGTCTTCCTTTTCGGTTATGGTTCCGGCCTTACCCCGGATCATGCGTACGCCTTCTTCCTGTACCTTCTTGTAGAATTCCTCATAACCCTTACCGAAGCAGCGCATGTCGATGTAAAAGTTATATACCTCTGTATCATGACCACACTTGTCTTTGAGCAAATGAGCATACTTCAGGGCGTACATACAGCAGGTTCTGGAGCAGTACTCGTGATAGTTCTTGTCACGGCTGCCAATGCAGTGAAGGATAGCTACAGATTTGGGTGGCTCGGTGAATTTCAAACGGTCATTGAGATCGCGTTTTAAAAGCTTACCTGCGGTTGGACCTGTAGCATTGGAGAGCCGTTCGAATTCAAGGTTGGTGAAGACATTGGCATATTTGCCGTAGCCGTATTGTTTCATGGGGGTCGGATCCATGGGATCGAAGCCGGTGGCGACGATTATGGAACCAACTTCGATAACCTCGCGCTTATCGATGTCGTCATGGTCGATGGCTTCAGCTTTGCACTGATCTACGCAAAGCTTACATTCACAGCAACCACCGCAATCCACGCAGCGGGAGGCTTCTTCCATGGCCTGGCTCTCATTGAAACCCAACTCGATCTCATTATAGTTGGCAACTCGTTCAGAAACAGCAAGTTCAGGCATCTTAGCCCGTTCAGCCTTGACCGTTTTTTCCGATATTTTCTGCCAGTTGGTGCCGGTGGGGCGTTTCTGACGATTCTCAAAGAGTTCTTCGCCTTTGAGGTATTTCATTATAGAGATAGCAGCTTCCTGGCCAGCACCGATGGCCTCTACGGCTATGCTTGGACCGGTATAGACATCACCACCCGTAAAGACGCCTGGTTTACTGGTATGGTAGGTGATCGGGTCGGCATCGATGGTTCCCCAGCGAGTCAGCTCTATCCCCTTGGTACCTTTGAGGAAATCGCTGTTGACCTGCTGGCCAATGGCGGGGACGACCATATCGCATTCGATGTCGTATTCAGAACCTTCCACCGGGACAGGGCGCCGGCGACCTGATTCATCAGGTTCGCCAAGTTCCATCTTTATGCACTTAACACCAACGACCTTGCCGCCTTCGGTAAGTACTTCTACTGGGTTCTGGAGGATCTGAATCTTGATACCTTCTTCCTCTGCTGCATCTATCTCAGCCTGTACCGCCGGCATTTCCGTTCTGCTCCGACGATAGATGATGGTGACTTCTTTGGCACCCTGGCGCGTTGCTTCACGAGCTGCGTCGATGGCCACATCGCCACCACCGACCACAACCACTTTCTGGCCGGTTGTTACTTCTTCCTTGCGATTGAGGCGGCTGAGGTAATCAATACCGTGCACGACTCCTTCGGCATCCTCATTTTTAATGTTCATTTGGCGGCTCTTATGGGCGCCAGCTGCCAGATAGACCGCTTTGAAGCCCTCGTTCATGAGGTCTTGGATGCTTCTTTCCGGACCAATATTGGCATTAACCTCAATATTAACGCCAAGCTTCTGAATGTAATTGACTTCACGGTCAAGGACATCCTGAGGCAGGCGGTAATCAGGAATACCGTAACGGAGCCAGCCCCCGGTTTTCGGGGCTTTCTCGAATATGGTTGGGTGATATCCCTCCAGAGCTAGGAAGTAGGCGGCAGTGAGACCGGCGGGCCCGGCACCGATGATGGCCACCTTTTCACTCTCATCCTTTTTCTCTATTTCCGGAATGGGCAGATTGTCCCAGTCGGCCTGATCCGCGGCATATCGCTTGAGCGAGCAGATGGCCAAGGGCTGATCAACCTCTTTACGACGGCAATCTGTCTCACATGGGGCAGGGCAGATACGGCCAAGTGAGCCGGGTAAAGGCATCTTTTCCATGATCATCTTCAGGGCCTTGTCGTGCTCGCCCATCTTGATGAGGGCTACAAAGCCTTGAATATTGATACCGGCAGGACAGCGCTGGACGCAGGGACCGCGATCTTTCTTATCGATGGCAAAACGGACCGGTACTGCCTGGGCAAAGGGGATGTAAATGGCCTTACGCATTTTGGTGTAATTGTCCCAGTGGTTTGGTGCCTCAACGGGACAAACCTTGGCACAATCCCCACAACCGGTGCAGTTGGATTTAACGTAACGGGCTTTCTGGTTGACAGTGACCTGAAAATTACCGACAAAGCCCTTTACTTCTTCCACCTCGCTATTGGTCATCAACTCGACATTTTTGTCCTGCCCAACGGCAACCATTTTCGGGGTGCCTATACAGGCGGCACAGTCGAGGGTTGGAAAGGTTTTGTCATATTGCAGCATGTGACCACCGACGGTTGGCTGCTGCTCGACGAGATAGGCTATGTTGCCGGCGCTGGCAATATCGAGACTTGCCTGCATTCCGGCGATTCCACCTCCAACCACCAGGGTATTAGGATTAACCGGGAAGGTCTTGGGAACCAAGCGATCCTGGTAGGCAACCCGTGACAGACCGGCCTTGACTATGGTGATTGCCTTTTTAGTTGCTTCATCCTCGCTTTCCGTTACCCAGGAACCGTGTTCACGCACACAGACCTGATGGAAGGCATGATAAGGATTCAATCCGGAGCGTTCGCAGGCTGCCCGGAAGGTTTTTTCATGCATCCTTGGTGAACAGGCAGCAACGACAATCCTGGTAAGATCATTTTCCTTGATCTCTTTTTCGATGAGCTCCTGGCCGGGGTCGGAACACATGAACAGATAATCTTTGGACACCACGACACCTGGGAATGTGGCGGCATATTCGGCCACCTCCTTCACTCTCACCTTAAAGGCGATATTGATACCGCAGTGGCAGATGAAAAATCCAATACGTTCAGACATGATACTCCTCCTGATGAGTGCTTTGGGTGTGGTCAGCTATATACGATGCTTCTACTGATTGGAGAAGAAGCTCTGCCACATCACGGACCTGAATTTTGTCTTCAACGCTCAGTTTGGTTATCGCCTCATTGAGCATGCGAATACAGTAGGGGCAGGCAGTCGCAATGATTTCTGCGCCAGTATCCAGGGCCTCCCGGACTCTCTGGACACTGTGGTCTTCGTCCATGGGCAGAATCTGCCAGGCGCCTCCGCCGCCTCCACCACAACACTGGCTGCGCTGTTTGTTATTTTGCATTTCTATGAGATCCAGTCCGGGAATACTCCTCAATATATTGCGAGGAGCATCGTAGACTTTGTTATGTCTGCCCAGATAACATGGATCGTGATAGGTGACTTTGCTGTCGAGCCCACTGAGCGGGGTTAAAGCGCCACTGCCAATGAGATTGTCCAACAGTTCAGTGTAGTGGGTGATCTCAACATCCTCGTCGAGCTCAGGATAGTTCTTTTTGAAAGAATTCAGGCAGTGTGGCGAGGATGTCAGGATTTTGCCGACATTATTGCTGGAGAACAGTTCTGTGTTTGACTCAGTGAGGCTTTCAGCAAGCTTTTTGTCACCGATTTTTTCAGCCTGGTCACCGCAGCATGATTCGCCGCTACCTAGAGAACCGTAGGAAACATCTCCTATTTCAAGGAGCTTGAGCAGTGCCAGTCCACCATTTTTGCTTCCCTGGTTGGCAGAGGAATCGTAGGCGGTGGTACAACAGGTGAACAGGCAGTATTCCTTGTCCTCGCTGTACTGAGGCAAAACAGGATCCTTGGCCCAGGCTGGGCGATCTTTTTGCTTGCCGGCCCAAGGAGTTCCTTCTTTCTTAAGGTTTGCCAGAGGTGCCTTGAGCTGTTTTGGTAAATTTCCTGCTTCAACGCTGTTTTCCCGAATATTTTTTACCATATGGAGCAACTCGGTGCCGCGTGGACAGTGCTCAACGCAGTTGTTACAGGTAACGCAACTCCAGGCAGCCTCATCAACATTGACGTCGGTTGCCCGCTCAAGGGCAATATTTCTCAGAACCAGGCGCGGGCTGTAGTTGCGGATCTGTACCGAAGGACAGACACCGCTACAGGTGCCGCATTGCATGCAGGCTGAGAAGGTTTTGCCAACCTCTTCCTTGATGTCTTCGGGATTGGTTTGTGATTCCTGTTGGGCCTGCTGCTTAATCGAGGTGAGAAAAATAGCCAGTGGACGATACATCAGGTGTGAAAGTTTGCCGAAGGGCAACATAATCATCAGCATGCCAACACAGATGCCTACATGGATGACATAGATGGTGTAGGTGGTCAACGGCAACCCGCCTAATCTTGCAAAGTGCACCATAATTCCAGATACGGCGATTATAAAGATCAGTACGAGGAAGAAGACATCCATGAAATCTGAATATCTATGCAGGTTCTCATCCTTTTTAAACAATCTGCCATAGAGCATACTGGCAGAACCAACAATCAGCGCCACAGTGGCATAGTAGCCAACGATGCGGGTGGGATGCCAGAATGGATGGACGATATCGGTCTGGAAGGAGGTGAGGAAAATCATCACCAGCACTTCCATGGCAACCCAGCCGGAAAAGAGGAAGAAGTGTCTGAACCAGGCACTTGATGGGCCGGTACCACATTTACGCCACTTTTTCTGGGTGAAGTAATTGATGATGAATACAGGGGCCTGGGTGAAGTAGAGTCTCAATGGCACCTTGGTTCCCTGCATGATCTTCAAATACATATTGATCGCATTTGTACCCAGCAGAAAAAAGACGATGAGAATCATGATCTCATCGCCGATGTGGACGTAATGTGCCGGGGCGAAGGTGTTCAAAGCGACATATTCAGTGATAACTGGACCATGCAGTATAAGGAAAAGAGCCATCACGAAAAGTGAAATGGCTGAAACTGCAGCAACCGCCATTTTAGGAGAGGCATAAAAAACTCTCGCTAAACCCGTCCAGTCATATTGAGTGGTGAGCCAACGCCGAGTGGCCATCATTGTTTCTGCAGGTTCAGCGCCTCTGGGACAGTCGGTGTTACAATCACCGCAATAATAACAGAGCCAGGGTTCTGGTGACTCCAATACCTTGTCTTTGAGACCAAGCTGAAGATAACGGTAGATTTTTCGGGGAAAGGTGTTTTCATCCTGCGACAGAGGGCATGCGGCTGCGCAGTTACCGCATTGCATGCAGGTCTCCATGTCTTTAGCGCCCAACTTCTCTATCTCGCTGTATAGATTTGGGCTCATACTATAGTTCTTCAAAACATTCTCCCTTCTGTACCATGAGGTGGATTGAGAAAAAGGGTGTGACTATTTGAGACCATCTCAAGTAGCTCTCCTTGATAGAAATTGTGAGCATGTTGCTCTTTTTGTTTTGTTCTTATGCAATTAATAGCAACAGCGTTATTAAAGAGCTACACTGAAGCACTACACTGTGGTATTATTTGCATATGCATATAAAAATCCATCAGCA
>JAAUYI010221571.1_pt1 | contig 12981 bp, 14 predicted proteins | sample 7278041 | NCBI WGS metagenome assembly JAAUYI01 (sample SAMN14350216, study PRJNA611818) | marine sediment metagenome | isolation source: surface marine sediment (0.6m) | place: French Polynesia: Moorea | collected 2018-08
ATTTGCTTCACCCAAGCGATCGCCAATTTCACGGTACAATGCCAATGCCCCTTCATAGTTCTCCAGAGCTTCTGTACTACGTTTGAGGAACTGCAACACATCCCCAATGGCCCTTAAGGTATTTGCTTCACCCAAGCGATCGCCAATTTCACGGTACAATGCCAATGCCCCTTCATACTTCTCCAGAGCTTCTTGTTGTTTATAAAATCGAAATTTCGCTCTACCAGCCCAATAGTAAACTTCTGCTTGAGCAGGAGTTGCCACTCGGTTTGCTGTAATCTGTTCAAATAAGGTTGAAATCAAAGATTCCAGTTCAGCAACACGAAAATTATTTACCCAGTTTTGTGCTAAGTCCCAAAGTTCACTACCTTTCCACTCGCGATCTACTACAATCAAGTGATATAACCATTCAATTTGAATTTCTGGTTGCTCAGTTATCTCTGCTTGGGCTGCACTAATGCGGAAAAAATACTCCGCCCCTCTTTGTGATAAAGTAATAAACTCATCCTGATTATCCTGCCACAGCCGATTCAACATTATCCCTCGCGTCAAATCGTGGATATTATGCCCTCCTCCAGGAAACAATTCCACAAAAGGTAAACCTTGCAACTCTGTATATAGTTGAGATGACTGTGCTTGTAGTTCTGGGCACAGGGCAGCCAAAATATCCGCATTAAACCAGTGAGGAATTGCCCCAGCCCTTGCTACTTTGGATAATTCCGGTGAAAGTGTTGAGAGTAAACTCTCCGTCACCATCCAAGAGCGTTCCTCGTCTGTTTTTGCCTCCGCTAGCTTCTCTAATAATCTTTTACTCACTGCCCTTCCTTCGCTAGCACCTCTAAAGTTTCCACAATTTTCGCAGGTTGCCCTTTCAAAATCCGCATAGTAGTTTTCACTTCATCTTGATTCAGGGGCAACCCAGCTTGTTGGCTATAGTCATACCATGCCTCTAACTCCAGGATGGCTCCCAAAGAACAACAATGAGACAAATCCATCCACTCAATTGTTGGTTGAGGAATCTGCTGCCCAGCAATAACTACAATTAATTGAGGTGTATCAACAACCTCTGTTAAAAATTCACCCCCTAACCACTCTTCCAATTCCCTTGGAGCTTTCTCGTAAGAATCAAACAAAAATACTATTCTTTGATTAATTGCCCGCAAGTCCTCAAAAAATGCCTCCCGTAGTGCAGTCAAGCGAAAATTGCGTGTACTTTCATCCACATTAGACAGAACCACACTAAATTGCTGATCCTTACCAATCATTGTGGTGTCAGAGATATCTATTCCCCCACCGAGATATTGCCGAACAGCAGCATTCAATCTGGGAAAACGTTCCTGTCCTAAACGTTTACGTACCGAGGAGAAAATGTAGGGAATTCCTCGCTGTGCCGATTTAAGATCCATTGGCACACATAATGTATTTGTAGGCAGAGTATCTGTAAACCGTCTTAGTAGCCAAGTCTTGCCGAAACCTGATTTCGCCTCTATTAGTAATATTCGCTGAGGGAATTTTCCCTGCACTATATTGTTGAAAAGCTCTAGTTCCGGGGTACGATTGGCAATGTTCATGGATTCGGATTATTGTTTGGCGGCGATGAAGGAGGAGGATTGGAGTCATCTGTGACAGTAAATTCTTGGTCTTCACCTCTCATGACAGTGTCTTCTACCCAAGCATCACTTTTAGTAACTCTTGCTTTCTGTTTCTTCCCTATCATACGGGTTTTTTTGACAACAGTCTTCGGATTGCTACTTAACTGAGGAGGTGTTGGTTGTAGAGAATTTCCACTCCGCCAAATACTCAGGATAGTTTGTAGAAGATTAAGTATAAAAGCTCCCAATACACCAAAACCAATATCCTCTACTAGTCCTTTAACACTTGAAGTTTTGGCAGCTTCTCCAGACAACCATACCCAAATTCCTCCCAACAGACTAAGTTCAATCACTAAAGCAATCAGCAGGAACTTGCTACCACGAAAAGCTCTCAGTGGTGGCAATTGATTGATTAAGTATGCAGAAGCCGCACCGATAAATGCAGGCACAAGAATTTGCACAAGCTCACTTGACAACATGGCAAGACTTAACAGATTAGTGGGTTGCAATTCCGTTTGAATATGCTGCATTTACTATACAGTGTCGGTTCCGGTTAGTGTAATACTACACAAGTAAGAATTCTACGCAACTGAAATCACCCCTGGCTATAGCTATAAAACCTCATTCCGCCTGACGGCACCCCTCTTAGCACCCCACCAGTGAGGTTCAGTCTTACATCTAATTACGCCTACCTACTTAGCGGAAAGGGAGTAAGACTAAGATAAAGTAACTCGACCAATAACCTTGAGAACTTGCAAAATTTCATACAGTTCTCTTTTAGAAGTAAACAAAGCAAAGACCCTTGACAGATTGTATTGTGGTGTACCTGCTTGGGTCAACTTGATAAACAAAACATCATCCCCATTAGTCACCATCCCAAACACAGGTTTATTGCCATCAGGACTTGCCATTAAATAAGCCAATGCTTGGGGTACAGCAGACCAAACAGAAAGTGTAGTTTTCTTCGACTCTAACACTACCACCCACAACTGATTTTGTAGTACCAAAACATCAATCCGCCCACGCAGTATTTCTTCCCCATCATCCAGCACCAATTCTACAGAAGATTCCGCCTTAATCTTAAAAGGAGGGTCATAAAACCCAGCGAGTGCCAGCAAAGGAGACACTACCAGTAACATTACCGTCCCCTCCAACAAATCACCTTCCCCACGGTGATAAATATATCTGCGTCGCAGCACATCCAGAGAGGCTTTCTCAGCATCTGTAATTGACGGCAATCCCTCAAACCACTCTGTAAAAAATTGCTCATCCTCAACCCGAACCAAACCAAATCGGGTTTCAGCTTCCTTAATAGTAGTAATCGCTTCTGTAATCGCTAAAGACTGACTCATCGCCTCTCACCTCCCTTGATACATTCTCAACCAAGGGTAATATATAGCGCTACGCGCAAGTAATAAGTAATAAGTTTACTGTTCATAGGTTTGCTGCATTCAACAATATCCTCGCCCTAATTACTTAGTGCTATATTACTCCCTTGTCGGTAGTAATATTACTTGTTTTCTCAATCTCTCCTTTCTCTTTCCTCTGCGCCTCTGCGCCTCTGCGTGAGACACCAACACCATATTTCTTACCTATTCCTACATCCTCTAGGGCGCAAGCATTGCGCCCCTACGAACCTTTCACTACTTGCCCAATTCCTGAGAACGCTTAGTCGCCGCCATCACCGCTTCAATCAACGCCGAACGAAAAGCCGCTTTTTCTAACTGAGTAATTCCGGCTATAGTTGTACCCCCAGGACTCGTTACCCTATCTTTGAGTTCCGCCGGATGGATTTTGCTTTCATTTAATAATTGAGCCGTACCCAAAACTGTTTGTAATGCTAACTGATTCGCTATTGTCCTTGGCAAACCAGCAGCAACACCCCCATCAGCCAAGGCTTCTACCATCAAAGCTACATAGGCAGGCCCACTCCCAGAAAGTCCCGTCACTGCATCCATAAGTGGTTCTGAAACCTCTACCACCTCTCCCACTGCTTGAAACAGTTGCTTGGCTAGTTCTTGGTGCTTCGCCTTAGTATAAGCACCCGCACAAATCGCCGTCATTCCCCCTCCCACGGTGGCTGGAGTATTAGGCATAGCCCTAATTATAGGTAAACGGGGAAAAGCTCCTTCCAACTGCTTTAAAGCCACCCCTGCCAAAATAGAAACTAATACTGGTTTACTATTGTGTTGACGGATACCTGTTTTACTACCATTAATTTCTAAAAGTTCTGCTAATTCTTGAGCGATCGCACTAAACACCTGTGGCTTTACCGCTAATAATACCACTTCTTCTGCTTGGGTGAATGCCTGACGATTATCCGCCGTCACAGTAACTTGATATTGCTGCTCTAAATAGCTTTGGCGAGATGACAGAGGCTCACTGACTATCACTTGGGAAGATTGATAAATACCCCGAGAAATGAGACGGGATAATAGTGCTTCTCCCATTACCCCGCCACCAATTAAGGCAAATTTGATTGTCATTGGTTATTGAATTATTGGTCATTGGTCATTAGCCATTAGATTTGCTCTGATGACTAATAACTAATGACTAATCTTAGTTTCATTGTGCCATACGGTTGACTTCATTTCCCCAACTGGGATTACCTGTGTTGGGGTTGGAACGTGGAGTATGTACTGGGGGCTGGGGAACTTCATGGAGAACGGAGCCGTGGGTACTTACTTGTACGCAGCTAGGAGTGAATAAGAAAATACTCTCACCAATGCGCTCTTGATGACCATCAAGGGCATAAGTACCACCAGCGACAAAATCCACCGCCCTTTGTGCCTGGTCAGGGTCCATGATGGTTAGATTTAACACCACTGACTTCCGTTCCCGCAAGGCTTGAATTGCCTGGGGCATTTCTTCAAAGGTTCTTGGCTCTAGTACTAACACTTCTGAAATCCCATTAAGCGCACCCGGCATCCCAATAACATTACTCATTTGCTTTGTTCCCACTGCTACATCTGTTGTATTCATTGTAGGCATAGGTTCCCGCCAACGTCGATTCTGACTTGCAGTTTCTTGGGGTGCGGGTTGGGGTTGGGGATTTTGCTCCTGATATAGGTTTTGGTAGGTTTCTACATCTGGTTCTTCTTCGTAGTATTCGTACTCTACGCCTTCATTTAAACCAACAAAATCTCTTAATTTGGAAAATAAATTACTCATACACTTACGCTCCTGGTGCAAATCACCCTTAAATCAATTGGCAACAATCGATGCAGTTAATTCACTCAAATTATCATTGCAATATTCCCTCAGAGCCGCTACGCGATGCTCCTAGAGGGAGCTGCTACACAATAGCAGGTAGATATTCTAGATCATGCTATCGTTGTTTGTAGCATCTATTACGAGGTTAGCCAACCAACGGATATCTTAACAAATATCTGTTTTTATAGCTCACGCAATAATTGAGTCAAAATTATATCTTAAGTAACTCTGTATGCAAAGTTGGTAACACCCCTTATTTGAGTTACTCTCGCTTTCTCTCAATACTATATCCTTTAATACTCAGGTGTTAACTGCCTAACAGGTATTTTGTACTTAACAATTTTTTAATTAACTCAATAGTTTCTTCTCCCTAAGTACAGTTAAGTAAACTTTGTGTCAATATTTATGGTCGGCGCTCTCCAAATAATATAGTTCCCAAGCGTATCATAGTTGCACCTGCTTGAATAGCTAAATGATAATCGCCGGACATACCCATAGATAATTGTTCCATCTGAATGTGAGACCACTTTTGAGACTGAATTTCTGCTGCCAGTTCCTTAGTACGATTAAACACATCAATGATTTCAGTATCATTTAATCCCCTGGGTGGAATTGTCATCAAACCCTGAATTTGTAAATTTTTGCATTGATTCAGAGCTGGCAAATCTTCCATGAGTTGGGGTATGTGCCAACCAGACTTGGTGGGATCGGGGAGGATCTTCACTTGCAAACAGACTAGGGGGCTAACCCCCAGTTCTGCTGCTAAACCATTCAAACGCTTTGCTAGTTTCAAATTATCCACAGAATGAATCCAAGGAAAATGTTGAATTGCTTTTTTGGCTTTATTGCTCTGTAAATGACCAATAAAATGCCAGGTGATATCAGTTAAGTCTTGTAAATCCACCTGTTTGTTGATGGCTTCTTGGATGCGGTTTTCACCAAAATCCCGGATACCCGCATCATAGGCAGAGCGAATTACTTCAGACGAAACTGTTTTAGTCACGGCAATTAACCGGACTGAATCTGGCAATTTTGAGCGTACAGCTTGAATGCGTTCGTGAATGGAATCAATCATTGGAAGGTCATTTTAAAAACATTCTGAAGCTGATCGTACTCTTGAGCTGGTCCTGTGCGACGTAGACTGCGTAATCGATTTTCCAGAAGCATTCTGGCTTCTGTGCGTCCTATGGGCTGAAATTTAAGTCCTTTAGGATCGGTGGTTACTAAAAAGAAAAGACGTTGGGCATAAAGTGTTGTGAACAGTTCTTGGTTTTGCTCAACCATACAAACCCTATAGAGCAAACCCCAAGTTGGATGATTTATGTAAGTTTCTAAGTTGTTGTCTGATTTCATTTCATACTGGAGTATGAGTACTTAAAGTGGTGTAATTGGAGGCAAAAAGTGCCGATAGATGGTAACTGCTCCTGGTTGCCACAATCTTTGCAGACAATGCCCAATTCCTAATTCTCCTACAATTACTAGCAATTAGGAAATTGATGCATTTGTCAATCTTGATTCAATACCATTGCTAGTGCCTTTAATTGTGCCCGTGCTTTGTGCAGAGATTCATACCATTCTTTCTCTGGAACGCTGTCTGCCACAATTCCGGCTCCTACTTGTCCCCAAATCAAATTCAGTTTTGGCGAGCTGTGAGGTATTTCCCCCCACAAAGTTGATGGTAAATGCTGTTGAGGATTTGTGGTGGAGGTAGAGCAATCTGGCAAATACCCTCCTGGTGTTATCCGAGCATCAATACCTTGATGAGGGTCTTCCGCATCATAGCAGGATTGATCGGTTGATGGGATGGGGGGATATGAAGTTTCTGTGACAGATTTTGGTGGCTTTTGTGTATCTTCATCTATTTTTGTATCAAAGTTGGTTGCAGTGGCTGAAACGGGAACCAATAGCAGGGTTCTAATCAAAATATTTAAATCCAAGTTGCCTTGCCAATCTAAGTACCCGCAAGAACCATAAAATAAGCTACGCCTAGTTGGTTCCAATTCTTCTATAATTTCCATACAGCGCACCTTGGGACACCCTGTAATCGTCCCTCCAGGAAACATGGCACGAATTAAATCCACTCCAGTTACAGAATTTTTTAATCTGCCTGTGACGTTACTCACAAGATGCATCACATGGCTGTAACGTTCAATGGTGAGTAATTCATCAACAGTTACAGTACCCCACTGACAAACTCTACCTAAGTCATTGCGTTCTAAATCCACTAACATGACATGTTCGGCAAGTTCTTTGGTATTACTACATAACTCAGTTGCCAATTGGGCATCTTCCTGGGGATTTTTCCCCCGCCATCGCGTCCCGGCTATTGGTCTGGTTTGAGCCTGTCCCTGGTGCAATTGTACTAATCTTTCTGGGGAACAGCTAATTACTTCCCCCCAAGGGGTATACCAATAACTGGCAAAAGGAGAAGGATTGATGGTGTGTAAGGTGTGGTAGATTTCCCAGCCAGAAGCTTGAGTTGTAGCAGCAAATCTCAGGGAAAGATTTGTCTGGAAAATATCTCCTGCTTGGATATACTTCTTCGCACGATTGACAGCCGTTTCGTAATCCTCCTGGGATGTGAAGAACTTGGGAATTGGGGGAGTTCGGAGTTCGGAGTTCGGAGTTCGGAGTTCGGAGTTATAATTCTTCCCTCCTTCCCTCCTTCCCTCCGGGCGGGGAAACCCCGCCCCTACTCCATCACTCCTTCCCTCCACCCATTTCTTCTCCAGTCCATCCAATTGTTCGGTACTACTGGCGGCTAGCCACAAAACTTGTTCTTGGTGATCTAAAACAGCAAAACACTCTGGCTCATACCAAAAAGCTACGGGAAATGGCAAAGAATCAGGTTTCGTGTGGGGTAATGCTTCAATTTCCCAAGCAAGATCATATCCTAGCCAACCCAACCAACCTCCTGTAAATGGAAGTGCAGGAATTGGAGCAGAATTTTCTGGGCTAACTGCTTCACCTGGTTGACGTTTTAATAAATTTTCCAGAAATGGCAGTATTTCTCCCAATGGTGGTGTCCACATCTGGGGTTGACCATTTATGATCCGAGGACCACCCGCACAAATAGAATAGCGAGCGAGCTGGGGATAATCCGTGGGAGTAGGGTAGGGACTTTCCAGTAAAGTAGCAATTCCCAGATCGGAGGTGGGCAAAAATAAAGCGGCAAAAACATCAGAACCAGTACACTCTTCCAGAGGATGCGATCGCCAGTACCAAGGTGGTATTGTATTGTTGGCTGCAAGGTCAAAAACCATAACAATCTTGCTGGGCTTTGCTGAATAACCGTTATCATACAGAAACCATTTTCCCTAGCTTGCTATCTAATAGGGCAGAGAAAATTGAGTTCGCTGGTAGATTTAGGCAAGGATAAGGGTAAATTTATCAGTGTCAAGTTCTTGCTGACAAATGGATGGAATAATCCCGTAGATTTCATTCGGGACAAATAAAGGATAGTTTAAACCCCAATGGAATCGGATATTGGGAGTTAATGAAATTTTAATTTGAAGAAAGAAATATAAAAATTGTGATTGCAGACGCTAAACATGGGTGTTAGAGTTCCTGAGGCAATTATCGATTTTACCGCGAAAATAGAAATGCGATCGCCTAATTGCTCTGAGGTCGTAATTTCGTCAGACTGCTGCGGTATATTTTCGTTAATTGTGTAAGTCTTCACTAAAAACATTTTCCAGTGCTGTGGGATGTATTTTAGCTTTCGCAGCAATCTAAGAGCATGAGAAAGTGAGAAAATAGAGTAGAGAACCACATCAATATCCATGCCTAGGAAAATTCGAGAATTGAAAGCTCAAATTGCGCGTGAAGGTTTTGTTTATCTACCCAAGCGCGGCAAAGGTAGCCATGAGCGCTGGCAACATCCTCTGCTCAGAAAAACACTGACAATTCCAGGCAAGGATGGAGATGATGTGCCACTCTACCTAGAAAAACAGCTAACGCAGTTATTAAATGAACTAGAAGAGCTAAGGGAGGACGAGGATTAATGAATAGATACAGCATGATTATTCAATGGTCTAATGAAGATCAGCTTTTTCTAGTCACAATTCCAGAGTTTGCCAATCGCGTTGTTATGCCTTGCACTTATGGCAAAACTCGTGCAGAAGCAATTATTAACGGTGAAGAAGTGATTGAAATGTACTTGGAAGCTTGGCAATCAGAAGGTGAATCTATCCCTGACCCCAGTACGCTTCAAATTGCCTAACTATTCCAACAAAATCCATAGATGCATAGTCTAAGAGGCTTGAGGTATGGCAAATGTATCCAACAATCAACCTACCATCATTCGTACTGAGCGCGGACTAACCATCTCCGGCACCCGCATCAACCTTTATGATGTGATGGATTACTTGAAGGCTCAGTACCCACCTAAGTTAATTAGTGAAAAACTCTGCTTGAGTGATGAACAGGTTAGTTCAGCTTTAGCCTATATTGAATCACATCGCACAGAGGTGGAAACTGAATATCAAGAATTTCTGCAAACAGCAGAGGAAATTCGGCAATATTGGCAAGAACAAAATCGCGAACGATTTACTCAAATTGCAGCTATGCCTCCTAAGCCAGGACAGGAAGAACTCCGTGCCAAACTTCAAGCATGGAAAGAGCGAATAGAAAACCAATCATGAACTTCCTGATTGATTACAACTTAACAGGGGATGCTGTTTTATTTTGGGGAACACTTTCGGCTGAAGGATGGCTTGATGTATTACCCATTCGTTTCTTCACGTTTAAGGAAGTTGGGTTGCCCATGAATAGTAGCGATTGCGATGTTTGGAGATTTGCTCAAACAAACCAGATGATTCTGATTACAGCTAACCGGAATATGAAGGGAGCTGACTCGTTAGAGCGGACAATCCGCGATGAGAACACAACTAATTCACTACCAATTCTGACAATTGCAAACCCCAGTCGGTTTGATGAGCGTAACTATAGAGAAAAATGCGCTACTCGGATGATTGAAATTTTACTCGATCTTGAAAACTACATGGGAGCAGGTAGAATTTTCATTCCGTAAGGTTTTCTGGTGGAAGAATGAGAATTCATAAATAGCCCCAAGTAGAAAATTAAAACTGCTTGATAAAATAGAATCATAAACTCTGGGAGTACTTATATGAATTCCACTACCACAGAGCGGGTACGTTGGACTACCAGCGATTTAGAATTATTACCAGATAACGGCAATCGCTATGAGATTATCGACGGGGAATTATTTGTGACAAGAGCACCACATTGGAAGCATCAAAAGTTTTGTACAAATATTTCTACGGTGTTGAATCTTTGGTCAGAACAAACAGGTTTAGGGGAAACTAATAGTGGTGCTGGTGTAATTTTTAGTGATGCGGATAATGTAATTCCCGATGTGGTATGGATTAGCAAAGAGCGATTAGCTGCTGGATTAGATAATGCAGGACATTTAACCGTCGCTCCAGAGTTAGTGATTGAAGTACTCTCACCAGGAGAAATCAACGAACGCAGAGATAAAGAAGTAAAACTAAAACTTTATGCTTCCCAAGGTGTCAGAGAATACTGGATTGCCAATTGGCAGTTACAGCAAATTCAGGTTTATCGCCGAAAACAGGCTATGTTGGTATTAGTAGAGACATTGTTTGTTGATGATGAACTAACTTCCCCATTATTACCTGGTTTTAGTTGTCCTGTAGCAGGTTTATTTGGTTAATTAACTAACGCAATTACTAACCGAAGTAGTGGTCTGTCCCATAAGTTCTGATGGCTAGGGAACAGATCCCCGACTTCTAAATCAATATCTGCACATTGTAGCAATTCCTAGGATAGAAGTCGGGGATCGCTCGCACCCGCAACTCGTCAAAATTAATGAAAAAGACCACTAGCCATTCTCAAGCTGAAGATAATACTCATAACGCTGGTATAGTTGTTCTACGGTCAAATTTTGCGTCCAATACTCCACTAAAGCATGACCCAATGACCAAGCATGACGATCGCTAGAACCACTATCTTTTACCAGTAATTTCCACAGTGACAATAAGTCAAATTTGATAAGATTATCCTCCGTATTCAACAGGGAAAACAGATCATATGCCATCTGCAACTTGCCAATGACTACGGGTAGCTGTTCCACGGGAATTTGCTGGGCTAGGAGATTTCCCACGGTGGCAGAGCCGGTGGATTGGGTGGATATAAACTGGAGGACGGGACTTTTGAGTAATACGGTGAGTCCTTCGGTTGTTGCCATTTGCAGGGTGTAGCGATCGATGATTTGGGCAGTAGCGACGGTACGAGCCTCTAAGTTACGTAAAAAGCGGGCAAGGCGCGATTTTTTTGCTGGAGCGATCGCTTCTAATAATGCCACAGAAAGGTCATCTATGCCCCAAGCATCCCTAGGCTGAATTGTATCTTTATTAACTATGGGTAGTACCAATTGACAGTATTTCCCCAACTCCTGGAGGCGATATTCCACCGCTTGGCGAATATTGATTTCCTTGGTAGACTCACCCAATTGCCAGTTATAAGGTGGTTGCCATTCCCGCACCGGACGCAGGCGATCGACTTGGGTGACTGCGGTAATTACGGGTAAGTCGGTGAGCCAGTGCGTTGGGCGGGTTCCCCGACTTGAAGCAACTGGCGAACCCGTAAGGGTAACTTCGGTGGCAAGGGCTTGGAGAAAATCTACATCCATTTGCAATGCTGGATCTAAAGCTGGGTTAATCAATAACAGCAAATCGGCTTTATGGGCATAATCCAGCACCAACTGGCGTAAATCTGCACGTTTCACTTGTTCGTAACCGGGGGTATCCCAGAGTGTGAGGGTTTCACCTGTTGGGCTTTCCCAGTAATAACTCTGAATTTTATCTGTGCTTGGTAACACATCTACCTCTGCCTTTTCCGATTGAAACAGGGTGTTAATTAAGCTACTTTTACCAGAACCCGTGCGTCCCACCAATAATATATCTATAGGTTTTTGCTCCACTGCTTCCACGGGTTGGGCTTGGGTGAGGATTTCTCGCAGGGTTTGGGTTTTTGTTTCTGGTAGTTGGGTTGGAATGGCGGTAACCTCTAAAGTTGGTAAGGTTTCGCTACTGTAGAGAGCAACGGCTTGACGACATAAATTTCGCAAGGCGACTTCTCGCAGTAATTGACCCAAATTTACCAGTAGTTGTTGGGTGGCTTGTTCGTTAGAACTTTGACTGGCTTTCTTTGCCAATACAGCTAAGGGATTGAATAACCATTGTGCCCAATTCCATATTTTTAACAACCTCCGGACTGATGGTTCCAAGCGTTGGTAAACTTCATAGGCTTGATAAGCTTGTCCCACGGTAACTTGATTGAGGACGGGTGATAATTGTTGCATCCACCGATCCATATCATCCACCGTTCCCCGAATCAATCCATAGACTTGGGGTATATAGATATTCAGGAGCGGGTATTTGACTTCGGGATAGTAAATACGTGCGATCGCAACTACCAAATCTTGGCATCTCTGCCAGAAAGTCTGCCAATCTTCCCAAATTAAGCTATCGTCTTGGCTATTTACCAGAATTTCTTGTAATGCTGCTTCTACTTGGCTGATAGTATCTTTTGCTGTGGCAGTAGTGGTGACAGCTTCTACCTGAAATGATAATTCTTGATTTACTTGAGCGATCGCAGTTTCCAATTCCCTGACCACAGGATCAGTCCATTTGGCTAGTAACCACCGCCAACCAGCGAACACCAGGATAAATATCGCCCAAATCCAGTTAATACCCCACTCATGGATTTGCCATCCTGCTGCTGACAATAAAAAGCCGATAATAACTGCGATCGGCATTATTAATACAATCCATTGCCATAATTTTAAACGTACCATTGTTTTTCAGTTATCAGTTATTAGCGATATCGAAAAAATTATCCTGTAGGGGCACGGCATCCACAATCTCTTGGGTAATACAACAATCTTACCCACGCCGTGCCCAGACCCGTAAACAAATATTCAAATAATGTTTGCCACACATACATGATTCGTAGGGGCACGGCATCCACAATCTCTTGGGTTATAGAACAATCACAACCCACGCCGTGCCCACCACCCGTAAACAAATATTCAAATAATGTTTGCCACACATATATGATTCGTAGGGGCACGGCATCCACAATCTTTTGGGTTATAGAACAATCACAACCCACGCCGTGCCCACCACCCGCG
>JAAUYI010031609.1_pt1 | contig 12972 bp, 13 predicted proteins | sample 7278041 | NCBI WGS metagenome assembly JAAUYI01 (sample SAMN14350216, study PRJNA611818) | marine sediment metagenome | isolation source: surface marine sediment (0.6m) | place: French Polynesia: Moorea | collected 2018-08
GGATCGTGATGCCCATGTTCTCGACGACCGCGTGTTAGATGGCCTCGTTGCTCTCGATGGTCATGGTCTTGCCTAGCCTGAGGTCGTTCGCACCGAGGTGCTGGCGAATCGCCTCGAACGTTCCCGACCCCGGCTCGCGCATCAGGAACTTCTCATGCTCGAGGTCGTGCCACTCGAGCCCCTTGCGACCGGCAAGCGGATGTCGGCTCGAAGCAATGACCGCCAGCGGATTCGGCAGGAATCGATACGACTCGATGTCGAGGTCCCGCGGCAGGCCGTTGAAGATGTACAGGTCGTCGCGGTTGTCGTCCAGGCGCCGGATGATCTCGGCCCGGTTGCCGACGTGGAACGACAGGTCTATATCCGGGTAGTCGCGCAGGAATGGACCGAGGATGCGCGGCAGGAAATACTTGGCCGTCGTCACGACCGAGATGGCCAGCCTGCCGGACGTCAGCCCCTTCAGGTTATTGATCGTTTCGTCGAGGCGACGAATGGCATCGAAAATCTGCGTCCCGGCGGTTACGACCTCGCGACCGGCCTCTGTGAGATAGAGTTTTTTGCCGATCACCTCGTGCAGCGGCAGGCCGATGGCCTCGGCCAGCTTGCGGACCTGCAGCGACACCGCAGAGTGGCTCAGGTAAAGCGCTTCAGCGGCGCGGGTCATGCTCTGGTGCTCGGCAACCTTGAGGAAGATCTCGAGTTGCCGCAGCGTGCCGAGCCGGGTCAGGAGGCGGGATTCCATAGTTTTATGATTGTAAACATAAATAGTGATAAACATTTAGTGTTATTCGCAATCCGGCGGCCCTAGGATACGGACATCAACCCTTACCCCCGGAGCTGACCCATGCGACCCCATGTCGAACTGGTAGACGAGAAAGACCTGCTGTGGCACGCGGCAGAACTGCCGCACGGCGCCGGCGACGCACGCCAGCGCAACCTGAGCTATGACGAAGAGAACGGAGCTGCCTCGACCCTGGTGGAATTCCTCACCGACTGGAACCGCGGCGCAGGCCTGCACGCGGCACAAACCGAGTGGTACGTGCTCGAGGGCCAGGTAACGATCGGCGAGCAGGTGCTCGGCGAAGGCGGTTACTGGTGCGCGCCCCGCGGCGTGACCACGCCCGCGATCCTGGCCAGCGCCGGCACGAAGGTCCTGCTGTTCCGTGAGTATGGCAACTGGGACTTCACACCGTCGGCGGACGTAAGCGATGACAGCCGACTCGTCATTCGCGACTCCAAAGCGATGGACTGGTACGACGTGATCGATCCCGAAAACGGCAGTCCGATGGATTTCGAACGCGGCGGCACGCCGGTGCCGGGCCTTTACATCAAGCTGTTGTGGCGTGACCCGGAGACCGGCTTCTACACGCGCCTGATCAAGGCCAAGCCGGGCTGGCGCGAACATCCGCTCGCGCACCATCCCGTGTTCGAAGAGGCGTATTGCCTGGAAGGCGAGTTCGACTACAACTTCGGCACGATGACGCCGGGCCAGTACTTCTTCCGGCCGGCCGGCGTTCGTCACGGCGACTTCACGGCCGGCGAGAAAGACGGTTGCGTCTGGATCCTGCGTTGCGACGGCGACCTGGTCGACTGGTACACCGAGAACGCCAGCATGGAGATGAAGGGCGACCCGGTTAACTGGGGTGACGAATATCCCGGTTCGGAGCCGCCGGTTTATATCCAGCCGGTACGGTCGCGCTCGATCGGTCCCTGGAAAAACCCGGCCTACCAGTAGGCCGCTCATCGGTTCAGAGCGATGACCGACGCACTCGGTTGGCGCGCCAAGTTCGGCGTACTCGGGCCATCCACGAATACCATCGTGCAGCCCGAGTTCGATGACATGCGCGTCCCGGGTGTGACCAATCACTACAGTCGCATCGTCATCCAGAATGCTAATGCGATCTCGGATGAGACCTTCATGGCGGGCACGCTCGAGATCAACGAGCACGTCATGGAGGCCGTGCACGGCGTGCTGACCTGCGCGCCCGACTATCTCGTCATGGGCATGTCGGCGGTGACGTTTTATGGCGGCGCGGAAGGTGCGCGTGCCTGGCAACAGCGCGTCGTCGACGAAGCCGGTATCGGCATCTCCATCGGGTCGGAGTCGATAGCAGAAGCGTGCAAGGCGCTCGGCGGCATACGCAAAGTGGCGCTGCTGTCGCCGTACTTTCCGGTGGCGAACCGGGAGGTGATCCGCTTCCTGTCCGACCACGGCATCAAGACGGTGCGCGACACCTGCCTGCAATGCCCGAGCTGGACGGCGATCGCCGAAGTCGACGAGCAAACCATTCGCAATGCGGTGAACGAGATCGACGGCGACGATGCGGACGCGATCCTGCAGGTCGGCACCAACTTGTGCATGCTGCGCCTGGCCGCAGCCCTCGAGCAGGAACTTGCCAAACCGGTCATCGCGATCAACGCTGCAACGTACTGGCACGCGCTGCGCAGCAACGGTATCGACGACCGAATCGACGGCGTCGGTCGCCTGCTGGCAGAACACTAGGGTCCGTCAATAATCGCTCAACGCTTGCCGGCGTGACAGAATCACCTGTCCGTTGAGAAGGCAGGCCACACCCTTGAACACGAAGTCCCACATCGTTCGCGACGCGGCCGGCGTGCCGGATGCCGTCACGGCGCTCCAGAACGGGGAACTCGTCGGCATGCCGACTGAGACCGTCTATGGGCTGGCCGCCGATGCAAGCAACCCGGAAGCGGTCGCCCGGGTGTTTGCGGCCAAGCGTCGCCCGAGCTTCAATCCGCTGATTTCACACGTTGCGAACCTCGATGCAGCAATACGCGAAGGCGAATTCGACGAACGCGCCAAGGCGCTGGCAGCGAACCATTGGCCGGGCCCGCTGACGCTGGTTGTGCCGGTCGCTGCGACGGCCCGAAGTTGCGAGCTCGCGCGCGCCGGGCTGACGACAATCGGCTTGCGGGTACCGCAGCACCCGCTGGCCCGCGAACTGCTCGAGGCGTTTGGTGGTCCGGTCTCAGCGCCGTCTGCAAACCCCTCCGGTCGACTGAGCCCGACGCGCGCCGAAGATGTCGCGAGTGAGCTCGGCGATGCCGTGTCGCTCGTGCTGGATGGCGGACCCTGCAAAGCCGGCATCGAGTCGACAATCGTCGCAATACTGCCTGGCGAACCGGCGCGCCTGCTGCGTCCTGGCGCGGTCGGTCGCGATGCCATCGAGCCGATTGTCGGCCCCCTTGCAGGCGCGGCTCGCGACAAGGTCACGGCGCCGGGACAACTCGCGTCGCATTACGCGCCGCGTGCCGGGCTGCGCCTCGATGCGATGAAGGCACGGCCGGGTGAAGTGCTGCTCGGTTTTGGTCCTGACGCCCCGGCGGGAGCTGCCAACCTTTCGGCGTCCGGCGATACCGTCGAGGCCGCGGCGAAGCTGTACCAAGTCCTGCGTAAGGTGGACGCCAGCGGCGCCGACACGATTGCCGTAATGCCAATCCCGGATACCGGCCTGGGGGAAGCAATCAACGACCGGCTGCGGCGGGCGGCGGCGCCGCGGCCGGGCAAATCGTAGCGATGCAAAACGAAACATTTTGTTGCAGCTGGGTAACCCATTTGCAGGCGCACTCGACCAGACTGATCTCACTGGGCCATGGACGAGGAGATACCAGTGAGCCACGAGACACGTTTTGCATCGCGCGCGGTCGCCTGTTTGGTCGCGCTTTCCGCCCTGCTTCCTGCGGCTGCGAGTGCGCAGGACGATACCGGCGGGCTTCGAATCGCGGTGATCGCGGCCGAATCACGCCGACCGCTCAGCGGCGTCGAGATCGTTCTGACAGACCGCGCCGGCAATGAACGGCAAGCCGTCACCGGCGCCAATGGGCTGGCCAGCTTCGACGACACGGATGCGGGGCTGTACGCGGTAACGGCTGCCGCTGAAGGACGTGCCACGGCGAACGAACCCAGCATCAGGATCGTCCGCCGCAAGGTGACGCCGCTGGCGCTCGAATTACGCGTCCAGGACGAAGTGGACGAGATTGTCGTACTGGCGCGCGGTCGTGTTGCCGACCCATTCGGCGCCGCCAGCAACTCGTTACTCAACCGCGAAGAACTGCGTAGCGCGGTCGGCGCCGGCAGCGACGTCCTGCGCGCGCTCGACTCTTTGCCCGGCCTGATCTCCACAGGTGACTTCGCCAGTTTCTCGGTACGCGGTCGCGGCCCTCGCGATAACCTGTTCTTCGTCGACGGGTTGCCGTTCGATCGTGTCGTTCACTTCGATCAAACGCTGGGCGAGGAAGAAGATATCGGCGGCGGTGGACGCTTCTCGATCTTCGCACCCAACTCGATCACCGGCGCCGAGTTTTCGGCAGGCGGCTGGAGCGCAGCCTATGGCGGTCGCTCGGGCTCGCTGCTGAAACTCGACGTCGCCGGGGGCTCGCCCACACCGAGCGCCAGCCTGAGGATCGATATCGCCGGTGTCGAACTCGGCTACGAAGGACCCAGCGGGATTCACGACGGCACGACGATGTTTTTCTCCGCGCGTGACTTCGATTTCGGGCGCGTTTTCGACCTGATCGACGAGAAGGATATCGGCCAGCCGCAGCTGACTGATATCGTCCTGAAAACCGTCACTGAGGTGAACCCGACGAACACGGTCGAATTCCTCGGCATCTATGCGCCCGAGGAATACACGCGAGACATCGACAACGTGCTCGAGTCCCCGGACTTCGAAGACGTCGGGGTGATCGAGACCGAACAGGACCTGTCACTCGTTGGCCTGACGTGGCGCCGGCTCGTCGGAAGCGACGGCGAGTGGACGAACAAGCTCTACGTGCGGCAAAACGACAAAACGTCGTCGGAGGGCGAAGCCTTTCCGGACCTCGTGCCCGAAGGCACGCCGGCCGCGGACATCCCGGTCCGGGAAAACCTGCTTACAGTCGGTGAGAAAGAGACCGAGATCGGCTGGCGCAGCGACTACTTGGCACAGAACCGTTTCGGGCCGGTTTCCGCGGGCGTTCGCGTATGGCAGACCGACGTCGACTACTTCGTGACATTGCGGGAAGACTGGGACCGATTTGTTTATCGCAGCACCGATCCTCGCCCGCCCGGGCAGGACTACATCACGCTTACGCCTGGCGACATCGACTCGCTGTTCACCGCGAAGGAAACCAGTTTCGCAGCGTACGGCGAGCAGGTATTCGAATTCGATCGCTGGGACCTGAGGACCGGGCTGCGCTACGACAATGACGGCTTTGCCGACGAGTCGCTCGTCTCGCCGAGGCTGGCGGCGAACTACCGTGTCTCACCGACACTTCGGTTATCGGCAACGGCGGGCGTGTTCTACCAATCCCCGCGATTCCTCGTTAGAGGTGCCAGCGCCGACAACTTCGGCATCGAGAACGAGCAGATTACGCATACGTCCGTGGGCTTCACGCGAGACTACGGCCAGAACTGGTCGCTGCTGGTTGAAGCCTATTACCAGCGCCTCGACAACCTGATCGTGGAAGAAGGACGTACGAACGGGCGTGTCACGAACGCGGGCGAAGGCACCAATGTCGGAGTTGACGTCGTCGTATCGCGTCGATTCGCGAATGGCTGGTTCGGCGATATCGTTTACGCCTACAACGATGCGCGCATCGACGACAACGACGGCCTCGGCGAATACGACGCCGACTTCAACCGCAACCATTTCTTCTCGATCGGAGGCAGCTGGGAGATCAACGAGCGCTGGAAGGTTGGTGCGCGCTGGAAATGGGCCACCGGCCGTCCGACAGATGACTTCATCATCAACGAGAACGTGCTCGGTTTCGGCGGGCCGAACCGCTACTCGAAGGAGCTGACGCGGCGCAACGCGCTTCGGCTCGACGACTTCCACGCGCTCAACGTCCGGGTCGACTATCGACGCCCCCTTGGGCCTGTTGACCTGGTCGCCTTCATCGATGTCATCAACGTCTACGGCGCCGACAACACGACGTCCCTGGAATTCGATCCGCGTCGTGGCGTCAATGTCATTGAAGGCGGAGAGGCAACGCCGATATTCGGCCTGATCTTCGAGCGGTCCTGGTAGCCGCGGCGAATCGTCAAGTGGAAACTGGCTGTCGTTGAATCCAGCGCAGTTGCAGCGTGACGCCCACCAGGAATATCAGCAGAAAGGCGAGGTAGCACATCTTCAAGACCGGGCTGTCGAAGGAGTCGAGCACCGGGTTGCCGACGGGCAGTCGTAACAAGGCGTCCGTCACTGCCGGAATGCAATGGAACAGCAAGGTTGCCGAAAAGCTCAACGCCTGCATGTGCCGTGACCATTTTCCGAAGGGCTTGACGGTTGCAGCCAGGGTGCCGACGGCCAGTGCGCCCAACGTCGCCACGGCCAGCAAGTGGCCGGGGCCGAACACGCCGCGTTGATAGATCGCCAGCGCCGTCGCCGCCGTGACAAACGTAGTGACCAGGTAGAGCTGGCCTGCGCGCGTGCCGAAGGAAATCTCTTTGTAACGGTAGAGAGTTACGGCGCCACTAACCAGCGCTACGGCGCCCATTATGGTGTGGAACCAGCCTAACGGGATCATCTCGGGCACAGCGCGTCTCCGGCAACTCTCAGGCGGATGCTAGCACGGCCGCTCAGTCGTCCGAGTTGATGCCCAATTCTCGTTTCAATGCGGCAAGTTCCGCTTCGAGCTTGTCGACGCGCTCGGTCAACTCAGCCACGTCATTACTCCGCGACGCCCTGGGAGGCGCCGCCGCCCTGGCCTCGCTTGCGTAAGCATCGACATCGACCGGACCGGAGAACAGGTGCATGTATTCCGAGTCCTTGCGGCCGGGCGTACGTGGCAGCTTCACGACCAAAGCGGCCGGTTCGCGGCTGATAAGCCCGTCCAAAACGCTGACAACCTCGGCGTTATCTTCGAACGAGTGCAGGCGACCGCTCCGGGAGCGCAACTCACCCGGCGTTTGCGCACCGCGCAGCATCAGCAGGCACACGACCGCAACCTCTGCGGGATTGAGCTGCAGCTCGCTGTAGCGGGTATTGCAGAAGCGTTGCGCGTACTTCTCCGTCCTGCTCTTGAACGATTCTTCGGTGCGCACGAGATGCTTGGCTTCCAACGCACGGATCGTGTGCTGAACCTCGCCCTGGGACAGGGCCATGACGGGGTCCCGCGACGACTTCTGGTTACAAGCGTTCGTCAGGGCGTTGAGCGTCAGGGGATACTGATCCGGGGTGACGATCGATTTCTCGATCAGGCAACCGATCACCCGGATTTCCTTGTCGTCCAGTATGTCCAGCACGTGTCATCCTCGAAACCAAACGGGAGTGTAGCGCGGATTTTCACTCAATGGACGTGTTCGCACGACCGAACATCAGCATCGTGTCACAGCCTGTATGATTGTGGGCCGGCGTTAAAGGGACACCGCATGTCGCTGGTCGGCAACCTCGTTTTCTTCGTCTTCGGCGGTTTTATCATTTTCTTCGGTTACGTGATCGGCGGCCTGCTCCTGTGCCTGACGATCATCGGCATCCCGTTCGGGTTCCAGTGCTTCAAGCTGGCGGGCGGAGTGCTTGCGCCCTTCGGCCGGGAGGTGTTCCAGACCGACCCGCCAGGCGGCGCCCTGTCGCTGATCCTGAACATCATCTGGATCATCCTGCCCGGTCTCGAGCTTGCCATCATGCATGTCTTGCTCGCCGCGTTCTTCGCGTTGACCATTATCGGCTTCCCCCTTGCCGTGCAGCACATGAAGCTCGTCAGAGTTGCGCTGCTGCCGTTCGGCCACGTCATGCGCGAGGTGTGACACCGGCCGTGAGCCGCTTGCTACACTCGGCATTTGCCCGGTAGCCCGCACCATGTCAGACAACGACATCATTCCGAACACGATCGACGCCAGGCTGGTCCGGTGTCTCGTGGTCGCCGACGACAAAGGCCCCGAAGTATCGACTGAAACGAGTTACCTGCCAATTGCCGCGTTCGAACGATCCGACGCCGGCTACCTGGTTCCCATACTGATTTCCAAGCAGTTTGTCGCCTGGACGGAGCGGCGAGCGTCGGTCACGGGCTGCTATGTCGATGGCGTTACGTTCGGTTCACGCGACGTTGTCGCCACGCCTGACCACCACTTCAACGGTATCGATGCCTTCGTTGCTTTCGCTGCTTCAGAAGCATCGTGGAAAATCGCAGAAGTCCGGCGCGAAAAGGGCTGGCCGGAGTCCACCTGGCCGAAACCACTGCTCCCTGATCCTGCGTAACCACACCTCGGCGCCATGATGATCCTTTCGCCGCACAGATTACGTATATCAAGGTAAGCAAACGTGCTCTGTGCCCGGACTATCCGGCTGGAGGGATTTCATGAAGTACGTAAAGGTGTCGCTAGTCGTGGTGTGTGTGGCAGCCGCAGGCTGGCTGGCCTGGAACTATCTTGACGGCCCGCTCAAGGTAAAGCGCGACATGCACGCGTTTGCTGCGAGTATCGAGCAGTGCGAGACATTCTCACGCGACCTCAAGACTATGGTGAGCGGCGTCACGATGAACTATGCGATTGAAGGAGTCCGTGAGGACCGGTGTCATGTCCGCATGGAGACCCTGGGACCGCATGTGTTGAATTGTGCATTTGCGGTCGAGGACCTGCCGGTCATTGCGCAGGGATTCCACACCAATGCCGACGCACTCGACATGTTCGGGGGCATGACGTTCAAGTACAGCAGCTCTGATCCGGACCCGTTGACGCGCGCCTTGAACTCGGATGCGTGTGAGACCGTAACCGAATAACCGGGTCGACCGATCAGGTCGTTTCCAGCTCGAATCGTTCGCGCAGAAACCGTGCAATACCCTCGTCGTCGTGGTGTCCGATGACTTCGGTTGCCGCAGACTTGATCGTGTCATTGGCGTTGGCCGGCGCATAGCTCTCGTCGGCAGCCTCGAACATGCTGAGGTCGTTGTCGCTGTCGCCAAAGCAGATGACGCGCTCCAGGCCAAGCAGGTCTTTCATCGTCTTGATGGCGCCGCCTTTGCTGGCATCGCTGTGATGCACGTCGAGCCAACGCCATTGTTCACCTTCCAACGCGATGCCCGAATAAGCGACGAGATGTGGCTCTTCCCGCACGCTGTGAAGAACCGCTTTTATGGCTTCCGCAGCGCCGATGGCGTTGACGTGAGTGACGGTTGCATCGGTTGGCAGCGCGTCAAGGGGGCAAACCTTCTTGTACGCCTCAACACTGATGGCGCGGATGAGTTCGCGTTCAATGTCCGTCAGTATCGGTGGATGGTACACGGCGCTCTCGTCATCTTCGTCCAGCGTAAAGACGAACGGTGTAAGCCCCTGGCTAACGCAGGCGTGCACGACGTTATCCAGTTCATCGGGCGTCAGCATGGCGCCGCTCGAGAAGCGCTGCGATTGCGGGTGCCAGATCATCACGCCGTTCTTGTAGGCCTGCGGCAACGGGAAACGGTGACCATCCAGTATCGAACGTGCGCCGTGCAGGGTCCGACCCGTGGCGACCGTGTACGCGATATCGCGCTCGGCCAGGAGCTTGAGCGTCTCGCTGGTGTAGTCCGAGATCACGGACTCCCGGTTCAGGAGCGTGCCGTCGAGGTCGAAAACAATGAGTTCCATGTGCCGATTGCCGCGAAGCGAGCTGCCAGTCTCGCCGCTGCGCCCGCCTTGTGCAAGCCGGTCTTCTTTGGGCATTTGTAACGGTGTGTATCGACATGCGGTCAATCGCTGTCCACCAGGTTCAGCGCTGCTATGGTATTTGCCTGGCCGGATTACTGCCGGCCGTAGCGAATGCTGCTCCCCGACTCAGAAGCACCAGACCATGTTGTATCCCGTAGCGCGACTTTTTGGATTACTGACAATGACATTCGTTGTTTCACAGCCTGTCGTCGCCGACCCGGCCGACGGCGAGATGCTCATTACCGATTTCACGCCAAGGAACAGCGATGTGGAGTGGTTCGTCGTGAATGACAATGTCATGGGCGGCCGCAGCAGGGGCGGTTTCGAAACGGAGGAAGGCGTGCTGCGATTCACGGGCAGCACGAATACCAACGGCGGCGGATTCAGCTCGATCCGTACGCAGCCGGTACGATTCGACCTGTCGTCGCACGCCGGCATTCGGCTCAAGGTAAAAGGTGACGGTCGACGTTATACGTGGCGCCTGACGACGGATGCCCGCTTTCGCGGACGGCTGGTCAGTTTCTGGGCAGACTTCGATACCGAAAAGGGCAAGTGGACCACGGTCGATATTCCTTTCGAAAACTTCGAGCCGAAATTCCGCGGTTTTGAGCTGAACGGGCCGCCACCCGATCCGGCCAACATCAGCGGCATGGGGCTGATGATTTACGACAACCGGGACGGGCCGTTTGAGATGCACGTTGAACGTGTAAGCGCCTATTCGGACAACGAGCCATTCGCGCTCGAACAATACCAGTGGAGCAACCGCGTTCTCGTTGTCAACGCCTCACATCTCGAGGACGAGCAGCTGCAAGCACAGTGGAATGAACTGGCGTCGACGACGGATGAGTTTGCCGATCGTGACATGGTCCTCGTTACTCTGCTGGACGATGCGGTCTCGACAGCCGACGGTCGGGAGCTGACGAATGCTGACGTCGCCGCGGCACGGCAGGCCCTGGATATTCGTGATGGGTCATTCGCGCTTCGGCTGGTGGGCAAAGACGGTTCAGTGAAGCTGTCGAGCGAGAAGGCAACGCCGATGTCCGAAATCTACGACCTGATCGATGCCATGCCCATGCGCCGGCGAGAGATTGCGGACTCGCGTTAACGGCAAGCGCAGGACGTGAGCACAGATCAGCCAACCCGGACTCGCTGGGCAACAGTCCGCTCGTTCCTTCTGAACATTGTCTTGATCGGCGTCGTCTTTGTTGCCGTCACAGCCTACCAGTCGCGCAATATGCTCCCGGCGGATCGCGAGGCCGCACCCGGACTTCGCAGCATCACCCTCGCGGGATCGACCTACGACCTGGGCGACGCCGCCGGTCGGCCGGCCGTCGTCTATTTCTTTGCGCCCTGGTGCAAGATCTGCGGCGCGAGTGCCGACAACCTGGCCCGGCTGCATCGCTGGCGAGATTCCGGAGACCTCGAGATTGTGGCCGTCGCCCTGGACTGGTCCACTGCGGACGAAGTGCGGGCATACGCAGAGCGCCATGAGCTCAGCATGCCCGTGTTGTTGGCGGATTCGAGAGTACGCGAGCAGTGGCAGATCTATGCCTACCCTTCGTATTACGTGCTTGACGGCGAGCACCGGGTCGCCCGGCGGGACGTTGGGTACAGCAGCCAGTTCGGACTCTGGTGGCGGGCCTGGACGGTGGAATGATAGTGAAGTTCGCCTCAGTCGCCTGACCCGAAGCCGTTGCAACCGCCTGTAACGCAAGAGGTTCTCCCAGGCGCTGACAAAGAAACGGCGGGGCGATTGTCCGCTACCGGCGATGGTGCTAGCCTCGGGACATGAGCTTCCGACCTGATCTTCGCAGTTGCATTCTCGCGTTGCTGGTGGCTGCGCAGCTGTGCACCGCTGCGCACGCCGTTGATCACGGTCCGGGCGAACACGATCACGGCGGCGTCATCTGTCAGTACGGCATGACTGGCGATGACGACGTCGTCGTACCGCTGTCGCGCGTAACGCCAGCACCTGTCACCGATGTCCAATGCGTTTGTCGGGCGACCGCTGTTGCTATCCTGGCGCGTTCCGCGACACTGCTTCCGCCGTCGACCGGCCCCCCACTCTCTTCCTGATATTCCCGCAACAATGAGTGCCGTGCTCGAGTGAGCATGGCGTGTCGTGTATGCGTTGCAGCCGCCGGGCTGTGACGTCTCATCGCGGCGGTGGTGCGTTTTCCTGACGATTTTCGGCGCCACCGCCGACAGGAATAATCATGAAGAAGAATTCAGAGCTGGGTGCCGCTCTCGTTTTGGGCGCCCTTACGTTCGCAATCCCGGAAGCACACGCTGAAGATGCCCTGGAGACGATCGTTGTCATTGGCGAAAAGCAGGAAGGCTTCGAGACGCAGTTGGTCGGATCAGTCGATATTCTGAGCCAGGAAGAGTTGGCCTACGAGAACGTCGACGACACGCTGGAGTTGTTCAACAAGGCGCCCGGCGTTTACCTGGCCCGCTACAACCAGGGAATCATCAATACGGACATTGCCATTCGCGGTTTCGCGGCCGATGGAATCTCACCGCACGCCAAACTGCTGATCGACGGCATCCCTGCCAACCTCCACAACGGTTACAACGAGCTCGACCAGCTGTTCCCGCTCAGTATCTCGTCAATTGCGCTATTCAAAGGTACCAGCGATCCCCGCTACGGCTTGTTCAACATTGCCGGAAATTACAACGTATCGACGCGGCAGGATGACGCGAGGGAGCTCGAGCTAACGGTGGGACGTTACAACACCCAGGAAATCCAGGGATATGCCGGTTTTTCCAACGGCGGATTTACCCAGACCTATACGGGCGGCTATCGAACTGCCGAAGGCTATCGCGACCGCACGGACCTCGACAAGTTTGCGCTGGCGGGCAGTTGGGAATGGGAGTTGGGTGACACAAGGTCGTTCAGGGTCATCGCGCGTCATGCTACGTATGAAGGCGACTCGCCCGGCTACATCAACGACCCGCAGGAAGCTCGCGACAATCCCCGTGACTCCGCGGCCTTTGCAGCCCTGGACGGTGGCGACAAAGAAACCAACCACCTGAGTGCACACTGGTCGCAGGATGTCAGCGACAGGCTGTTCTGGACCGTGAAAGCCTACACGCAGACCTTCGAACGTGAGCGCTGGGTGCGATTCAGCGCGGGCGGCTCGCTGACCAACCGCTACGACGACCAGGACCAGTGGGGGCTGATGACCACGCTCAGTTGGACGCTGGCGGACGACTGGCAACTGGATTGGGGTGCCGACTACGCCTACGAGGACGTGCTCGAGCAGCGTTTCGCCACGGTGAGCAACGACAGCCGGGAGCGCGCCGATGCGTTTCGCGATCGTGCCTACGACTTCACTAACTATGGCACTTAC
>JAAUYI010081051.1_pt1 | contig 12965 bp, 14 predicted proteins | sample 7278041 | NCBI WGS metagenome assembly JAAUYI01 (sample SAMN14350216, study PRJNA611818) | marine sediment metagenome | isolation source: surface marine sediment (0.6m) | place: French Polynesia: Moorea | collected 2018-08
CCGCAGCCGAAACAGTGGTAGAAGCCTTTCGCCGGAGACACCGTAAACGACGGTGTCTTTTCGTCGTGGAACGGGCAACAGGCCTTGAATTCGCGGCCGGCCTTCTTGAGCTGCACGCGCCGCCCGACAACCTCGACGATATCCGCCCTCGCGACGAGGTCGTCAATGAAGTCCTGCGGGATGCGTCCGGCCATACAGTATTAAACGCCCGCCTTGCGCGATCGGGGCTTGTCTTGTGGTTATTGTTTGACCGGCCCGAGAGGCGCCGGTTGCGTCTAGCTTAGCCGATTACCGGCCGTTCGCCAGCGTCAATTTCTGACGGATTTTCAGCTGCCGAGGCGAGCTTTGACGAGTGTCCCGACGGCACCCATGTCCGCCTGGCCAGCGGCTTTGGATTTGATGGCGCCCATGACCTTGCCCATGTCGCGCATCGACTCGGCGCCGGTCGCCGCGATGACTTCGTCGACCAAAGCCTCGAGCTCGGCTGCCGACAGCTGCTCCGGCAGGTAAGTCTCGAGCACCGCGATCTCGGCTTCTTCCACCTGTGCCAGGTCGTCGCGGCCGCCTTTCGTGAATTGCTCCACCGAATCGCGCCGCTGTTTGACCATTTTCTCGATCACGCTCAATACCTTGGCGTCATCCAGCTCTTCCCGGGTATCGACCTCGACCTGCTTGATCGCGGCCAGCATCGAGCGCACCACTTTCAGCCGGTCTTTGTCACCGGCCTTCATGGCGGACTTCATATCGTCGGTAATACTGCCTTTCAGCGACATGGCGGGCTTGCCAGGGACGGGCAGGAGCGGGCTAGTAGAGGCGCTTGCGCTTGGCCTCTTCGCGCGACAGGCGCTTCATGTGCCGTTTGACGGCGGCCGCTTTCTTGCGCTTGCGCTCTTGCGTCGGCTTCTCGTAGAACTCGCGGCGACGCAGCTCGGTGAGCACGCCGGCCTTCTCACAGGCACGCTTGAAACGGCGCAGGGCGGCGTCGAAATACTCGTTCTCTTTTACGCGAACAGATGGCATACGGCTGATTTACTTTCGTCCAAATACACAAAAACCCGGCGCTGGGCCGGGACTGAGCCGCGCATAATAGCTCCTACAACCCGTGAATGCAATGTATGATCCGCCGCCTGATGAAGGTACTCGGGATAGAAACGAGCTGCGACGAGACCGGGGTTGCCTTGTTCGACACGGAGGCCGGCCTCCTGGCCGATGCGCTGCACAGCCAGGTCGACCTGCACGCGGTCTACGGCGGGGTCGTGCCGGAAATCGCCTCGCGAGATCACCTGCGCCGGCTGCTGCCGCTGATCCGCCGCGTGCTGGCGGAGGCGGCTATCGACCGCCCCGACGCGGTCGCCTACACGGCGGGGCCCGGGTTGGTTGGTGCGCTGATGGTGGGCAGTGGCCTCGCCAACGGCCTGGCCAGGGCCTGGGGCTGTCCGGTTGTGCCGGTGCACCACATGGAAGGGCACCTGCTGGCGCCAATGCTGGAGGAGGAACCGCCCGCGTTCCCGTTCCTGGCGCTGCTCGTGTCCGGCGGGCATTCGATGCTCATTGCTGTCCGCGGTCTCGGTGAGTACGAGCAGATGGGCACGACCCTCGACGACGCCGTCGGCGAGGCATTCGACAAGACAGCCAAGCTGTTGGGACTCGGCTACCCGGGCGGACCTGCACTGGCGCAGCTGGCGGAAGACGGCGCCGATGATGCCGTCGAATTGCCGCGCCCGATGGTCAACCGCGACGGCTTCGACTTCAGTTTCTCGGGGCTCAAGACGGCCGTCATGCTGGAGGTGCGGAAAGCCGCCGAGCGCGGCGACCTCGAGAACGTGCGGGCGGACATCGCGGCATCGTTCCAACGGGCCGCCGTGGAGACGCTGATTGCGCGCACGCTGAAGGCGGCCGGTGAGGGCGGCTTCAGCCGCGTGGTCGTCGCCGGCGGGGTCGGCGCCAACAAGCGGTTACGACAGGACCTGAAGGCGCGCTTCGACGGTGACGTGTTCTACCCCCGCATGCAATTCTGCACGGACAACGGCGCGATGATCGCGGTCGCTGGCGCGTTGCGCCTGGCTGATGCGGTCGACGCAGGTAACATACGGGCGCAGGCGCGCTGGTCGTTGGAATCCCTTGCAGTACCCGGCAAAGCGGCCTGACCCACAAAAGGCATTGGCTCATGGACATCATTTACCTGCATGGACTCAAGATTGACGCAACGATCGGCATCTGGGAATGGGAGCGGCGGATTCGACAGACGGTCGTAATCGATCTCGACATGGCGGCCGATATTCGCAAGGCGGCGGCTTCCGACGCCGTTGACGACACGCTGAACTACAAGGCGGTGGCCAAGCGGCTGCAGGCGTTCGTGCCCGATTCCGGTTGCGAGCTGGTCGAGACGCTGGCAGAGCGAATCGCAGGGATCATCATCGACGAGTTCGACGTACCGTGGGTACGCGTCAAGATCAACAAGCCGGGAGCCATCCGCGGGTCGCGCGATGTCGGCGTGCTGATCGAACGCGGCGAACGCCCGGCGTAAGCCCTGTCGCGCTGGACCGTTTGGAATGAAGACCGTCTATCTCGGCCTCGGCAGCAACGTCGAGCCGGAAACCAACCTGAAACTCGCGGTCGCCGAACTCAGGCGCCGTTACGGCGAGGTCGGCCTGTCCCCGGTGTACCGGTGCCCGGCCGTGGGATTCGAGGGCGACGATTTCCTGAACCTGGTTGCCCGCATCGAGACGGACGACTCTCCGCAAGCGATCAATGTGGCCATCGAGGAAATCCACACGGCGGCGGGGCGGGTCCGCGGGTCGGAAAAGTTTTCAGCACGGTCACTCGACATCGACCTGTTGTTGTACGGTGACCTGGTCGACAAGTCCCGTGCGGTCCGTGTGCCGCGCGCGGACGTCCTGGACTATGCGTTCGTATTGCTGCCGCTGGCCGATCTTGCGCCGGAGCTTACGCACCCGGAAACCGGCCTGACGATGGCCAGGCACTGGCAGGAATTTGATGCCGCCGGCGAATCGATGACACCGGTCGAGCTGATTCTGTAAAAACGCGACCGAACTCGCGGCGCCGGACGGGTCATAATGAGACATCCCGACACGCGTCCTGGCCTGTCGCGGGCTAACATCAAACCTGACTGCGATCCCGGATTCTAACCATGCGTAAGCTATTGATCCTCCTGGCCACGGCGACACTGACTGCCTGCGGTGGTTCATCGGACTCACCGGACTTCATCGACAACAGCCCGTCGGCCTGTTCGAACGAAGGCCAGAAGCAGTTCGTGCTGGACGGGATGCGTTTCTGGTACCTGTGGAACGACCGGCTGCCGGCACAGGTCGACCTGTCGCAATACGCAACGCCGGATGACCTGCTTGATTTCCTCAAGACGTTCAGCCCGCTGGGCAGCGACAACCTGCCGGTCGACAAGACCTTCAGTTTCATCGATTCGGCCGCCGCCGAACAGCAGTTCTTCGACGAAGGTGAGTTCGAGGGATTCGGATTCCGCAGTCGCTTTGTCGCCCAAAACGACCTGCGATTGTATTACGTGTTCGAAGACGGCCCGGCGTTCGTGGGCGGTCTGAGACGCGGCCAGCAGATTGTTGCGCTCAACGGGCGTTCGATCGCCGACATCCAGGCTGCCGAGGGCGTTGGCGCCGTGTTCGCCACGTCGCCGCTCGAGTTCACGATGCGCGAGCCGAACGGCAGCGAGTTCACGACGACGATTGCGCAAGGGCTGGTTACGATTGATGCGGTCCCGCAATACCGCATCATCGATGCCGGTGGCGGTCGCAACGTTGGATACATGCAGATGATCACGTTCATCAACCCGGCGAACCCCCAACTCGATACCGTGTTCGGCGATTTCCGCAATGCCGGCGTGCAGGAGGTCATCATCGATTTTCGTTACAACGGCGGCGGGCTGGTCAGCACTGCCGAGCTGCTGGGTGATTATCTCGGCGGCTTTGTCGCGCAAAACCTCGTGTTCTCGAATACCGAGTTCAATGCCGATCGTGCCGCGGACGAAAACGATGTCGAGTTCTTCGAACTGCGAGGCAACTCGATCGACTTGTCGCGCCTCGTGGTCATCGGCGGCGATCTCACCGCATCCGCGCCAGAGCTTGTCACCAATTCCATGGAACCGCATGTGGACGTCGCAATCGTCGGCGGTGCGACGAGCGGCAAACCGGTCGGGCAGCTGGGGCTCACCTTCTGCGACCAGGTGCTGCGTGCCGTCGCCTTTCAGATCACGAATGCCAGCGGCGAGGGCGGCTATTTCGACGGTTTGCCTGCCGACTGCGCCGTGGCGGACGATTTCGCGATCCCGATGGGGGATCCCACGGACCCGAACCTGACAACGGCGCTTGCGTACCTGGACACCGGTACCTGCCCGACAGTCCGGCTGCCGGCAGACGTCTCGACGCCATCCTTCAAGGAGCCGCGGCTCGTCGATCCGCGCGGCTGGTCACCGCAGCGCGAGTACCTCGACGCCTGGTAAGCGTTACCAGCCGACCGATCGGCCGCCGTCGACGGCGATGATCTGGCCGGTTACGTAGGTTGCGTCACGCACGAGGTAAAGCACACAGCCTGCAATGTCGTCGGGGTCACCGGCGCGAGCCAGCGGTACCTGCTTGATGATGCTGTCCTTGGTCTTGTCGGTCATCTCCTGCTCGGGCCACAGGATGGCGCCCGGTGAGACACCGTTGACGCGGATATCGGGTGCCAGGTCTTTCGCCAGTGATCGTGTCAGCATCGCCAGCCCGGCCTTCGCGGGCCCGTAGACGAGATGGTCTTTCAAAGGTCGCTGCGCGTGGATATCCACAATGTTGATGATCACGCCACCGGCATCTTTCAGAGCCGCTAAGGCGGCCTGCGCCAGGAACAACGGTGCCTTGAGGTTGCTGCCGACCAGGTCGGTCCAATGTTCCTCGGTAATCGTGCCGAGCGGGGTCGGGTAGAAGGACGACGCGTTGTTGACCAGCACGTCGAGTCGACCGAAACGGCCGAGCACGGCGGCGACGAGATTGGGCAGGCTGCTGGTGTCGACGAGGTCGGCCTGGAATGTCGCGGCGGAATCCGGGCGAATGTCGTTGAGTTCGGCAGCCAGCGCGGCGGCGTCGTCGGCTGAGCCGCGGTAATGAATGGCGATGTTCGCGCCGCTGGCGTGCAGGTGACGGTTGATCGTTGCGCCGACCCGGCGCGCCGAGCCGGTGACGAGAGCGACTTTGCCGGCGAGGTTGTTTTCGGATGACATCAGGCTTCCTGGCTGGGACTGGCGACAGCGGCCAGCAATTTGCCGCTGCTCGCGTTATAAAGGCGACATTCATAAAGGGTCAGCGCGCCGCATGCAACAACAACCCTCGTTAACGCTCCCGACGCCCGATGCGGACAGCATCGCGCACAGCGACGCGTGCGCTGCTTACATTCGCGATCGAATCGCCGACGCCGGAGGTAGCATCAGCTTCGCCGAGTTCATGCACTACGCCCTGTACGCGCCGGGCCTCGGCTACTACACCGCGGGCGCGCGCAAGTTCGGCGAGGAGGGTGACTTTGTCACCGCGCCGGAAATCTCACCATTGTTCGGGCGAGTGCTGGCGCGGCAGGTTGCCGCCGTGTTCAACGAACTCGACGCGCCGTCGATCATCGAATTCGGTGCCGGCAGCGGTGCGCTGGCGGTCGAGATATTGCGCACGCTGGACGAGGATGGCGCGTTGCCGGAGAACTACCTGATCGTCGAAGTTTCGCCGGACCTGACGGACAGGCAGCAGCGACGCCTGCAACAGGAAGTCCCGCACATTGCCGGCCGCGTGCAGTGGCTCAGACAACTGCCCGAGCGGTTGACCGGTGTGGTCGTTGCCAACGAAGTACTCGATGCGTTGCCGGTCGAACGATTCATCCGCCGGCCCCGCGGTGTCCGCCAGGTTGCGGTCGCGGTTGATGAAATCGGCTTCCGGCTGGCGGACGATCCGGCACCTGCCGTCGTTGCGGACGCGGTCGCCGCGATCGAATCGGACCTCGGTGCGCCACTCGCTGACGGCTACGCGTCGGAGATTTGCCTGGCCGCCGCCGAGTGGATCCGCTCGATAAGCGGCATGCTCGAGCGGGGCGCCGGTTTCCTGTTCGACTACGGTCTGAGTCGTCGTGAGTATTATGCGCCGGACCGCTCCGGCGGCTGGTTGCGTTGCCATTACCGCCATCATGCGCACAGCGAGCCGCTGATTCTGACCGGCATCCAGGACATCACCGCGTGGGTGGACTTCACGGCAGTTGCAGAAGCGCTGGTCGAGTGCGGGCAGGAGATACTGGGATATGTGCCGCAGGCACAATTCCTGTTGAACGGCGGAGTCGATCGCGAACTGGCCGGCTTCACCGGTTTGTCGTCCACGTCACAGCTCGAATTGTCGAAACAACTCAAAATCCTTACGCTGCCGGGTGAGATGGGCGAGAACGTCAAGTGCCTCGGCTTTGGCAAAGGGCTCGAGCAGGCACCGTCGGCATTTGCGGCCGGGGATCGTACACACACGCTATGACGCGACAGGTTTTTGAGGAGATGAGATGACGTGGTTGCAGGTCGTCGTGCTTGCGATCGTGCAGGGACTGACAGAGTTTTTGCCGATATCGAGTTCCGGTCACCTCGTACTTGTGCCGTCTGCAGCCGGCTGGAGCGACCAGGGCCTGGCGTTTGACGTCGCCGTACACTTCGGGTCGCTCATCGCTGTGTGCATATTTTTTCGTCGCGATATTGTCGCGATGATCCGCGGCGGATTCGAAGTGCTGCAGCTCAAGACGGATACGCCCGAGTCTCGCATCGCACTTGCCATCGGTCTCGGCACCATTCCCGCGGCGGTCGCCGGGTTGACACTCGCCGGCTGGATCGAGGCCAACTTGCGCAGTCCTTCCGTTATCGTTTTCACGTTGTCCGGTTACGCTGTGCTGATGCTGCTTGCCGACCGGTACGGTCGGCGCGACCGCAACGTTGCGGATATCGGCATTCGTGACGCTGTCGTGATCGGTTGTGCCCAGGCGCTGGCGTTGGTACCCGGAACGTCCCGCTCCGGCATTACGATCACGGCGGGCAGGTTGCTCGGCATTGACCGGCTCGATGCAGCGCGCTTTTCCTTCCTGTTGTCAGTCCCCGTCATCCTGCTGGCGACGGTCTATGAGCTGGGTAGCCTGCTCCTGAGCGACGAGGTCGTCGCATGGAGCCGCCTTGCCGTCGCTGTCGTGGTATCGGCCATCGTTGCGTATGCCAGCATCGACTTTTTCATGCGCTTCGTCAGTCGCATCGGCCTGTTACCCTTTGCCGTGTACCGGCTCGTTCTTGCTGCGGTGATCCTGTATGTGCTCGTCTAGATTCATCTTTGTCGTGTTCACGATGGTCGCCATGCCGGCTGCGGCCAACGACTTCATGGTGGGCGCCGGTATCGAGGCCGACTCCGACAGCGGCATCGCGGAAACGGCGATCGCCGACTACGGTGTCAGTGACAAAACCTGGTTGTCCGCGGCGGTTGCCCATAGCGGCATCGACCTGCCGTTGCGCGACGATCTCGATGCGTGGTTTGTCGACGTCGGGGTCGATCATTATTTCGAACCGTTCGGGGTACAGGCGGGAATCGCGTACTGGGGTGACTCGGATACGTTGAGTTCGAACGACGCCCGCGCATCGGTCTACTGGCGCAGCGACCGGGTGCGGCTGGCGCTCAATGGGGAGACGCGCGATTTCGACTTCGAGGTGCTCGGCACGGACTTCGCCCCGGCTCGCCAGTTCACGTTCGACGCGAACGGCATCGGTTTGTCGGCCCGCTTCGAACTCAGCGACAGCGCCGACCTGTACCTGTCGGGCATGGACTACGACTACAGCGTGAACCTCAGGATTGTCGATGACCGACTGCCATTGCTGGACCTGCTGAGCGTGAGCCGACTGAGCCTGATCAATTCGCTGATCGACCATCGCGCGTCGGTCGGGCTCGGCGTCGACTTCGGCCAGTCGCGGGTGTCATTCGACGTCAGCCAGTCGCGCGGTGCCGTGGACGGCAGCGACACGACATCAACGACGGTACGTTTGTTGATGCCGCTTGGCCGGCAGAGCGACATCGAGTTCGGCCTCGGCCTGGACGACTCGGAGCTTTACGGGGAAGTCACCTTCTTCTCGATATTCCTGTATTTCTACGGCACCTGAAACGTCCGCCGGAATTCCTTGACGGCATTGAGGCGCGCGAGGCGGATCGCATCGGGGATTTTTGCCGCGTCATGCGTTTTCGCGATGCTGCGGGTGTCGATTGACGCGGCCGCGGCGTGCGCGCCACGGAACAGGTCGACCTGGGAGTAGTCGCGGTCCTCCAGGCCGGTGCGGCCGCGAGCATCGGCTTCGCAGGTCTTGAGAAATTCGTCGAAGCGCTCCGGCCGGCGGAATGCGTCCGTCCGCTCCAGCACCTTGAGGATGGTATCGGCCCGCAGTTCGAATGCGCGATGCGTATGCGTGTGCCATTCGGCCACGAGCATTCCGAGATCGCGCGCATTTTTCGGTACCGGGAGGCGCTTCGACAGCGCCTGGATGAGGCGCGAACCGCGCTTCTCGTGACCGGGATGGCTCGGCAGGCGATCCTTCGGCGTAGTTGCCTTGCCGAGATCGTGCACGAGTGCGGCGAAGCGCACGTTGAGCGAGTCGGATAGTTTCTCTGCCTGGTCGAGGACCAGCATCGTGTGCAGACCGGTATCGATTTCCGGGTGCCACTTCTCCGGCTGTGGCACGCCGAAGAGCGCATCAACCTCCGGGTAGACGACCGCCAGTGCGCCGCATTCGCGTAGCGTCTCGAAGAACACGCGCACGTTACGACCGACGAGCGCGCGTTCCGTTTCTTTCCAGACCCTGTCCGGCACTAGAGCGTCGACTTCACCGGCGCCGACCATGTCGCGCATCATGTCGATGGTTTCCGGTGCCAGCCTGAATCCAAGGGAGTGGAAACGCGCCGCAAAACGCGCGGCTCGCAGGATGCGCACCGGGTCTTCGCTGAACGCGGCCGATACGTGACGCAGGACGCGCTGCTCGATGTCGTTGACGCCACCGTACGGGTCAATGACCTTGCCGTTGGTGTCTTTCGCGATTGCATTGATCGTCAGGTCGCGGCGGCCCAGGTCATCCTCGATCGTCACTTCGGTCGACGTATCGAATTCGAACCCGTGGTAGCCGACAGCGGTCTTACGTTCAGTACGTGCCAGGGCATATTCTTCGCCGGAATCGGGATGCAGGAATACCGGGAAGTCCTTGCCGACGCGCTTGTAACCCAAACCCTCGAGGTCGGCCGGAGTCGCGCCCACGACGCACCAGTCGCGCTCGTTCACGTCGAGCCCGAGCAGCTCGTCACGGACGGCGCCACCTACGAGGTACACTTGCATCGCGCGATTCTAGCAAACGGTATCAGCACAGGATGTGATCGTGATTGGAGGCAGGCTTTTAGTTCTGATTGTCGTCGCGGCGATGCAAACCGGCTGTTACTACATGCAGGCGGCGCGTGGTCAGTACGACGTATTGAAGCGACGCGAGCCGGTTGCCGAGGTCGTTGCGGACCCCGCGACACCCGCGGAACTCGCGCGTCGTCTCGACCTGTTGCAGGAAGCCCGGCAGTTCTCGATCGACGAACTCGGGCTACCCGACAACAACAGCTATCGCAGCTACTCGGACCTGGAACGCGACTACGTCCTGTGGAACGTTTTTGCCGCGCCGGAATTCTCACTGGACTCGAAACGCTGGTGTTACCCGATCGTCGGCTGCGTCAGCTATCGCGGTTACTTTTCGGAAGACCGGGCAGAACGTGAGGCCGCAAAACTCGCTGCACGCGGCTTTGACGTGGCGGTCGGTGGCGTGCCTGCCTACTCGACGCTGGGTCGCTTCGACGACCCGATCCTGAACACGATGCTGCGCTGGGACGACGTGCACCTGGTATCGACACTGTTCCACGAACTTGCGCACCAGGTGCTTTACATCAAGGACGATACGGCATTCAACGAGTCGTTTGCCACGGCAGTGGAGGAGATCGGTATCCAGCGATGGCTCGCGGGCCGTGGCGAGAAAGGTGACATGTCGCGTTATCGCGAGCGCAAGGCTTTCAACCGCGACCTGCTGGCGATCGTGGACGTGGCCCGCGCCGATCTCGAGTCCCTGTATGCGAGTGACGTGGATGATGACACCATGCGTGCTGCAAAAGCCGAGCGCATGGCGGCACTGGATAGCGATGTGCGTGCGTTGCTCGCCGCAACCGGCCGGCAGCGGCACTGGCTCACGCTGGGGCTGAACAATGCGCGGCTCGTCCCGATGGCGCTGTACGAGGGCCACGTGCCCGCGTTTCGCGCGTTGTACGCGGAGTGCGAGTTCGACCTCGAGTGTTTCTATGCGGCAGCGATCGAAGTGTCTGAGTTGTCGACCGAGGGAAGGGCTGCGCGCCTCGATGCCTTGCGTTCGTCTGACGGTCAGTTGCCGTAAAGCGCCAGGAACTGGCGCGTACTGCTTTCGACCTGTCGTATCCGTTCATCATCGGGCACGCCGTCAATCACCCCCAGCAAGACCTGCGTCTGGTAATGCCCGGCAACGAGTGCCATGAACGTGTGTGCCGCGCGCCTGTAATCGGTGGTGGAGAGTTCGTCGTCGTGCCCTTCGAGGAATCTCTCGAGAGACGCCATCGTTGCGCCGGGCCCGGATTCGTAAAACATGGACGCCACGTGCGGGTGTTCCGATGACTCCGTAATTACCAGGCGCCACATCGCAACGACGCGCGGATCGGACAACAATCGCAGGTAACCGTCCGCCAGCGCTGCAAGGCCGGATTCGAGTGACCCGTGCGCGGACGTGTCGATCGCCAGTTCGTACTGCCGGATCTTGCCCTGGATGCAGTTCTGGAACAGTTCGTCCTTGTTCTGGAAGTGCGAGTAAACGGTTTGTTTCGAGACGCCGGCTGCGCGCGCGATGCTGTCCATCGAAGCGCGCTCGAAACCCTCGGTCATAAACAGCTGCGCCGCGGCATGGCTGATGCTGGCGCGCTTTTCCTCACTCTTCGGTCGCCCCGGCCGACTTGTTTTAGTTTGTAACGATGGAGTATTCATACTGGACAGTCTAGTATTTGCATGATTTAATATCAAACTATACGGTCTAGTATATATCTTTTACGACCGCTCTAGCAACGCCCATTTTGCAGGAATACTGTAATGATCAACAACTTAAGCAGGACCCTGATGCTCGCGCTCTGCCTGTCGCTGGCCGCCTGTGGTGAGCCGGAGCTGGCGGCGGAGCCGGCCGACAATCCCCGCGTTGCGACGCTTGAAGTGGCCGCGGCCGACGGTTACACGCAACGGTCGGGTTACACCGGCCGGGTCGAAGCGCGACTGGACAGCGCCCTCGGCTTCGAGATCGGCGGACTCCTGGCCACGGTTGCCGTGGACGAAGGCCATGTCGTCGCGCGCGGCGATACGCTGGCGGTGCTCGACACGGCAAGGCTGGACGCACAGCGCGCGCAGGCGAAGGCTGCGGTCGCCGAGGTACGCGCGCAACTCGCGCTGGCGCGGTCGACGGCCGCACGAACCGAAGAAGCGCTGGGCTACAAGGGCGTATCGCAACAACAGATGGACGAGTCGAACCAGTCGGTGAACACGCTCGCAGCTGCGGAACAGGCGGCCGTTGCGCGATTGGCAAGCATCGAAGTCGATATTGCGAAGGCGACCCTCAAGGCGCCATTCGACGGTGTCGTCGTGACACGTTTCGCGGATCCCGGGCAGGTGCTGGCCCCGGGCCAGCAGATGTTGCGATTGCAGAGTGTCGGGCGTATGGAAACACGGATCGGGATGGCACCCTCTGCCGCGGCTGCGCTCGAAACCGGCACTCGCTACGAAATCGAGATTAACGACGTTCTTCACGGCGCCGTTCTGAAGACGGTCGTGCCGCGTCGCGATGAACGCACGCGCACCGTGGATGCACTGTTCGTCGTCGAACACGCTACGGACGCCGTTCGGCCAGGCGATCTCGCGCGTTTCGACGCAGACACCTGGGTTGCATCGAGCGGATTCTGGATTCCGCTGGCGGCGTTGAATGAAGGCCCGCGTGGGCTGTGGCAGGCGCTCGTCGTCGAGGCAAGCAGCGACGGCAGTCATACGCTGGCAAATCGCACCGTCGAGATCGTACATGCCGAGTCCGATCGCGCCTTCGTTCGAGGCACGCTCGCTGCCGGTGAACTCCTCGTCAGCGAGGGCATACACCGGGTAGTGGCCGGACAGCGCGTGGAGATCGGCAACGTCGTGCACGCTCAACGTGTTGTCGAGTTCGAGCAGGGAGAGTAGCGATGAGCCGGCCAAACGACGGATTCGCAAACCTGTTCTTCCGAAATGGACACCTGTTGACCCTGTCGATACTGGTGCTCGTACTGGCTGGTTTGTCGGCACTGAGCAACCTTCCCCGAATCGAGGATCCGCGAATAACGACCAGGAATGCGTTGGTCATCACCAGTTTCCCCGGGGCATCGGCGGAGCGCGTCGAAGCGTTGGTTACCAAGAAACTCGAGGAAGCATTACGCGAAGTGGAGGAGATCAAGGACATCGACTCGACCTCTCGCGCGAATGTTTCGCTGATCAGCATCGAACTTAATGACAGCATCGACGCCAGCACGAACCAGCAGGCTTTCTCCCGCGTTCGCGACAAGCTGGCCGACGCCGAGGTGGAATTGCCGCCCGGCGCCTCGAAGCCCGAATTCGATGACGAGCGCGGTGCCTCGGCGTTCGCTCTTGTTGTCGGGCTCAGTGATGCGTCCGGCGACGATATCGCCCTCGGCATGCTCAGCAGGCTCGCCGAGGAACTGGCCGACCGATTCCGCAACCTGCCTGGCGCCGAGCGCGTGCGAGTCTACGGCGACACCAATGAAGAGATAACCATCACGCTGGATCGGGGCGAGCTGGCTGCACAGGGCCTGAGCGCCGTCGAGATCGCAGCGCGG
>JAAUYI010210577.1_pt1 | contig 12961 bp, 14 predicted proteins | sample 7278041 | NCBI WGS metagenome assembly JAAUYI01 (sample SAMN14350216, study PRJNA611818) | marine sediment metagenome | isolation source: surface marine sediment (0.6m) | place: French Polynesia: Moorea | collected 2018-08
AAAAGTCAAGCCCCTCAGCATGGCGATCGCACTTGTCCATCTACTGATAATACCAAGAGCGATTATTATCAGTATCGTCAAAGCTATTTACTACTTTGGTTCTTAATCGCCCACTGTACCTGGCGTAAAATACCCCGCAGCATTGCTACTTCTTCTGGTTGAAGATTGGCTTTATTGTACAAACGACGAAACTTTTCCATTTTGACTGGTGCGGTATGAGGATAAAGATAGCCAATTTCTAGTAGTACTGCTTCCAAATGTTGATAGTATCCCTCTAAGACATCTATTGTCGCAGTAGTCGATTCAAGTTCATTTATTGCTTGTGGTTGCGGTAAAGTTACCTGATTTGGGCGATCGCTCTGGTTTAACCATGTCTGATAAAGCTCATAAGCACAGATCGCTACCGCTTGAGCTAAATTCAAAGATGGATAATCAGGATTAGATTGAATACAGACAAATCTTTGAGCATACTTTAACTCATCATTACTTAAACCTCGATCTTCTGCACCAAAGATAACCGCCGACTCAACATTCGGTGTCAGTAACCAGGGGAGTGCTACAGGAGGTGGTTCGAGGTTAATTGGGACACTGCGAGAACGAACTGTAGTGGCGATCGCTCTTTGGCATCCTGCTAAAGCTTTAGGTAAACTATCAACGATTACCGCATTTTCCAAGACATCGACTGCGTGTACCGCCATAATTCTGGCTTCATTACCATTGAGATCGCATTTAGGATTAACTAATACCAATCGAGTCAACCCCATATTTTTCATAATTCTGGCGATCGAACCCACATTTAATGCCCCAGCAGGTTCAACCAAAACAATTCTAATATTCGACAACAGGTTATGATTCATTTATCTAAATTATCAACTTATGAGGAATAATTAAATAGTTATTTCCTCGCTCCTGATTCCTTCTTTTTCCTTAAAACATGGCTCGTCAGCGAAAAAAATCCGATCTACCGACAAAAATTTGCCCAGTCTGCGATCGCCCTTTTACCTGGCGCAAGAAATGGGAAAAATGTTGGGACGATGTAAGATACTGTTCGGATCGCTGTCGTCGTCGCAAACAGTCGCTCAACAGCGAATCATAACTAATACCGACATCAGGTTTGTACACTTAAAAATTAATATACCAATCTACAATAAAAATTATGTCTGCTAACCAAGTACAACCCAAGTTAATTATTCATGGTGGTGCGGGAGGGCATCTCAGAAGTAAAAAAGGAGAAGAGGTAGTCCGTAAAGCACTTTATTCGGTTATCGAAGAAGTTTATAGTTTGCTCGATTATGGTGGTAGTGCCATGGATGCTGTGATTATGGGGTGTCAGCTATTAGAAAATCAGCCAACTTTTAATGCTGGTACTGGATCGGTATTGCAGTCTGACGGACAAATAAGAATGAGTGCTGCTTTGATGGATGGGGCAAAACAACTTTTTAGCGGAGTGATTAACGTTTCCCGCGTCAGACATCCGATCGAGTTAGCCCAGTTTTTACAGGGAGAAGACGATCGCGTCTTATCAGACTATGGTGTAGCACAATTAACGCGAGAATTGCACGTCCCCGTCTACGATCCTTTGATCGAAATTCGTCTCAAAGAATGGATACAAGAGCGCGACGAAAACTTTGATAAGGAAATGGCGGGAGTAGTAGCAGAACAAGAGCTAATTCACGAACCCCGTAAAGGTACAATTGGGGTAGTAGCCCTCGACTGTAACGGCAAAATTGCCGTAGGGACATCGACAGGAGGCAAAGGGTTAGAAAGAATTGGTCGAGTCAGTGACTCGGCAATGCCCGCAGGTAATTATGCCGATGCCAACGCTGCGGTAAGCTGTACGGGAATTGGCGAAGATATTATGGAAGAATGTCTGGCTGCTAGGATAGTAATTAGGGTTAGCGATGGAATGTCCTTGGTAGAGGCGATGGAAAAATCGATGCAAGAATCTCATAGTCGCAAACGAGACTTAGGAGCGATCGCAATTGCCTCCGATGGCACAATTGCCTGGGGCAAAACTAGCGAAGTGATTCTAGCTGCCTATCATAATGGAGAAAATATCGGCGACACACTTAATTGGAATAATCAAAATTTAGTCGGGTATCAGTAAAATATTTTGGCTCAATTTGACCAATGCTTAAAATTCTGAACTTCATCAAGCGATCGCTATCTTTTGATTGCTCGATGAAGTTCGCTATTTTTGTCTCGATTGAAGTTCAAAAGTAATACAGCAATCATCTACTTGAATGCCGTGGATTTAGGGGGTACAAAATCAAGTGAAATTTAAAGTTGGCTGCGAACTCGATTACGACGTTTCAGAGGATAGCACGATTATTTTTAATCTTTGTGCAGTAGAAAACGAATATCAGCAGATATTAGCTGAAAATCTTCAGCTCGAACCCAATTGCGAGGGAGAAAAATATATTGTCCCTCATACAGAAAATAGCTATTTGCGATTAGTCGTACCCGCAGGAAAGTTAATAATTTCGTATCAGGCGACAGTAAATTTAAACTACAATGCGGATAATCCCAATCGGATCGACGAAATCTTACCAGCAGACATACCTTTAGACATCATTCATTATCTATATCCATCTCGCTATTGTCAAAGCGATCGCTTGATGAAGTTCGCACAGGATGAATTTGGCAACTGTCAGCCTGGTTATGCCAGAGTTCGAGCTATTTGCGATTGGATTTATGACAAAGTTACTTATATATCTGGTAGCACTGATTCTCATACTTCAGCTTATGACACCGTAACTGAAAGAGCAGGAGTCTGTCGCGACTTTGCTCATCTAGGTATAGCTTTTTGTCGTGCTTTAAATATTCCCGCCAGATTTGTTTCTGCCTACGCCTGGCAACTACAACCACCTGACTTTCATGCCTGTTTTGAAGCTTACTTAGGAAATAAATGGTATTTGTTTGATGCTACTCGACTTGCACCCACTGACGGCTTAGTGCGTATTGGTACGGGAAGAGATGCAGCAGATACTGCCTTTGCTACGGTTTTTGGTGCAGTGCTGTTAAATAATATGCAGGTATATATCGATCGCTTGGATGACAAGTTTCTAAATCGAGATAACAAAGCGATCTCCACTACTTAAGGCGAAGCCAGAAAGCTCGATATTTTGTCTATCTGACGATAGATGCTAAGAACTATCTCAATTTACCATTTACTACCTTAGCCAGATTATTCAGGGATTTGTCTCTGATACTTTTGGGAATGTGCATAACCTTGGTGAATAACCTTGGGAAAGCCTACATACCTACTCATGATTACAAAATAGAATTCAATCTTCTTTAAAAAAAACAATCAGGGTAAACTACAATCTATAAAAATTGCAGTCAAGTAAAATCAAATAATCATAAAAAATGGACATTGTCAGAATCATTTGCGCGATATTTTTACCTCCTTTAGGGGTGTTTTTACAAACAGGCTTTAGTGCTGACCTGGCAATCAATATCTTGCTTACTTTATTAGGATATATACCTGGAATTGTTCACGCAATCTGGATAATTGCTAGGAAATAATCAGATGGAGTTAAGATGTTTTTTCTCAGTTTTTTGCTTTTAAATAGTTTCTTGTATGAATCAAATCACCGATACGGTTATCAATAGTTTAAAAGATTTACTAGGCAGCAGTATAAAAATCTTGCCAGCGATTATTGCAGCTTTGATAATTCTTATGCTGACTCGCTATGCAGCACAATTTACCAGAAAAATCACTGCTCAATTAGGAAGAAAAGCCTTTCAAAGTAAGTCACTACAATTACTACTCCGAAAGACTGCTTATGTAAGTACTTGGATATTCGGTATTATTTTCGCCTGTATAGTGGCTTTTCCTGGTTTACGTTTGGGTGATATTGTTGCTACTTTAGGACTCGGCTCTGTTGCTATAGGTTTCGCATTTCAGGATATATTTAAGAACTTTTTATCGGGTATCTTGATCTTGATTCAAAGACCATTTCGTATTGACGACCAAATCATTATTGGCGACTATGAAGGTACAGTAGAACAAATTGATATTCGCACCACCAAGATTCGTACTTATACTGGTGAAGTAGTCTTAGTACCTAATTCTGAATTGTATACTAGCGCAGTAAGAGTTAGAACGGCTGACAATCAACGTCGGACTGATTTGGCGGTGGGGGTAGACTACAATACCTCTTTACCCAAAGCCAAAGAAATCTTACAAAGAACTATTGAGGAAGTCGAGGGAGTTTTAGATAACAAGCCACCTGAAATAGATTTAGTCGGCTTTGGTGATAGTTCAATTGACTTCATTGTGCGTTACTGGACTACCCCCAGACAACCTCAAGTAAGACAAGTACAAACTAGAGCGATTATGGCGATCAAGAAAGCCTTAGATGCTGCTGATATTGGTATTCCTTATCCTATCCGTACCTTATATTTTTATAATCAGGATAAGTACGATGATTTTATGCCTCACGAGCCTAACCATAGTGCCGATCGCTTTGATGGCGATCGCTCTTACAGTAATTCCAAAAGCTAAGCGATACTCTCGTACCTGTTTAGGCATGGAAGCTTCTTAAGTCTTAATACACAAAAGTTTAATATTTGTTTGACGAAGTTCAAGCAGGCTCTGTCGTTTTACGGCGGAGTACCTTGGACTGTTTGCGATCGCGCTTTATACACTGCCAAGCGATCGCATTTTTTTTGACTTTTCAGACATCCTCTTAGGAAAATTTGCACCAGAGATTGTTTAAATTATTAGATTAGTGTCATCAATTTATCTGAGGTACTGATGTCTTTAAATTCAGATTCTCTTGAAATATCAGTAATAGTTCCTTTGTATAATGAATCAGAAAATATTGAGCATTTATTTTCCAGATTAACTTCAGTTCTGAAACTACTTGATACTAGTTATGAAATTATATGTATCAATGACGGTAGTAGAGATGATACTTTAGCCAAACTAATCAAATTTAATCAGCAAGATGCAACTATTAAAGTCATTAATCTTTCTCGTAATTTTGGTAAAGAAATTGCTCTAACAGCGGGTCTAGATTATGCTGGGGGTGCAGCAATTATCCCCATTGATGCTGACTTACAAGATCCGCCAGAATTAATCGTACAATTAATCACCAAGTGGCGTGAAGGTTATGATGTAGTTTATGCTACTAGGCGATCGCGTCGCGGAGAAACTTGGCTCAAACAACTAACAGCTAAAGCTTTTTATCAAACTCTGGCTAAAATGAGTCCCGTACCTATTCCTGCTAATACAGGAGACTTTCGTTTGTTGGATCGTAAAGTGGTAGATGCCATCAAAAAATTGCCCGAAAGGACTCGATTTATGAAAGGTCTGTTTGCTTGGGTAGGATATAAACAAACTTCAATTTTATTCGATCGCGAACCCCGTTATGGTGGCAATAGCACCTGGAACTATTGGAAGCTATGGAACTTTGCTCTGGATGGGATTACTTCGTTTAGTTTTTTACCACTCAAGGTTTGGAGTTATGTCGGCGTTATTATTTCTTTGATTTCTTTATTTTATGCTTTATTTTTAGTAATACGGACTCTTATTTTGGGGGTTGATGTTCCTGGTTATGCTTCTTTGATGGTGGCAATTCTTTTCTTAGGAGGAATTCAATTAATTACTTTAGGTGTATTGGGAGAATATTTGGGTCGTGTTTATGAAGAAGTTAAAGGCAGACCGCTTTATTTTGTTCGAGAAGAATATGGTTTTGAGTCTGAGGATAAAAAAAGTTAGGAGTTCGTGCAGGGGCGCATTCCCTTGCCCCCATTCGGGGATAAACGTCTTGCGCCGATATGCGAAGCGGCTTGCACTTGTCGCATTGAGTGTATCCGTGATAGACGCGGGGTCGCCCCTGAATTCGGAGTTCGGAGTTATGATCCAAAATCCTGTTTACATATCGAGCTTGTTTAGTCAGCTAATTAGTTACTGACTATTTCAATTTAACTTAATTCTGATCTGGCTTTTAGATAACGCTTAATCGCAATTTATTGGCAGTTTCTAGATCTGTGACTGGATAAATATGTTCAGTTGGAGTCTGTAAAGCAGCATAATTATTGCTCAATACATTTTGACGCTGTTGAGCAACAAAATCTGAAATATCTTCAATATCAAGTATCCATTCTTGGGCATATTTGGCTACCATATCGCCTCTTAAACCTAGTTGAATTGCTCGACGTTTTAGTTTTCCACCGCGAGGGGAATGATCTGGGTCCCATTGCAATCTAACATTGGATCTAGCAACTGCTTTTTTCCATTGTTGTTGGCTTTCATATACCTTAGATGTGTAACTAGAGTGAACTGCTTCTGCAAGGATAAAATCAAATGCAGAACGTTTCAAATGGATTGCTAAAATAACTTCTTGACCTTCTTTAGTTCCCCAGTTAGAACGATACATCATCCATAAAAAGTTAGGTTTAATCCAAGTCATTCTGGATAATTTGAAATCGCCACCAAAATAACCGTTTTTTGCAGCAAAATGACCTATGGATGGACGATATGCCTGATATACGATAATTGATTCTGAATTATATTGAGCCAAAATAACGCGACCTTCTTTGGTCCAATTAGATTTTTGCTCCAGATAAAATGTTGTCTTGAGTTTCATGGATAAATCTAATTTTCTGAATATTCAAATATTACTGAATATGTTAATAATTCTTCTCTTCTACTAACTCCGAACTAATAAGAATCTCGATCGCAAAATAAAATCGCCTGAGATAAGGTGCGTAAAATGGTGGCGGGAAAATCAGGTGCGATCGCCTCGTTTAAAGTTTTTTTGACTACTTCGGCTTTATGACTCCCCCCTGCCAAACAAAAGATTTTGTTCGCGCTGCAAATTGTAGGAAGGGTAAGAGTATAGGCATAACTAGGTACGGCTTCTAAATTGGGAAAGTAACCACCATCAACCTGTTGTTGGCGAGTTTGGGTTTCTAGTCGAACTAATTTTACTACCTGCGGATCGTTAAAATCAGCAACTTTTGGTTCGTTAAAAGCTAGATGTCCGTTGTCTCCGATACCCAACAGACAGAGATCGATCGCCTGCTGTTGTAATAAATTACTATAGCGATCGCATTCCGCCAGAGGTTGTAGTGCGTCTCCCTGAATATAATTAAAAATCCGAGGTTTTACCCGTCCTTCTACTTTCTGACGGAGATAGTAGCGAAAACTACCAGGATTTTCGGCGGAAATTCCCAGATATTCGTCTAAATGAAATAAAATAATCCGCGACCAATCTAACTCGTGGCTACTAACCAAATGTTCCAAAAACCCTAACTGAGAATTGCCAGTAGCTAAAATTATGCTGACAGTTTCTTGTTGTGCCAACAGCGATCTTAAATATGAAACTGCCAAAGTACTTGCATCTTGAGCTAACTCATCATTGCAATTAGTAATTCTAATGGTTAAATTGTCAACCCGAACAACACTACTGTCGGGAAGAAATGGTAGAGTACGATCTGGCATCTTTTGCAAATTCAACTCCAAAGTAGAATATGAGTAATATATCTGATATAAGCGTCAAAACCATCGATGGCAAAGAAGAAAAGCTTGCCGACTACCAAGGTAATGTATTGTTGATTGTTAATGTCGCTTCTCAATGCGGTTATACTCCTCAATACACGGAACTAGAACAGTTGAACCAAGATTATGGTGACAAAGGACTAAAGGTATTGGGTTTTCCTTGTAATGATTTTGGCGCGCAAGAGCCAGGAACCAACGAAGAAATCCGTGAGTTTGGTAAAACTAACTACGGCGTTAGTTTCGATCTGTTTGATAAAGTCCACGCCAAAGGCCCAGAACAACATCCTCTGTACGAAACTTTAACTAGTTCTGTCGAACCCCAAGGTGATGTAGCCTGGAACTTTGAGAAGTTTTTAATCGACAAACAGGGTAATGTTGTTGCTAGATACAAGAGTGCCGTTGCTCCTACTTCCCCCGAATTAACTCAGGCAATTGAATCAGAATTAGCCAAGTAAATCGAGGATAGTTTTTTGCTTTTAAGGCGATCGCTTGACAAAAAGGCGATCGCTTTATTTTTTATACGCCTTCGCCGAGGCAGAAATCCAAGTACTAACAGCAATACCAAAGGGCAACAAAATAAAAATTGCTCCAGAAATAACTGGATGCGTTCTCACAGTCAGACTAGAAGTCATCACTGCTATCCCCAAACCACAGTACAGTAAGCCGACTAATGGTAGTCCTATGACCATCAATGCAAATTTTTTATCCGAGTTCATCTTTATCTTGGTTGGCAACACGATCATTTTAAGAAAAATCGAGACAAAAAAAGGGGGGTTCGATCGAACCCCCATCGATTTTTAGTAATTGCTAATCAAAAATCAACGCTTACATTCCAGGAAGATTTAAACCACTAGTTAGTTCTTCCATACGTCCGCGCATCAATTCGGTAGACTGGACATAAGCAGATCTCATCGCGACGCTAACTGCTGCCGAAAGTGCTTCTGCTCCCTGAGACATTGCATCGGGGGAAATTTCTACACGAAGAGGTTCTTGATTACCACTCATGACTACTTTTACTAGTCCATCTTCGCTAGTTCCTTCAATTTCCATTTGTTCCAATTCATTTTGGAGTTGTTGCGCTCCTGCTTGAACCTCCTGAGCTTTTTTAAAAGCGTCAGCGAGTTCTTTCATTTTTCCTAATGGACCAAATCCTTTTCCTGCCATATCTATTTAGTTTTTAGCTTTTTTATTAGTGACTACAAAAATTAACTAGAGCAATTAGTTTAACTACTAGCTAAGCAGATTTAGAATTCTCCGATCAGCTTAACTTCTGGCTCTAAATATACTGACCAATGATATTCTACTTTTTCTTGAGCATAACGAATTAATTCAAATATATCTTTGGCGGTAGCCGTACCACAGTTAAGAATAAAGTTGGCATGGCGATGAGCTATTTGAGCATCACCAATTTTATAACCTTTTAATCCTAGCTGCTCGATTAATCTTCCTGCTGCGTGGGGTTGGGGATTACGGAAAACGCTACCACAACTGGGAAGATGATAGGGTTGGGTGGTTTTACGTTGCGTCCAATTTTGATTGGATAGCTCCATAATCTCTGCCTTACTATAGCCTGGTTCGAGTTGCATCACCGCCTTGACTACCAGATTATTTCCTCCTTGTAGATTGGAAGTACGATAGCCATAGGCTAGATCTTCTGGTTTTAGCTCTTTAATTGTGCCATCAGGAGATAAGACAGTAGCACTTACCAAAATATCTGCCATACAAGAAGCGTGTGCGCCCGCATTCATCACCACACCACCGCCAACTGTACCTGGGATACCTACAGCCCATTCCAGCCCTTTTAAGCCCCTTTTAGCAGCCTTCCAGGCTAACTTCGCGATCGCCTCCCCCGCATCAGCAATTAATAACCCAGTTTCAGAATTAAATTCATAACTGCGAAAATATCTAGTAGAAAGCACCAACCCAGGAATACCGCGATCGCTGATTAGTAAGTTTGAACCAGCACCTAAGAGCGTCAAAGGGATATCTTGAGCTTGATACCATTCAAAACTGGCTTCTAGTTCCTGCCAATTTCTCGGCGCAGCATACCACTGAGCATTTCCCCCAACTTTATAAGAAGTTTGGCTGGCTAAGGAGACGCTCTTTTGAATTAAATTATCGCTATTCATGGCATGGTTATTAATTGTTGATGGTTAGTGGTTGATTGATAATTGCTCGTTGGCAACTGGCAACTGTTGACTAACTCCGAACTCCTGTACAGACAAGGCATGCCTTGTCTCTCCGAACTGGTTACTGATAAAGGGCAATAGTTTTAGGGATGGATTGATTAAGATTACCCGCTCCTAAGAACATTGCCAAGTCTCCTGGCTGTAATATTTCTTGTTGGAGGAAGTTGGCAATTGTATCTACCGAGGCGTGATAGCGAACATTGTCGTGGTTTTGGGCGATCGCTTTAACTAGATCTGCTCCTGAAATACCAGAGATCTTTTTTTCTCCAGCACTATAAATATCGGTGATAACGACAAGATCGGCATCTTGGAAAGCCCGACCAAATTCAGTTAAAAATGCTTGAGTACGACTGTAACGATGGGGTTGAAAAATTGCCACGACTCTTTGTAAAGAATTGTTTCCTGAGACTCTTAATTTAGCAGCGGCCAAGGTGACTTCAATTTCACTGGGATGATGAGCGTAGTCATCGATAAAGATAATCTGGTTGGCTTCCCCTCGACGTTCAAATCGTCTTTTCGTCCCTTCAAAGGTAGCCAGAGAACTAGCGATCGCCTGAAAACCTAAACCAGCTTCTCTACCCACGGCGATCGCAGCTAGGGCGTTACTGAGATTATGTTTTCCCAATAAAGGTAGTTGCAATTGCCCTAAATGCACTCCTCGTTCCCAAATTTCAGCAGAACTTCCAGCAGCATGATAGGTAACATTTTGAGCCGTGTAATCAGCTCCCAAAGCGGGATTGAGACTGTAGCTAATGGTTAAGGGTAACTCTTCTCGAATCACAGGATCGTCGATACAACCGATGAGGGTCTGACATTGAGCTGCAAAAGTTTGAAAAATACCAACTACCTCCTGAAGATCTTGATAGCGATCGGGGTGATCTAGTTCAATGTTGGTAATCACCCCGATACTGGGATGATGCTTAACCAAAGAACCATCAGACTCATCCGCTTCGGCGACTAAATATTCCCCTTTACCACTGCGAGCATTGCCATCCCAAGCATCGACTTCGCCACCGACGATAATAGTCGGATCCTGGGCGCATTTAAACAATATATAGCCGATTAAGCTACTAGTAGTAGTTTTACCGTGAGTCCCAGAGACAGCAATACTTTGATATTGTTCGATTAAAGCTGCCAAAAGATCGGAGCGATGAAAAATAGGACAGCCCAGTTTGACTGCTGCCTGATACTCTGGATTGGTAGGAGCGATCGCCGTAGAACAAATAACTTGTGGTAAAGCCATGTGGCTGTTGTTGCCATACTCTTTGGCTTCAGTTTCAGATTGAACCCCCACAGTAACTGGTAGTGGTTTGGGCTTTTTCAGCGGAACAGACGTAAAAAAATCTAAGTTGCTAGCATTTTGACTCTGAAAAATTTTGACTCCCAAAGCTTCCAGGCGATCGGTAATATGACTAGAACGCAAATCAGAACCCGATACTGGCAGTTGACGTTGAGCAACAATCTGAGCTAAAGCCGACATTCCTATTCCTCCGATACCAATAAAGTGAAATGGTTTCCCATTCAAATCTACTTTTGCCACTCTTTTATCTCCTGCCATAAGACAATTATTCCGCTCGAAGATACAGATTATTCTTTCTCAACTCAGATTGAATACTCCGTAACTGGCGATCGTTCTAAACAATACGGGATATAATAACAAGAATTTTTTGAACTTAGGTATCGATAATCACTAGTAAACAAACAAATTTGTGGTTGGAATTGGATATATTTCAATAAATCTACTGAGAAATCAGCAGTTTGATTACTTTGAAGACAAGATCCGAGTATTTTCTCAAATTATTTAGGTTGAAATACCTATGCATTTGCCAAATTTTCTACTTTTACTGGCTACTGAAATTGATTGTAACTAAGGTCTTGAATTGTGCTTACTTTACGATATGATGAGTCTTATTAAGAATGTTTTAATCTATTAACCTAATAAAATAGAGGGCAAGAAATAGTGGTTAGAGTAGCAATTAACGGTTTTGGACGTATTGGGCGCAATTTTGTCAGATGCCTACTGAGCAGAGACGAAGATACTAACTTAGAGTTGGTAGGTATTAATGATACTTCCGATCCTAAAACTAACTCTCATCTGTTAAAACACGATACTATGTTGGGTATTTTAGATGCAGATATTACCCATGATAGCAATTCTCTAATCGTCAACGGCAAAACAATTAAGTGCGTCTCGGATCGCAATCCTTTGAACTTGCCTTGGAAAGAGTGGGATGTTGATATCGTTATTGAATCTACTGGCGTTTTCCGCGATGCTGCTGGTGCTGGCAAACATCTCCAAGCTGGCGCGAAAAAAGTAATCATTACTGCTCCTGGTAAGGGCCCTGACATTGGTACTTATGTTATGGGTGTTAACGACGAACAGTACAAGCCTGGTGAATTCGATATCCTCAGTAACGCTAGCTGTACTACTAACTGTCTGGCTCCGATTGTCAAAGTCATTCACGAACACTTTGGCATCATCAAGGGTACAATGACTACCACTCACAGTTACACTGGCGACCAACGTATCCTCGATGCTAGTCACCGCGACTTGAGAAGAGCTAGAGCAGCAGCAGCAAACATCGTACCTACCTCTACTGGTGCAGCCGTAGCAGTGGCTCTGGTTTATCCTGAAGTAAAAGGTAAACTAAACGGTATCGCCATGCGCGTACCAACTCCTAACATTTCTGTAGTCGATTTGGTGGCTCAAGTCGAGAAGAAAACTATCGCCGAAGAAGTTAACGAGGTACTTAAAAAAGCTTCCGAAGGCGAAATGAAAGGTATTTTGGGCTACACAGATCTACCTCTAGTGTCTTCTGACTTCAGAGGTACTGATGTCTCTTCCACTATTGATGGACAGCTTACCTTGGTACTAGATGGCGACATGGTTAAAGTAATTGCTTGGTACGATAACGAATGGGGTTATTCTCAGCGCGTTGTTGACCTAGCTAAATTGGTCGCTGCTGGAATGTAAGGTCGATTAAATTTTTTACATTAGGTAATTTAAAAACACCTCTCCACTATGTTTAGGGGTGTTTTTTTATAGATAATTAAATTATTTGCTAGCATAAACCGCGTCTATGATGATTTACGTTGGTGGGCAAAAAGCGATGCGACCCCGCGCCACCTGCGGGCGCAAGGGAATGCTGACCGAGCAAGGGAATGTCCACGCCTGACAGGGGGAGCAGGGGAGGCTTCGGGTGAAGGGGGAGAAAAATTTTGATTTAAGAGCCTAAGTCTGTGCAATTATCCGGATTTG
>JAAUYI010202617.1_pt1 | contig 12952 bp, 11 predicted proteins | sample 7278041 | NCBI WGS metagenome assembly JAAUYI01 (sample SAMN14350216, study PRJNA611818) | marine sediment metagenome | isolation source: surface marine sediment (0.6m) | place: French Polynesia: Moorea | collected 2018-08
CCGCGCATAGCGCGTCTACATTTACCCACAAATTGGTTGGTAGAGACGTAAAATTTTACGTCTCTACATCTGGTGGGATGGCGAAAAATCATTATGTGAGGGGCGATACCCTTTATTCGCCATTGGTATCCTCAAAGAAGTCGGGGTTCTTGACTTAGACCAATTCACGAAAATCCTGATACATAATTATGTAGGGGCGCAATGCTTGCGCCCAATTTTTCTCTTAAACAACGCGATTAACAACCGTCCACACATCCCCGTCATAGAGAACATAGGGAACAGAAATAGACTTGATGCCAGTAATAAAAGGCTTATAATACACCTGCCAGTAAAGAACGCTCAATTCATCTGCACAAGCCTTGAGTGCCTTGACTTCCTGGGCTAATTCTGGGGAAAGTTGATTAATGCGTTCCGCGTGTATCTGAGCTTGTTTTCTTCCAGCTTCTATCTGTTCTAGGACTGGCTGTCTCCGTCTTTCGATAGCCAAAGCCTTTGACTGAACTTGTTTTTGTCTCAGTTGAGTTTCCAAAGCTGCGATTGCATCATCTATACCCTTGACTTCTGCGGATAATTGTACATTTTCCCTAGCATAGCGACGGTAAGCTTCAGCTATTGCTTCGGGTGACTCATCCGCTAGTTGTATGGTATTAGTAGTTAAAGATGCTCTTTCCTGTCGCAAAGCATCAATTTGAGCCTGTATTGTCCTCATTTCCCCTTGAATTTCGTTCATTGTCCTTTGTCATTAGTCATTTGTCATTTGTCATTTACTAACGACAGTTTTTGCACCTTGAGTATCAATGGCAAGCGATCGCACAGAAGCAGTAATTCCCTGTTCTTGCCAAGCTGTTGCCATTGCTGTCACCACATCAGGAGCATGTCTTGTATCCGTTAAAGCCAACAGCGTTGGACCTGCACCACTAATTACCATCCCATAAGCACCTGCTGCTAAAGCTGCCGAGTCTACAGCATCATATCCTTTAATCAGCGATTTCCTATAAGGCTGATGTAATCTATCTTGCAAAGCAGTCCCTAACCAATCACCCTTACCAGTCTCCAAACCCCGCAATAACAACCCCAAATGCGCCATATTAAAAATCGTATCCTTGCGACTGACTTGTGTTGGTAAAACTTGCCGTGCTTCTTGAGTCGAAAGTTCAAAATCAGGAATTGCCACCACAGGCACAACTTCCTCATTCCAGGGAATCTCGCAAATCTCCCACTCATTATCTCTCCCCGTCGCTGCCAAACGACAACCCCCCAACAAAGCCGGAACCACATTATCTGGATGTCCTTCCATAGCTATAGCCAAGTCCATCACCTGAGACTGACTCAAAGGTTTACCTGCCAAAATATTCGCACCCACTAAACCACCCACAATTGCCGTTGCGGAACTACCCAAACCCCTGGCTAAAGGTACACCCAACTGAATCTCAATATTTACAGGTGGTGGAGTCTGTTCTATATGTTGATATAACTTCACAAACCCCTGATAAAGCAGATTACTTTCATCGGTGCTTACCCGTTCCGCTTCCGCACCTGTAACCTTAATCATGAATTCCCCTTCCTCAGCACGAGTAAACTTAAACTCGTTGTACAGGGTTAAAGCTGCACCAATACAATCAAAACCTGGTCCCAAATTAGCCGTGGTAGCAGGAACAGCGACATTTACGCAAGAAACAACAGACATTGACACACAATTTTCTAATCAATCAACCAGCATCTCACGCTAAGGTACATTAGAGCAAAGCTGTTTTCGCAAAGTAGAATTTTGTGCAAAAATCAAATAGAAAATGTATAATAAACCTTAGCGCCATTTACACTTCAACCATTCAAGCGCAAAATTTTTTATTAAGTTTTGTAAAAAAAAATTTCTTTTTTCGGGGGTTCCTGATACTCTAAAAATAGTTTGAATAGCCTTTAATATAATGGAGTGGTGCTCGCAATAAAAATTTTAGCACCACTCCATTATATTAAATACATAATTAACTAATTTTATTATCCCACAACTGCCAATCAATTCAAACCCCCCCCCAGCCAATAATTTACAAAAATTCAAAATGCTTATCCTCTGAAAAACCGGGTTGCATAAATAATTAATTATTTGCCAATCTAAATTATCTCTTAACACACATCTTGCACCTGGACTAAAAAGCAACGCGCTGCCGAGTTTTTTTTGGTCTTGCCCTTGAATGGTGCAAGATATGAGTTAACGAGAATTTGGCAAGTTTATTTAATAAAAAGTTACTTATTTCATAAAACGTAAGTAATTATACGTATATTAGAAAACTAAAAGCCCAGCTTCAAGAAGAAACTGGGCTTTTAGAGAGAAAAAAGCGGGCTAACCGCTAGTGACCTGGTTAACCCGTGCAGTTTTGGGAACGCGCAACGCCAAATTTATTATTGCAATACCAACTTCACGTTGGCATTCTGTAAACCGCGCTGCTTGACTTCAGTCAGAGTCTTGTTAACAGCATACTTCTGGTTGATGGAGTTGATCAGCTCGGTTTGATTGTGCTTTTTAGCAACGCCCCATAGGTCTGCGATCAGGTCAAATGAACCATCGCTATTGCGAGACCAACCAAGGTCATATTCGCCTTCGAGAACTGCAACGATGTCAGCACGAACGCGCTGACCGTTGTAACCGCGTACATCTGCTTCGGTCTTCACGGAGATACCTAAATCGCGCAAGGAGTTCTTGAGGATTTCAGCATCAGTGATTTTGGTACGCAGGGTGCTAAAATGAGACATTTGGGTTTCCTCCAAAGAGAAGATTGAGAAAAGGACAACGTTTTTGAGGCGACGCCGCGCATAAATAGACGCGGCTTTTTTTAAACTGCTAGCGCTAATCGCTAGCCTTTCACCCCGTGGTAGCAGGGGAAAGCTTTTAAAACTCCATGCGCTGATATTCAGCGACGGAGGCTGCAGCAGGTCTGGCTCGCTGTCTAGCCCAGTCTCTGAGGGCTGTTACCTGTTCTTGCATCGTTCGAGACAGCGGCAGTGTTGCCTTTAGTGCAGCAATAATATCTAATTGGGTGAACTCCCGATCTTGGGCAAAAGCTTCGTACATTGCCGCAACAATCGCTTGTTCAATCTCTGCCCCCGAAAAGCCATCGGACATCTTAGATAATTGTCCCAAGTCAAACCGTGAAATATCACCACGACGTTTACTCAGATGGATGGTGAAGATATCCTGACGTTCTTCTGGCGTGGGCAGATCCACAAAGAAAATCTCATCAAAACGACCTTTCCGTAAAAATTCACCTGGTAGGCGTTCAACTCGGTTGGCTGTTGCCATTACAAACACCGGGGATTTTTTCTCTTGCATCCAGGTGAGGAAAGAGCCGAATATCCTACTGGAAGTACCCCCATCGGAATCACCAGATCCCGCACTACCAGCAAAGGACTTATCTAATTCATCGATAAATAATATGGCTGGGGAAATTGATTCTGCGGTCTTGAGAGCGTTACGCAGATTTGCTTCACTTCGTCCTACCATGGAGCCATCATAGACTCGCCCCATATCCAACCGCAACAGTGGCAGACCCCATAGTCGGGAAGTTGTCTTGGCAATCAAAGACTTACCACATCCAGGAACACCTAAAATCAGCATTCCCTTGGGTTGGGGTAAACCATACTCCCGTGCCCTTTCTGTAAAGGCGTTGGAGCGCTGTTTTAGCCACTTTTTCAGTTCTTCTAAGCCACCTACAGCATCAATGGTTTCATCCTCTTCTATGTATTCTAAGATGCCATTGCGCCGAATTAGCTGCTTTTTCTCAGATAGAACTATATCTACTTCATCTTCCGTTAGACGCCCAGTAGTTACCTGTGCCTTGCGGTAGACTTTCTCTGCTTCATCTTTAGTTAAACCTAAAGCTGCTCGCAGAAGCTTTTCTCGCGCCTCTGTGGTTAACCTGCGTCCGCGATTGCGATCTAGGTGGTTGGTTAAAACCTTATTTAACTCACCCATATCTGGTAGGGAAAAGTCAAGAACAACTACTTCCTTCTCCAGTTCAATGGGAACTTGTTGCATGGGCGACATCAAGATAATATTTTTCTGCGTACCTTTAAAACTGGCGATCGCATCTCGTAAAGACCTTGTTGTCGCCGGTGCATCAATAAATGGATGTAAATCTTTAAGAATAAATATACCTGGTTCCCGCTGCCGGATGATCCACTCAATCGCTGCCTCTGGGGACACCGTATTGTGTTGGGTAACATTCCGGGGCTGACCGTACTCAACTATACCGTGAGTAACTGTCCAGACAAACACTCGCCTTTGGGGCTTAGATGCTTGGGCAATAGTAAATATAGATTGCTCAGCCCGCTCTTCCTCGGAGGTCACAAGGTAGATTAAAGGGTATTGAGCTTGAATTAGAATGTTGAGCTCTTCTTTCATACATCGACCTACTTGAGACCAAAAGACGGTACAGACACGGCTTGAAAATTTTAAGTGACAGAATTATGAATTAATTAGAGCATTCATAATTCTTATATTTAGTAACAAGGGACTAACTCTTCCTCTGGTTGAGGACTAGGTTGATCCTCTTCAATTTCTTTAATGACTAGATGTTCTTCACCAATTACTCCCGGTTGATTTCCGAGGGGAACCAATTCCCGATCGCGCATCATCAGTGAACTTTCACAATTGGGACAGGAGTAAACCGTATGGGTTCTGCCATAGGAGGCTGATTCTACTTCTTCCACCAACTCCGAGTTAGTCAAATAGAAAACTAAAGCTCGTTCTGCTATTTCTGACATTGGTTCGGAATCGATTGCTGAACGTATCTTCAACCTTCGGTGCAGTTCTGGTGATAAATACAAAGTGACCTTTTGCTTAGTTTGCATACTTTTCATTGGTCGTACCCGGGTATGTATCTTACGTTATCTGTTCTCCCTTTTGTTGTCAAGACAGTAAAGCATTTTGACGGTATTATTGTTACATTTCTTCACAAAGTTTGGGAATAGGGAACGGGGAATAGGGAATAGGGAATAGGGAACGGGGAATAGGGAATAGTCTTGACAATTAGCAATTAGCAATTACCCTTGACCGTGACTAGAGTTGATTACTAGTTATCTAGTTAGGGACTGGTAATGGTTCATGGGCGATAAATTCTTCCCAATTACCAATTACCAATTACCAATTACCAATTACCAAATAATGAGGTGTATCATGTCCATTGCTGCGGTGAAGAGTTCCGGTTGGGGGCAAAGAATTTATGCATTCGTCCTAGCATTGATCTTATCGGCTTGTAGTGGATCTACCTTCAACGCCACTAAGCAAGTATGGAAAACTTACAGGAATCCTCGTTATAACTTTGAGTTTCCCTATCCCAGTAAATGGACTCCTGTACGCCCAGACAATAACGATGGTATAGCTTTTATCTCACCCCGCAACCAGGCTGTAGAGATTCAAAGTTGGGCTGGGAATCAGCTACCGGAGTCGATAATTGGCACAGATACCAAAAAAACCATAGATCCCAATTTTCGTACCGCCCAAGGGATATCTGGAGTTCTGACTGTGGAAGTGGGAAAACAAGAGAGTGCCATGGGTTTAAGAATAACCCAAAAAAGAATTAAATACTATTGGTACGGAAAAGCACCAAGTAAAGAATTTGGCAATTATTACAGTGTTTTTTACTATATTGCCCAGCAATATCGAGTCCCAGAGGAGAAGTAAAAAGGAAAAAAAGTAACTTTCCTTGACCAATTTTCTAACAACTCAATTGGATTCAGGTTCCCCATCGTAAAAGACAGGTAAAGTTTGGTAGGAGTGCAAGCTTCAACACAAACATAAAACTGCTCAAACCCTCTTGCGCTCAAACCCTCTTCCTTCTTCCTTCGCTTTGACCATTACTCCTTGTTGTGGGTTAACAGATGGGTTGAATGTAACTAAGTTAACAGTAGAAAACAATTCCACAAAATGAAATCACAAAGATAAAAATAGTTAAATAGCAGCAATATAAAGCAAATATGGGCAATTTAGCAGTAAAATAATTAAAAAAATGACTATATATAAATAAAAGCTGATTATCTAGCGTTAATGGTAGAATGCTTGAATTTACTTATTTTGCACTTGCCTAGATTTTTTTAGACTTCTTATCTTTAATGGTTGAGAGGGGACATAAACCTGATAGATTTAGCTATCAGCGAGTAAAAACTGGTGAAAATGAAAGTCCTGGTAATTGGTGGCGATGGTTATTGCGGTTGGGCAACCGCGCTTTATCTTTCCAATCGAGGTTATGAAGTTGGAATTGTTGATAGTTTGGTGCGGCGATACTGGGATAACGAACTGGGGGTAGACACTCTCACCCCAATCGCACCAATTCAGCAACGCTTACAACGCTGGAAAGATTTGACTCATAAATCCATCGACTTGTTCGTTGGAGATATTACCAATTATGAATTTCTGCACAAAGCATTGCATAAATTTGAGCCAAACGCGATCGTCCATTTCGGCGAACAGCGTTCAGCACCATTTTCGATGATTGACCGCGAACATGCTGTGCTGACGCAGGTTAACAACGTAGTTGGCACCTTGAATTTGCTGTATGCAATGAAAGAAGACTTCCCCGATTGTCACTTAGTGAAATTGGGGACTATGGGTGAATATGGCACACCCAACATCGACATTGAGGAGGGTTATATCACCATTGAACACAATGGGCGTAAAGATACTCTACCTTATCCCAAACAGCCCGGTTCCATGTATCACTTGAGCAAAGTGCATGATAGCCACAATATCCACTTTGCTTGTCGGATTTGGGGCTTACGTGCCACAGACTTAAATCAAGGGGTAGTTTACGGCGTCCTCACCGAAGAAACCGGGATGGACGAGTTGTTAATTAACCGTCTTGATTATGATGGTGTATTTGGCACAGCCCTGAACCGTTTTTGCATTCAAGCGGCTGCTGGACACCCGCTAACTGTTTACGGTAAAGGTGGACAAACTCGGGGCTTCTTGGACATTCGGGATACCGTGCGCTGTATTGAAATTGCGATCGCCAACCCAGCCAATCCTGGGGAATTCCGCGTCTTTAACCAATTTACGGAACAATTCAGTGTTGGGGACTTGGCTATGATGGTGAAAAAAGCTGGAACAGCCATGGGGTTAAATGTAGAAATTAGCAACCTGGATAATCCTAGAGTGGAACTAGAGGAACACTATTTCAATGCCAAAAACACTAAACTCCTAGATTTAGGTTTACAACCCCATTATTTGTCTGATTCTCTCCTTGATTCTTTGTTGAACTTTGCCGTCAAATATCAGAATCGAGTTGACAAAAACCAAATTCTGCCTAAAGTCTCTTGGCATCGTTGAAGCGCAAAGCATAAAACCATGCGATCACTGATTCTGTTGGTATTTATTATTCTACCTGGCTTGGCATTTACTGGTATTAGCACTTACTACTTGTTTCCCGAATGGGCAGCATTAGACGCTGCTTACCAAAATTATCAGCGAGTGGCTAAGTCTCCATCTGTAAATGTGTCTGAGTTGCTTGTTGCCCAAGCCGCAGAAAATAGACACAGAATCAATTGCTTTGCTGAAGGAGTTGGGGTTTTGTTGGGTGTAGCCATTGTAGCCATTGGTGTTCATGGAATTTGCACCCTACCCAACAGCAAATCTTAACTCCCATAACCCTGGAAGTGGTAAAACGTCAACTACCCACACTTCCCTTTGGGTAAGTGTGGGCTTTTGCAAAATCCCGCTTGTAATTAGGTTCACGGTATGCAACGTAAGAGTTGTTGAAATAATTTAATACTGCGCCTGTACTGAATAAGATTGTATGAGAATTGCCCTATTTACCGAAACCTTTCTGCCCAAGGTTGATGGCATTGTCACGCGTTTACGGCACACCGTCGAACATTTACAACGCCATGGTAACCAAGTCCTAGTTATCTGCCCTGATGGTGGGATGACGGAATACAAGGGAGCCAAGATTTATGGTGTTTCTGGCTTTCCTTTGCCATTGTATCCGGAGTTAAAAATGTCTCTTCCCCGTCCGGCAATTGGTTATGCCCTGGACGAATTTCAGCCAGATATAATTCATGTGGTCAATCCAGCAGTATTGGGATTAGCAGGAATATTTCACGGCAAAATCAAAGATATTCCTTTGGTAGCTTCCTATCATACCCATTTGCCCCAGTATCTCCAGCATTATGGCTTGGGAATGTTGGAGGGTTTCTTGTGGGAATTACTGAAAGCAGCGCACAATCAAGCTGCTTTAAATTTGTGTACCTCCACAGCGATGATGGCAGAACTTAGTAGCCATGGTATTGAACGGGTGGATTTATGGCAACGGGGAGTGGATACAGAAACATTTCACCCGGAACAGGTAAGCCACGAAATGCGCTGCCATTTGTCCCAAAATCATCCAGAAAGCCCCTTGTTATTGTATGTAGGTCGTTTATCGGCAGAAAAGGAAATTGAGCGGATTAAGCCCATTTTAGAGGCAATTCCTGATGCCCGTTTGGCGTTGGTGGGAGATGGACCAGCACGTCAAGCATTGGAGGAGCATTTTGCTGGTACTAACACCCATTTTGTGGGTTATTTAGTGGGACAAGAGTTAGCTGCGGCTTTTGCTAGTGCTGATGCTTTTATTTTCCCGTCTCGCACAGAAACCCTAGGGTTAGTATTGTTAGAAGCTATGGCAGCTGGTTGTCCTGTGGTGGCAGCCCGTTCTGGAGGTATAACTGATATAGTCACAGACGGAGTTAATGGATATCTATTTGCTCCCCAAGAAGAAGACAGTGGGGCGATCGCTGCTACTGTGCGTCTGTTGTCAAATCAACAAGAACGAGAGATAATTCGTCAAAATGCTCGTAAAGAAGCAGAACGTTGGGGATGGGCATCTGCTACACGTCAGTTACAAAATTATTACGAACAGGTAATCTATTCTGAATTGCCAAAAGTAGCATAATATCATTTCAGTTCTAACAGTTATCATATCTGTGATTGTTGGTAATGGGTAATGGGTAATGGGTAATGGGAGGTGAAAACCAATTATCAATTACCAATTACCAATTACTAATTAAAAATTAAAAATTAAAAATCATCAATTACCAATGAGCAATTAAAAATCATCAATTATCTATCAATTATCAATTACCAATTACTAATTACTAATTAAAAAATTCCCATGACACTTCCAAACCCCGGTAGCGTCCTGGCTACATTAACCCAACTAACTCAAGTTAATCGCAATCACGCCCTACTTGGTCGCGTGAGGGAACTTTCTGTTAATGAATTTGTTTGTTTATTAGATTTTATTACTGCCGAGTTTCAGCAATTTTTAAGGGCAATTGAATTAATCAATAATGAAACCCTAGAAACGATGCTGGAGCAGGTGCTAGAAGCTATTACCCTGAAAATTGGGCAGATTCTCCAAGCAGAATATACTACCATTTTTTTAGTTGACCACGATAAAGGTCAATTATGGTCAAAAATACCACAACAAAATAGCAATAAGACCCTAGAAATTCGTACTCCCATTCATATTGGCATTCCTGGTCATGTTGCCATCACAGGGGAATATCTTAACATTTCCGAAGCAGCCAATCACCCCTTGTTTAGCCCAGAATTAGAAAAACAAATGGGCTATGAAATCCGCAATATTTTATGTATGCCCATTTTTAGCAGTAAAAACCAAACTGTGGCGGTGGTACAATTAGCAAATAAAGCTGGAAATATTGCTTTTGATGGCGAGGATAAAGAGCGATTTAAAGATTTTGCTGCTGCTATTGGTATTATCCTAGAAACTTGTCAATCTTTTTATGTAGTAGCACGCAATCAACGGGGAGCAACGGCACTATTGCGAGCAACTCAAACTTTAGGACAAAGTTTGGATTTAGAAGCTACCTTGCAGATAGTTATGGAACAAGCGCGGATTCTCATGCAAGCAGACCGCAGTACCCTATTTTTATATCGTAAAGAAATGGGGGAACTATGGACAAAGGTCGCTGCAGCAGATGGGGAAACTATGATGGAAATTCGCATTCCTGCTAATCGGGGAATTGTGGGTTATGTGGCTTCCACTGGTAAAGCTTTGAATATCCCTGAGGCTTATAAAGACCCCCGTTTTGACCCCAATACAGATAGGAAGACTGGATATGAAACTCGCAATATTCTATGTTTACCAGTGTTTAATTCCGCCAATGAATTGATTGGTGTCACTCAGTTAATTAATAAGAAACAAGGTAGTTTTACCTCCTCTGATGAGGAATTTATGCGGGCTTTTAATATCCAAGCAGGAATTGCCTTGGAAAATGCTCGTCTGTTTGAAAGTGTACTTTTAGAAAAACAATATCAAAAAGATATTCTCCAAAGCCTTTCTGATGCAGTAATTTCTACAGATATGCAAGGTAGAATTGTTACTATTAATGATGCGGCAATGGAGTTGCTTGGTTGCCCTTTGAAGGAAGCTAGCAGTAAAAATAGCAGGTTTGTATGGGAACAAAATTTAATTGGACGCTTGTTGTGGGAAGTAGTGCCCATTGAAAACTTGCAAATGCGGTTGGAAGATAGTTTAAAAACGGGAGCAAAACACTATGTCCCTGAGCAAAATTTAATGGTAGGATTGCACTTCAACAAGAGTGGGGACGGTGATGTTTGTATTTTGGCAGTTTGCGATCGCCAAAACCCAGATATTTATATTCCCTGGAATCAAGCCCTGACTCCCCAATCCGAGTTACTCAATGTCAATGCAGTCAAAAAACTAGAACGGAGTATCAATCTTACCGTTAATCCCCTAACTAACCCAGAAGGAGGAGTTCGGGGTGGATTGGTGGTGTTATCAGACATTAGCCAAGAAAAACGGATGAAAACTACTATGTACCGCTACCTAAGCCCCCGGGTTGCAGAACAAGTGATGGCTTTAGGGGATGATGCCTTAATGGTAGGGAACCGTCAAGAAGTAACGGTGCTATTCTCCGATATCCGGGGTTATACAACCCTAACGGAAAATCTCGGTGCTGCGGAAGTGGTTTCCCTACTCAATCAATATTTTGAAACCATGGTAGAAGCGGTATTTAACCATGAAGGCACCTTAGATAAATTTATTGGTGATGCCTTAATGGCGGTGTTTGGTGCCCCCCTAACCCTAGAGGAAAATCATGGTTGGAACGCGGTACAAGCAGCACTGGAAATGCGAGAAAGACTTAAAGAATTTAATCAACGGCGCATAATCCAGTCACAACCACAAATCAAAATTGGCATTGGTATTAGTTCTGGGGAAGTGGTAGCGGGTAATATCGGTTCTCGTAAACGTATGGACTACACCGTAATTGGTGATGGAGTCAATTTGAGTTCTCGCCTAGAGAGTATAACAAAACAATACGACTGCGATATTATTTTAAGTGAATTTACCCATCAGTTATGCCGCGATCGCGTCAGGGTGCGTCAGTTGGATAAAATTCGCGTCAAAGGAAAAAATGAAGCGGTGAATATCTACGAGTTAATTGGCGATCGCAGTACTCCTCTTGATTCCGCTACCGAAGATTTTCTGTTTCATTACCAAACCGGACGCGCTGCATACTTATCTCGCAACTTTGAGCAAGCAATCATCTTCTGGGAAGCAGCACAACAAATCAAACCAACAGATCGGACGGTAAAGATTCATCTGGAACGCGCTCGCAATTACCAGCAAAATCCCCCACCAGAGACTTGGGATGGTGTTTGGACTATGAATATTAAGTGAACTAAGTAGGTAGGTACAAATAAAGTGAACTAGTTAGGGTCGTCATTTGTCATTTGTCATTTGTCATTTGTCATTTGTCATTGGTAAAGGTTTCAGGGTTATTTACGTTTCGTAATATAGTTGTGTTTATTTCCGCCTACTTACTTATTGTGCATTTTAAATACACAACGGGGGTAAAGGGAAAAATGGTAAAGCTATCATTAGGGTTGGGGTAACTTTGCGGCTAAAAATGAATCATTTGCCCCATTCTTTTTTCTTGCTTTTTGCTTAGTATTATATTCTATATATATTAGATAAATATTTGTTATCCTACTATTTTTTTAAGTAAAGCGATCCACATATCTGGAGGTTCCAAATAGTAATCAATTTCCTCAACTTGATATCGTTCTAATTGAGAATTCCTGTATAAAAGTATGTAATCACCACATTTAATACCTCTATCTTGCCCTGTCATGTAACCTTGTGTTTCATTATTGGTAGGCTCAAATACATAGTCACGTCCCACAATGTAGTGAGTGTAATCATAGGTTTTGTGATTTTGTCGTTTGAATATACTCAATACGACATTAATCAATGATAAAAACATGAAACTAATGTTGATACTCGATCTGGTGGAAGACATAATTTAGTACGGATAAGTAATGAAAGCAACTAAGGCTATAAATACTCACAAACTAGTACTCCTAGCCTACTCTACGGCATGGGCAGAATTGAAAATTGACCTAAGAATATAGGTACTTTTTTTCACCTGTTGTACTAGGTATGATGAGAATCAGTGATATTTAAACACTGAATCTTGTTGGTAATTTTTAGTCTCAATTTACCCCCCTGAGAACTCTCTCTAGTTACTATCTACAACTTACATAGCTAGGATAACTTGTTTTATTTGTTACCGTCTACAAAATAACTATGTGTAGTAGAGCCTTCCCGGATGATTAATAGTTCCAATTATTTGGTGTTGAAAACTTACCCTTACAAAGCCCTTGTATAAGTAGCCTTGCTTATCCAAGAACAAGGATTGTTCCTGAAATTATATTTTTAATAAGAATCAAATTATATCTGATAATCCTACCATACTCAAGTAGCTAAGTATACTTATTTCATAAATAACATATGAATTTTTAACCTTCTCGCGTAATTCCCCATCTTTCTACAAGGTGGGGATGTAAGCGAGCCAACACGCTATATGATATACTAATAGAAGTAGCTATACGCACACTTTAGCTGTAATGGCACGGTAGTTACTAAAAGCAAACCAA
>JAAUYI010234645.1_pt1 | contig 12951 bp, 14 predicted proteins | sample 7278041 | NCBI WGS metagenome assembly JAAUYI01 (sample SAMN14350216, study PRJNA611818) | marine sediment metagenome | isolation source: surface marine sediment (0.6m) | place: French Polynesia: Moorea | collected 2018-08
GATGCCTTGCCCTGGGTTCAGCAGGACCGTCACTTCTTCTCGTGTTCCGCGTCGGCGCAAGTTTTCTATGACACTGTAGGTGGTGTTGCCAACAACTAGTCGACCTCCTTCGTACCGGTCTGCCCTGCCGTAGGGTTGGCTCAGCATAATGAGAAGGCTGTTCGGCAGAGTCCCTTTGGCCACGTCTTGGATGGTCCCGCTACCATTGTTCTGCGCTGCGTTCGGCGGCAGCATGGAATCGAGCTCCAGATGGAGTTTTCGCCAGACGGTCAGCAGGTCGGTTGCTTTTGCATGAGAAGCTGGACCCGCGCTGGGCACTATGAGGTCGCCCCTGTCGGCTATACGAGATGCGGTGCCGTCATTCTGTTTTGCGCTCAGATCATCCAGGTATCGACTGCTACAAGAGACCACGGCCCTGAAGTTATCGCCGGGCTGGAAAGTTGACGAAAACTCGACTCTGGCTCTTCCTTCCGGATCTGTCGTAGCCGAAGCCTGTGCTCCGCCGCCGGCGAAGCTACCTTCCTTGGGGGTGCCGCGGTTGTCCTGGCGCTGGTTTTCGTCATCCACCGGCGTCGATCTGGACGAAGGGTCATCGACATCGAAGGTCTTGAAATGAACATCAATACCTTCGATCACCGGAGTGATCTTGACTTCGACATGGACCACCTCGTGGGTATTCGGATCGTTCATAGAGAGCTTGCCGGGGAAAATGCGCTTTCCTCCCCCTGCATTCCGGTTGTTGCCTAGAGGGCTCCCGGAAATGGGCCGGTACTCGACGGTCTCGATGGCATAAACTGTCGCGCATGCCGAACCGCCGCAGACCGGATTCAGATCGGATTCATCTTGAAAGTAGTGATACTCAAAACAGATATCTTCTTTGGGGCTACTGACCTTGGTCCCCTCGAAGTAGACCGTGCTCGGCACGGGTAGCACTGCCGGGGCAGCAGCGGTAGGTTTCAGCCTGCCTCCCTTGGTAGGCTGTCTCCACAGCGTTCCTCTTCCTGCGCCCAGGAAATTGATTTCCTGAATCTTCACCACCGCGGCCGTAGGGTGATCGAAGGTGAGGGGGACAAGATCGTCTTCGCTTGAAACTGGCTCCTCGTTGAGATCCCTTTCGTTGTTTCCATTGTCATTGTCGTCGTTGAGGCGAACATTGAACTTGATTTGGTCGCAGGTCATATCGATCGGACTCACGAGTTGCCCCTCGGTGGCGGTGGCAACGAGTAAGCCGAATTGAAAGATCAGGCCTTTGATGAGGTAGGCGATTGCCGTCTTGTTGTTCATTGAAAAGTTCCTCCCTGAGCGCATGTCAGAGACTCGGATCGAGCTCTTTTGCGCTCATAGGTGATAGTTGTGCGTTAGGCTCAGGGGTGTGAGCCGTATCCGTGCGGCGGTGCCCTTTGCCCGCCGTTGGTCTCTAATGCGCCGCCTCCGGAAAAAGTACGCCATAAAAGTTCGGCGGTCCGCCTGATCTTCAGGCATCATTCTCATTGAGTGGCCGGTCCCGATGTCGTCATGATCGAGGTCATGCGATATCATCCGGAATGACACTGGGGTCGATAAGCCAGCTAGTTCCTAGGAAGAAATAGCCGCTGGGCCGCGTCGCCCGGACCCTTGCGGGCGCCGCTACGCTGAACTCGCGTGACCTTCTTTGGGCTTCTAACATGCTGATTCAACGGGGTTTGCCATTCCTACCGAGGCCACGCTCAGACACGCCTCCGCACCGTCCTCAGGGATCCGGGCGCCGCTTCCTTGGCGGCTAACGGGTATTTTTGGACAAGAACCAGCTAGGAGGTGATCATGATTTCTAGTGGTCGCCGTAGCGACGGGGCTCGGAAGAGCTACGATGTCAAGGGGTGGGCGCCGGCGGCTCACATCTTCGTCCTGACCGGGCTGGCCGTCGCCCAGCCGCTCTACGATCTGCTGTCACATGGGGCGGAGTTCTTCGTCGCCCGCGGTGCGCTGTCGATCGACCCGGTGCTGATGGCGTTGGCGTTGAGCATCTTGCTACCTTCAGTTTTGGTGCTGCTGGCGCGGGCGGCGTCGCCGCTCGGCGCTACCGTTTGCCGGTGGCTCCACGGTTCGCTGGTAGCCGGTCTGTCGGGGCTGGTCGCGCTGTTGGTCCTCGAGTCGTCGCCTCTGGGGCCGGTAGGGTCGATCGCCGCTGCCGCCGGCCTGGCGGTGGCCGGCACGGTCCTTTACTTCGGCAGCAGCTCCTACCGGACGTTCCTCACCGTCCTTTCGCCCGCCGCGCTGCTCTTCCCGCTGCTCTTTCTGTTCGGCTCACCGGTCCGCAAGTTGGTCCTGCCCGCAACCGTCGCGGGCTCTGACGGTCAGCCTGGCGTCGACCGGCCGGCGGACGCCGCCCCGGTGGTCATGGTGATCTTCGACGCGTTGTCGCTGTCGTCGCTACTCGACGAGAAGAATGAAGTGGACCCGGCGCGCTACCCCAACCTGGCCGCCCTGGCCCGGGATGCGACCTGGTTTCGCGACACTGTGACCGCTTCGGACAATACCTTGATCTCGGTGCCGATCATTGTCAGCGGCCTCTTGCCCGCGCGCAGCGGGCTGCTGCCCCAGACGACTGATCATCCGGACAACCTCTTCACCTGGCTCGGCGACGCCGGCTACCGTCTGAACGTCGTCGAGAGCCGGACCCGACTGTGCCCGTCCCGGTTGTGCTCGCCGCGCGTGCCTGTCCGCGGCCTGTGGCGACGTCTCGACGAGCTCGCCACCGATCTGGCCGTGATCTACCTCCACCGCGTTTTGCCCGATGCCCTGACCGTGCGCCTGCCGTCGATCGAGAACCGCTGGAGTCATTTCACCGAGAGAACACTCGGCACCCGGCTGGGGCTGGCGCGGGAGCCGGACGCCGACCCCGGCGCAGAGACTGACGGTATCCGGCATCGGGACGACGTGCCGGGGATGTTCGCCGACTTCCTGGAACAAGTGGCTCCCGGCGACCGACCGGCGCTGCACTTCATCCACATGGTGCTGCCGCACGGGCCGTGGCGGTACTTGCCGTCGGGCCGAGAATACGGCCAGCAGCTGTTCTTTCCTCACGATCTGGCCAGGAGATCCTGGAAGGACATGGACGAGTGGGAGGTGGGCCGGGTCCATCAGCGCCATCTGCTCCAGGTCGGCTATGCCGACCGGCTGCTAGGCCGGCTGGTGGCGAAGCTCAAACAGCAGGATCTCTACGAATCGGCGGTGATCGTGGTGGTCGCCGACCACGGCGTCACCTTCCGCGCTCGCACCCGGAGGCGGATGGTCGGCAGGGGCCGTTTCGCCGACGTCCTGAACGTGCCGCTCATGATCAAACTGCCCGGGCAGCAGCGGCCGGACTGGCGCAACGGCGTCGTCGGGACGGTAGACGTCTTGCCGACGCTGGCCGATGCCCTCGATTTCACCCTACCCTGGCGGACGGACGGTGCATCGGCACTCGGATCGCCGCGGCGGTCGAGCGACGTGACCTTCCGTGGCAAGTCGTGGGACCTCGCTGCGTTGCACGCCTCACGGGCGCGCAGCGTGGAGCGCAAGCTGCGGCTGTTCGGCTCGGGAGAGAAGCCCTGGGGGCTATTTCGGATCGGGCCCCGCGCCGACCTGGTGGGTCGCCGGATCGCGGATCTCGGCATCGGTCAGGCCGCCGGCCGGCCGCCAGTCACGGTCGAGCTCAACGAGCCCTGGTCGTTCGAGGCTTTGGATCCTAACGCGCCGATCTTTCCGGCGCGGGTCAGCGGCCGGGTGCGCTTCGCCCAGACGCGGGCAAGCCCGGTCGATCTTGCGATCGCGATCAGCGGGAGAATCGAAGCGGTGACCCGGACCATCGACCGCGACGGCGATCGAGCTCGGTTTACCGCCATGGTGCGCGAGCGGGCGCTGGGCGCCGGCCGCAACCTGGTGGAGATCTTCGAGATCGCCGACGGAGGCTCGTGGCCGCTGGTCCCGGTCCGGCAGCTGGGCGTGGCGCCGTTTACGCTGGTGGAGACCGAGGGCGAACGGGCGATCCGGAGGCCCGGCGGCGGCCTGGTGCCGTGGATCCTGGGGAACGCCGGCGAGGCAAAGCTGCGGACGCAAGGCCGTCGGATCTGGCTCGAGGGGCGCTTTGCCGGCCCGGGCGTGCCGCCGGACGCAACCCTGTTGGTTTTCGTCGACGATAGGTGCGTCGCCGTCCGCGATGGCGAGCTGAGCCGCGCGCGGGTCTTTGGGGACGGGCTTTCCCGGACCCGCTTCCTGATCCGGCTGCCGGATGCCTTGACGGCTGGCGCGGTACAGATCGGCCGGTTGCACGCGAGAGTCCGCCTGTTCGCCCTCGCCGCCAACAGCGCGCGCGAAATCACAGTATCCTGAGCGGCCTTTCTCGTTCTCTATCGGTGTATCTCAAAGAACTCGCCCCTTTAGGGTTGCCTGACACTAGGCAACCCTAGACGACGGAGTCATCGCATCTGCCCTCAGCTTTGGAGGAATGGTCCCTTCACTTCCACAATCTCGCGTATTAGATGAGATCGAAGCGATCGTCTGTAGCACCCTTCTCTTAAAGAAGAAATACGAACAAAGGGGGTAAGTCTGGTGACCTATTATCCAACCACATCTGGGACCGTTCGGAGCTTGACACTCCTCTGGCTTGGACTGATTGCATGCGCAACACCTGCGGTTTCTCAGCAGATCCTCACGCAGGATCCGTCTGCGCCGATCAATATCAAGCAGTACACGGTGGAGCCGGCAACGACTCCCAGTGGCGAGAGCGCCTACCTACACAAGGTAGTGATCCAGGAAGAGATGCAGGAAACCGTCACCGCGGCCCAACTGGTGTTCGTAGCCAACGACGGCTTCTCGATTCAATCGATTTATCGAGCCACGTTGAACCAACGTGTTGCATTTCACGATAAGGGCTCCGGCGCCTGGACTACCCCACAGGGCGCGACCGGTCAGTTCGCGGTATTGGTAGAGAAGGTACGTTTCGATAACGGTGACATCTGGAGCGCCAAGCACGAGGAGATGGCGACGGCTATTCGGGCTATCGACCCAGAGTTCAAAACGGTGAGGCTTCAGGATCAGCCAGAGCCGGCTATTTACATCGAGTTGAAAATCGAGGTCAACTGAACCTTGAGCAGGGGCACGCGGGGTCGGCTTGACGCTAAGGGAGATCGCGCCTGACAGTGGTCGTTAGACCTGGGTGACGACCGCTATCCTGATTCGGGCTGCGGCCCGCTAAGGTGTCTTCGCGATGGTGGATGCTCAGGCTCTGGTGCCTCTGCCTCCGCCCTGGTGCCTCCCTCGCCCTCTCAGGTCGGCTGCACGAGGCGCTGGATCTTGCCGTAGGCGATGTAGTAGGAGCCGTCAGCCGAGGGCTTGACGTCCTCCACGACGAAGAGCACACCTTCCTTGCGGATGGACCGAGGGAAGCGCATGTTCTTGTTAGGATCGTAGTTGTCAGACACCACGCGTGCACGCAGCTTGCTCTTGGCCTTGACGACCTGGATGAGCACGCCATCGCCCACGTCGTCTGTGGTGGGGACATCAGCCAGGGACATGGCCTTGGTCTTCTTCAGGTTCCCGCGGCTCGGCTATCGTGAACCGCCCGGTGCGGACCCGCATGCTGGGTGGTGTGGGGGCCGGGGGTTAAACACCCCGGCTACCCGATTCGGCGCTCTTACGCTCGCTATCTCTAGACTGCCTCTTCGAGTATTGCCAGCATCGCCAGTGCATCCTATAAAGCGACAACGCAGTGCACAAGCTGGCCCTCCCCTGAAACCTGATTGGGTAAGCATGTTCAAACTCTCTCGAAGAGCCAGTTGCCAAATCGAATCATCGCGTAAAGAACGATTAATGCCATGAAAATAATCCCAAATGCGGCTAAGGCATAGAGATCGACAAAGGTAAGGCCGGCGCCGATAGCTGCACCTACTGACGCGCCTAGGAGAGTCCACAGAAACCAAACGATATTCAGAGTATCTGGAGCGTACGAGTGCTGGTAGGCCAAGAAGCCGCCCACTAGAGCGCCTAGCACGGCGCCCCAGCTCATAAACGGTTCCGCTCTCTCAAACGCTTCGCACATGGCATCAACCTAAGCTTTCGCGAATGCGGCGTAGTTTGTCCTTCAATGTGTCCAGCTCCTGAAGTCGCGCTTGCTCCAGTCGATAGTCTTGCCTATGTGCCTCAGCGTCTTCGGACATGTAGGGCCGGTCCCGGGTACCCTTCTCTTTGTAAACTAAGCAATCAAGCAAAACTCGAATGTCTTGTCTATTGAGCTCCTGGCTCATCTCCGTCACCTCCCCAGACCTGCGCTACGGCCGCTTCCGCGACACGGCCTCGAGCTATCGTTGTTGGCCGTCGCCTTTTCTACTTGTCCTCATCGAGAGTGAAACTCAGATGCTGCTGTGTATTCCCCAGGATTCTAACATTTTTTTCATCCGGAAGATAGCCATCCTTCTCCAGTCGAATGTCGTACACGCCTTCCGCAAGATTGAATCGCGTGCCACTGATGTCGGCTATCCCAACATAGACGCCGTCGAGAAATACTTCAGCCGTGGCGTAGCGAATGATCCGTCGTGACCCCTCACCGAGCCTGTTCAATTCAAAACTTATGATGACATTCGACTCTTCGGCCGAGCTACCCTTATTCGACAACCTCCCTAAGTAGTACGTAGCCATAGCGACCAAGACTAGCGCCATGACCAGGCAACCCCTACGTCTTCCGCTCATTCAAATGCTCCCACGTTGAACTCGCTGGAATCATCTTGCGTAGCCGTCGAACGATCAACGGTCAGCGGCGAACGCAGTGAGTCCGCTGCACCGCGTCGTTCGGCGGAAGTTCCAGAATCTCCAGGCAACCGTGCTAGCATCGTAACCACTGTGCAAGTCATAGATCTAGGCACCGCGTACTCGTTTTCCTCATAGTAGGATGCCGATTAATGCGATGAGCAGCTCATCGATTTATCTCCCAAGTTTGCATTACAAACTACGCTACCACCACCGTAACTGTACACCCCAGACATTGAAAAATGAACTCTCCCATCGTGACTATTCCCAGTTATTTTGACCTTATACTTCCCTTTAGGCAAATTGGGGAAGCTCGCGTAACGAGATTCCCAGAAGGAACTGCCAGAACCGCTCGTCCGAGAAGAGTAGCCAACGGAGTTGTCCTCAACAATCTCAACAATAAAATCATCGACGGTGTTCCGAAGTATCTCTCCGTTGGTAAAAGTGATCCTAAGAGAGCCACGAGACACGCTGGGACTAGCCCGGCGGGGTTGCGACTGAGAGGACTCGACCGAATCAGGTGATAGTAAATAGGAAACACCGCCGATTATCAAGGCAGAAGTCAGCGGATTTCTTTCAATAAAGCCCAGCACTCCGCCCGAGACCTTCGACGATCGCCTTATCAAGGTATAGGGAGTGAACTCCCGAGGAAGTCGATCAGGAGGCTTCTTAGTAAAGAGTGAGTAGAAACCGCTGCGCGGATTCGTCTCTTCGACAAATTCACTGAAGCTGCCGTATATCTCGCGATCTCTAAAAGTCTTCAAGGCAAAAAAGTCAACATCATATCCGACAGGAATCGCCGGAACGATCCGGAGATCAGCATGGGACGCGAGTCCGCGCACGTACCTCCTTCTTGAGCAACAATCGTTGTCCCAATAGACCATGAGGATCTCACCCGTCTTGGCTGCCGACACGAATGCCCCGCGCTCAGAGACAGTACCAAGAAAACTACTGCTCGAACTTATTAGGCTTTCATCAGTAAGTGCGATGTCGCGCGTGGTAAAGCGTATGCTATCCAGGTAGCTAATGCCCCTTCTCTGAGCTTCTTCCTTAAGCGCATCTTTCAAGCATGAATATGCTGGTGCCGATTCCATTTCTCTGAAAAGAGAGTACAAAGAACGCCTTGCACTTCCCGTTCTTAGTGTCTCGTCGATCAAGCTGTCAATGAACAATCGTGAATAATCGGCACACGCCCTCTCTTTGAAGACCCCTCTCTCGATGTAGGAACGCAAAACAGGAAGCTCTTGTGATCGCGCACGAATTAGCACCTCATCGTACTCTTCAATTTGTTTTGCCTTTGCGTCTATGGCTTGGCGAGCAGCGCTCGCAGCGACTGAAAGACCGCAGGTGCGGTAAAGGTCTTCCCTCTCCAAATAGAACAATGGATACAGGTCGTAATAGAGACCGTAAGCTACACGTTTGCCTCGGCGCAGTCGCTCGCGAATTCTAGCTTTCTCCCCTTCTTTCTGCCATTTGACTTTTGGTTCGAGTTTGACGAACTCCTTTTTGGTTTTCTTCGAGAAAGCAAAAAACTCCGGACCTGAAAGGCGCTTAGGCCCCCAAGTATAGCTAAAGAGCCAGGTTGGCTGCCTCGCCTCTACGCCCAGACCTGCTCGAAGAGAGAGAATCTCGACACTCGACGATCCGGCATACCCAAACCGCGCGACCCTCCCCCGTGAAAGTGTTGAAGCTTCCTTCTCCGCAATGCTCTTCAGCAGTTCATCGTCCCCATCGCACCCCTCGCCAAGCAAGCTCTTCTCCGTAAGTAGTGCCTCAAAAGCGTCCAGGTAGACTTCACGTTCGTAGGCATATATTGCCAGACTCCGCCAAGCATCGGGTTTGCTAGGCGTCTTCACTAGGTCCTTAGCGACACGTTTCCAAGGATAACTTGATTCTGCGTACGCAGGTCCTGGCGCTAGCCCATTAAGGGGATGAGCAAACAGGAGCAAGCAACTTGAGAGGATTGTCTTGGCGCCTGCAAGGCGCTTACGGATGCTTTTCAGTTCCCGATAAAGAGTGCTCCATCGTTCTCCGCGCGATCGTAAAGGCTGGGGTATAAAGTGTTGCATCATTACCCTCGACTTACAGCTCTCGGAAGAGGTGCTAATGTCGCCGAACGACCAAGCGTCAGCGGACCCAGAGCTGAGCCTGGCATTGCCGCGAAAGTAAGCCCTGGGTTCCGCTGCACGCGGTGGTTGGGCGATAACCATACTTGAGTCACTGGTCCATACGGACTAGATGTATCAGCCGATATTATCATTGTTACCGCTCGTTGGCCATCTTCAGGTTACAGCCTGGCGTCAGACCCATGTGGACAGTTCTATCGAGTCAAGGCTACCTCGAAATCAATGCGGCTCTTGCGAGTTAGATCTACGGTGTCTCCACTGACCAAGAATAGGTCGTATTTCTCCTCGTGGACCTGTCGCTCGAGATCCGCTCGGTCGAGCTTGCACGGTTCCTGGCTCTCGAACCGCATATGTTCTCCCGAGGCATTCACAGTGGTCAATTCGAAAGACACTTCCTGGATACCTGTCCACCAGGGTAGTGGAGCCCTTTCAAGACCAGTAACCTGACCTGTGTAGTATGGTTGACTTGCTGGCAATGCGATCGGTACGTTCCCGGCCCGTATAACTAAGCGAAATCTATCAGGCGGCTTATCGGGAAACTGCACTTGTCGAAGCTTCAGCCACGCCTGTCCAGGTGCACTTGCAGCAGAACTTCCATTCTTGTCGCTATTGATGAACGCTACCGCAATAAAGCCTGCTGCTGCGATGACAGCGGCGATGATGCCTCGACGCAGATTTATCAGCGCCACTCGCTCTTCCTTGCTTCGTTGGTTATCCATAGTCAAGACCTAGTCTTACGTCCGCCCAACGACCTCCCGCTCAGGGGCGCCCCTGAGCCATCCCTTGACGCCATCGAAGCCACTGGCCGTGACGTCACCACGGACGGTAGATACCACGTCAGCGTCCCCTGCAGTGGGCTTGTTCTGCGGCATCCGGTTGCTTATGCTCATCGCTACTCCTGAATCGCTTGAATCACGGTTGTCTCTTCTGGTCACGTGCTAGCCGTCTTGCTAGAGGACGGCACTCCAGGAGTGCAGAGGCAAGGCGTTCTGGAATCTTGGCCTCCATATCTCGAGACTCCCAGTGTACGTGAATTTTGTCATTACGATCCCGCTTCGGTCCTTGCCTTTCTCTTGGCCTGGAGGCAGAATGTTGTGTGCGTTAGTCTTCATTTATTTGTCGTGCGATTCGCGCCCGCTCGATTCTTGCAATCTCTATCCTTTTGTCGAACGATCTATTCATACGTCTCTGTAGAGCCCACTGGATGACGGCAGTAGTTGCCAGCCAAGCAACGGCCATGACGCCAATAAAGGCTGCGGGCGACCCGGCGCCTTCTTCCTCAATATTTTCTGATACGATCATCGTAGGGACGGCGAAAAGCACCAACAAGATCACTCCAAGAATCTTGATGGGTATACTTTGATTAAAGTAGGCAGACTTCTCTGCTCGGAGTTCTTTGATCAATCGGTCTTTCTCTGCCAAGATGTCTTCTTCCATGTTTTAAACTCCAGCTACTAAGGCCCAATTCAAGAAAGGGACACGTCTTCCAAATCTACCGCTAGGCTCAAGCCGCCGAACGACAGAGGCCAAGCGCGCGGCGTAGCCGTCCGCTTCGGCCAATGGTTCTGCGATGGAACACTTGGGCATCTTGCTAGAAGTACTCGGCTCAGTCCATAGTCGCTTCGACCGAAGCCCAGCCTCTCTCGGCACAGATATATATTGCTGGTCGCGCGTCGATTCTCACCGAGATGTTTCCATGATGAATTTCACTGTTGCATTTGCCGCGACCTTTCCCTCCATGGAAAAAGGCGAGGCCAGACTGGTGGATTGGCGCTTGAAGTACACTGCTCGCGTGTAGATTTTCAAAAGTAGCCTTTTCCCCGGTTGCTAAACGATCTAGGTGTACCCGAGCTTCTTCAGAAGCCATCTGTGCTTTTTGTGCCAACGACTCGATGGCCTGCTCCGCTTCGGTAGCTCTCGTAGCTGTTTCTGTGATAACGCCAAGCTGCTCTCGTGCTCTCTCCGAAACCTTGTCTGCTTCGGCCCTAATCGTGCTTAGACTCTCTTCTGCGTTTTCTTCTAGTCGCGACAGTGTCTCTGCGAGCCTCTTTTCTACTCCTCTTAAGGCTTCGGTTTGCAACTCGAGTGACCTTTCCAATTCTGCTCTCCTCAGAATCAGCTTTTCTAACGCCGTTCTCTGTTCCTCCTCAAGCCGCCTCAGGAGGTCAGGCGTGTTCGTCTCAAGCCACGACTGGACTTGCTTGTTCGCCTCATCGGGCATTGTCTCTTCAACGATCGCTAGTGCGCGGCTTGGAATCTGCATCCAAGAAACATAGCCGAATGCCCCCAAGACCATGAGGAATATCGAGCCAACAACGAAACCACCCTTTATCTGAGCGAGCGACTTTTCTAGGCTGCGTATCCTGGCTTTATCGGCTTCAATCTCACTCACACCAAACCCTCATGCTGTAAGGATGGTACTCGATCTTAGGTGGGTGCGTTGGCTCGACGCGCGTAGGCAGTCGATGCAGAACTCTTGAATGAACGTCGGCGCGAGACGCATAGTCTCCTGCTAGTTTCTGAAGGCGGATCGTAACCCGATTGTCCACAAGGCTTGCGCGCCTACCCCGGCTTGGCGAAGCTGTCAAAGGCGTCACCCGTGATGACGCATAGTACGCCGAGGCGTCAATCGTGCAGCTCGGATGGTTATGTGTCAACCAGTTGACGGATAGCAGCGTAGGCCCTGGCACAAGTGATGGGGCAGCTGCAGTTAGAGTTTTCCCGTCTGCGCTACCCGTCAACGAAGCGACACATATGCAGCGTTCGCGGGTACCGAATGAGCGGTTGAGGACCCTGAGCTGGCGGATATCGGATGGTTGAGGTGACTTTGCCCATGGTGATTGCCGCAGGCTTTGGCCTCCCTCGTCTGACCTGAACTTCCGACCGCCACTCAACAAGACAATACTCCGATCGCCTGGCTCCGTATTCATGTCGCAGTCCGTGGTGCCAATGCACGACACGATCGACTGGAGCGGTATATATCTTCTAACCAGAAGATAGCACGACTTGCCACAAACTGGAAAGAGCGCCGACGAGGCCCGAAGTCGTTGCGCTTCGCGGCGCGTGTGATCGCCGATCGTTTGCGAAATCTCAACGCCCCCCGGCCCGAAGGCCGGGAGGATCTGGTTTCACGAGATCGGGACACCATCAGGCACTTTCCTCCTGAGACGCTTGTTCCCCGGATGTTGTCGCCTGCTGGAGTTCCGAAGCGGAAGCCTCCACACCCTCAGCAGGGCTATCACCGCTCTCCGGCGCATCCCCCTCCTCAGATACCTGCTGATCCAGCTGACGCAACGTCCGCCGCAAGATCGGGCGAAAGCGTTGCCCCAGATCCTCGCGGCCAGCCAGCCGCGAGATACCCTGGGCGATGCGCACGATGCCGCGAATGCCCCGATCGAACTCCTGGATCAGGAGCTGACGACGCAAGCGCAGGCCGACAACGGTACGACGCTCCCGGTGCCGCGACTCGACTCTGTCGAGAGCTCCTGGAGCTGGTCGCCCAGCTGACCCGCCAGCTGGGCGGTCGGTGCCGGGACGCCCTCGCCGAGATCGAGCTCGATCTGCGGCTCGAAACCCAGATCCGGCTTCTCGAGGTTGGACTTCACCGTCAGGCCGAGGCGGTGGAGCCGCGCCGCCCCGCGGGGGAAGAGCCCGGCGACGCCGATCAGCGGCAGGCTTGCCGGACCGTAGATGCCGCGGCAGGTGGAACGGACCGCCCGCAGCTTGGTGTCGACGGTGTCGCGGCACTTGTTGACCGCGGCACTGGCGATGGCGATCTCCTGGGCCTGCTTGACGACCCTGGCGTCATGCGTCTCCAGGCGGAGGCGGTGACGCTGGACGCTGCGGCGCAGGAGACGAATCTGGTAGGCGGGGTCGAGAGCCGGATCCTCGTCTTTGGCCACCGGCGCGAGGTAGCGCTGGTAACCGTCGGCGAGGTCTTCCAGCCGCTGTCGAAGCCGGCCTCGAGACTCTGGGCGAGGTCGACTCGGGTGGTGATCATCTCGGAAAAGTTCTCAGCCATGATGGTTCCTCCTTTGGATTTGTTGGTGATGGATGGGTGAGA
>JAAUYI010054133.1_pt1 | contig 12949 bp, 13 predicted proteins | sample 7278041 | NCBI WGS metagenome assembly JAAUYI01 (sample SAMN14350216, study PRJNA611818) | marine sediment metagenome | isolation source: surface marine sediment (0.6m) | place: French Polynesia: Moorea | collected 2018-08
AAGACGGTAGGGTGGGCAAGTTAAAGACTTATCTAAACTAACTTCATCCTTGGAAACCTTGCCCACCCTACAAAATTCGTTGTTATTATTTCTTTAGGAACAGTCTCTAAATTTGCCCACCCTACCCTCTTAACATTATGATCAATTTTCAATATCAGTGGATACCATCGCCGATAATAATTGTTGTGGTGATACTTTAAATGGTAAACGATGGATATCAGAATTAGGATTACAAGTTACCTTGGCTGCTTGACGTAATTCTTCTAAAGCAACTTGAGATAAGCCTAAATCTTCTAAACTTTTGGGTAAACCAATCTCTTGATAAAATTTTAACAGTTGTTGTCGAGAAGTTGCTGCTAATTGATTCCCTTGGATCATCTCTTCTAGCCTTAATTGTACTAAAATGCCATAAGCAACTTTTTCCCCGTGTAACGTATCATGGGCTTCCCGAATATGGGTTAAGCCATTATGGACAGCATGGGCAGCTACTGTGCGACAATTTGCCCCGCCTAAACCCCCAACGACTCCAGCTAACAATACAGTGGCATTTACGACTTCTCGCCAGTCTTCTCCTCCTATCTCATCCAACGCTTGAGGGGATTTTTGTAAGAGAATGTCCCGTAACACTCTTCCTTGTTGTACCGCAGCAATGGTGAGGGTTGCGTTGGAGTTGCCACTACTAACAGAGGCTTCGTACCATTTAGCGATCGCATCTCCAATTCCTGCCACTAAAGTCCGTTTTGGGGCTATTTTAATTAAATTATAGTCTAAAATCAGTAAGTCAGGACAGCGTAATAAGGGTACGTCATATTGAAACGCCCCTTGGTTAGAATAGATGTTAGAAAGGGCAGTCCAAGCCGCACAGGTTGCCCCGGAAGTCGGGATCGTAATAATGGGTAATTGTTGCTGATGGGCTAGTAATTTAGCGGTATCTAGGGCTTTTCCTCCACCAACCCCGATAATGAAATCAGCTTGATGGTTTTGGGTGGTTTGAGTGAGGGTGATTAAGGAAGTTTCCGAACAGTCGGGGGCATAGGTATCAAAAACCGCCGTTAGGTCAAATTGTTTAAAAATTGGGGTTAAATGGGAAGAAATAAGGTCAAGGGTACGATTTCCCCCTACCACTAAAGGACGCTTTCCAAAACGACAGATCCTTTCTCCTGCTTGAGAGATAATCCCCTCACCCTGAATCACTTGAGTTGGGGCAACCAATAAGGAATTAATGGAGGTGGCAATGGGGGTAATTTTAGTGGTTTTTGATGGCATTCGACAGTTAGAAACGCATACTATTACTTTATTTTAGGATAACAAATTATCTTAAAAGGAATGAGTTTAGATTGTTTCAAGAATTAAGTCTGATTAGTTAATAAGAGTTCCTCGTTTCATTTGTTCTCTTTCAATGGCTTCAAATAAGGCTTTAAAATTACCTTCTCCAAAGCCTTTGGCTTGCTCTCGTCTTTCGATGATTTCAAAAAAGAAAGTGGGTTGCTCAAAAATTGGCTCAGTAAATATCTGTAATAATAAAGGATAGGTTTGATTCTCTTGTGTATTTTTTTTAGTTGCTTCTTGATCCAGTAATATATTTTGTTGAACAATTTCTTGCCATTCTTGAGAATTAAATCCTAAATTAAAATAACTTTGTTTGAATGTTTCATAATAGGCATTTGGAACTTTCAAAAAATTCAAACCCTTTTGTCGTAATTGTCGGGTAACTTCTGTTATTTTATTTGTTTTTAAAGCAATATGTTGAATCCCTGAACCATTATTAACATCCAAGAATTCTTGGATTTGAGAATTTTTAGAAATAGGTTCATTAATAGGCAATTGTATCTTTCCAATGGGATGAAACATGACTTGAGAATGTAAGCCTGATTGGGGGGTTTCTATTTTAAAGAACTGTTTTTTCTGGAATCCTAATGCTTTATGGTACCAATCTATAGTTGAGTTTAGCTGTCCTTGAGGAACGTTTAACACCAAATGATCTAAGGATAAGAAATAATTTTTATTATCACCATTAATGGGTTTTTCTTTAATCCAAGTTTTCGGTAAAATGGGGGTCTTTCCTTTTCGCTCAAATAAACTATGAGTCAATCCATTTTTATGAACAAATTTACTCCATTTCAGACAACCTTTAGTATATTTTTTTTCTTGTATAGGTTCTTGAATTCCACTATTAATTTTTTTAATTTTTGCAAAAATATTTTGTAAATCACTAACCTGAAAAGCGATATCAGCAACGCCAGGGGGATGAATTTCTAAATATTTAGCAACAGAACTCTTCCTAGACAAAGGAGAAGAAATCACAAAAAAAATCGGATTTGTATTGTTACCTGTTCTGACAATTTCTGTATGGGTATGCTCATCATCTCCACCGGCGATGGAGTGAAAACCCATGACATTAATAAACCACTTTTTCCAGTAACTTGCATCTTTCACGTATAAATGAACGTGATCAATTCTTATTTCCATTCCTTATTTGAGTTTCTTAATAAAAAAGGAATAAATCTTTACTATTCTTAGCTTTAGTTTTTTCTGGTTCTTTTAATCCCTGAATTTTCATTAAAGCTCGAAAATTCTTACGATTGAACTCAGGTTGATAGTTTCCTTAACCTTATCCCCCTTAAATCTCCCGTAGGGGAGATGTAAAGGAAGTTTAAATGGGAAGTAGAGGAAGGGATGCTGTTGCAAATTAGCGTTTCGCTTTTGGACGAGGGGCTGCTTTAGGCCCTTTAGGGCTGCTAATTTCAGATTTTAAACCAATCCAACCAATTACGCTGTAAACAATGGCTAACATTAAGCTACTTAAACCAATACGAAGACTTTGCTTTAAGGCTTGGGTAGTGGCTTGACTTTCAGCCTGTTTACGACGTTCAAGCAGTTGGGTTTCTAATTGATTTTTCAACTCCTGAGTTCTTTTCTTGTATTCTTCGGGTTGTCTCGCCAACTCTTGTAATCCTTGTAATTGTTGACGTTGTTGACGTAATCTTGCTAACTGTTGAGCATTCAACTGTCGTCCTTGAACTTGGCCGGCTTCGATCACTTGATTAAGTTGTTGGACTTGTTGATTGAGTTGACCTGGGTTTTGAGACAAGGTATCCACTTGGGTTAGGAACGCTTGAATTTGATCAGCCCCTTGGCCAGCACCCTGTTGAATCCGCTCTAAGGCATCCGTTTTAGCAATGTTGAGGTTGTTAAGATGTAATGGAACCATCAACAAAAATACTAATCCTAATAGAGCAGATAGGATATACACAGGAAATTTTAGATTGAATCCCGATTTTTTTAAAGGGTTGGCATCAGCTAAACCATCAATGAAATAGCCGACTAAAATAAAACCCATCCCCACCAAAGGTACCACCCCTCGATCAACAATACTGGTGACTATACCAATTTGCCATGACTGGCTGTCCAAATTAAGAGGAACGGCAAGGGTTATATAATCCAATAAGGAAGATAGGATAAAGATTACCCCGATCAGTTTGAGAACTAAAGACGTAAATGCTGGATAATTCATTGTTTTTATCAGTTTGTGGATAGCATTTCATTAAAGATAACAGCCAACAGAGATAATACCCTGATTGCTAACAGATTCAATTATTTTGTGCGGGAGTTTCTATAAGGGATTGAGCTAGATCGCTAGTTAATCAACGATATAACTATTAAACCTGGCCTACGAGCTTAAAAGATTTAGGGGAAATTGGCAAGGTACATAACTATAATCAATACAATGATAATCTAAACGTTGCTAAAAAGTTCCCTCGACGACAATATATTAAGAATGACACAAATACAAGTATTAGCCGATAAACCTGCTCTGATTGCTCACGCACTAGATTTAATCGTCGACAAAATTGATACTATCCTACAACAACAGGAAAAATTCACCCTAGCTTTAGCCGGCGGTAGCACCCCGAAACCCCTTTACGAAGCCTTAAGCCAACAATCTTTACCTTTAGAAAAAATTCATATTTTTTGGGGAGATGAGCGTTATGTCCCTGGAGATCATCCCGATAGTAACCAACGCATGGCGCGTCAAGCTTGGCTAGATCAGGTGCCGTTTCCCCCCTCAAATATCCATCCCATGCCAACTGGTAGTAACGATCCCTCTGTAGATGCTCAAATCCATGACCAGGAATTACGAGCATTTTTTGGGGTCAAGGTTGGGGAATTTCCAATGTTTGATATGATTTTATTGGGTATGGGGGATGATGGTCATACGGCCTCTTTGTTTCCCCAAACAGAAGCTCTAACCGTTAGCGATCACTTGGTGACGGTGGGGAACAAGGACGGACAACCTCGTTTAACCTTTACCTACCCTTTAATCAATCATGCCCGTTGTGTCATCTTCTTAGTAGCAGGGGAAAACAAACAATCCGCATTAGCCCAAATTTTTTCCCCTGATGGAGATCCCACCCTGTATCCAGCTAAGGCAGTCAAGCCTCAAGGAGAACTGTTATGGTTGTTAGATGAAGCAGCTGGGACTCAGTTTAAGTAACTAGATAGAAATATACGTTACTCGTTCAGTAGAGCAGGGGAAGCAGAGGAGGAAAGATTTACAGGTTATTTACATTTTTCAAACAGTTGATTATGATTACTTGTCCAAATTGTCAGCATGAAAACCCCGATGGGGCCGTTCAGTGTGAAGCCTGTTTTACCCCTCTTCCCAAATTAGTTAATTGTGGTAACTGCGGTCAGCCATTACTAAGTAACGCTACCTTTTGCGGCGAATGTGGGGCAGCCTACCCCTTTGAAGGTTCTCCACAAGGAGAAACCTCTCCACCACCGCCACCACCTCCTGTAACACCACCGCCACCACCTCCTAGTATTAATCCTCCTGAAGAACCCCCTGCACCACCCCCCCCAAAACCAGTAGCCAGCGCACCAACGCAACTACAAACTCAAACCGCTAGTTTACTCCATGTTCAAACTGACACTACACTAGAACTTCCTCAAGGGTTAGAAATTGTTCATGTTGGTAAACCTAACGAACAAATTCCCCCAGATCTTGATGTTTCAGCATTACCTAATTCTGACGTGGTTTCTCGTATTCATGCTGATATTCGCAATGAAGCGGGGATTTTTTACATTGAAGATGTGGGCAGTTCCAATGGCACTTACATTAATTACACCGCCTTACCTCCAGGAAACCGTCACCGTCTGCGACCCGGCGATCGTATTTCTTTGGGTAAAGGGGATTTAGTTACCTTCATTTTTCAATTACTTTAAGTTTTCCCAGAGGACTATACTAAGTAGATCACAGACATCCTAGTTGAGATGGCAGAGGAGCAGGGAGACCGGAGCAGGGGAGAAAGAAAATAGGAGAAAAAACAGAAATGAACAAGCCTAAGTGAAAATTTGGGCTTTTATAACCTTTTAAGTTTTTATTAACTCCAAAAAGCTTTCAAATAATCTCCCTTGCTCCCTGCTCCGTAGCTCCCATGCAGCCTAAAATGAGTAAGTTTTCGATCTACTGAGACTGACTCGAGCAAAAATCAGTTTCATCGATTCAACTTATTGGGAATCCCTTGACAACCGCCTGGAATCGTCTGACGACTTTTTTCTCCACTCCAAGCGCACAGATAATAATGTTGTTCTGGGGTCAAATTTTTTACCTGAGCCAAGTTACTATTTTCAATCACGACTCCTGTATAGGCACCAGTGATATAGTCAGGACGATAGTTTCTTGAGCGAGGACTGGCGGTTTCGACAGAACCATAAAATAAGCGAGTGCTTTTAAAGTCAGCCCCTTTGAGATTAGCATCGTAGAGGACAGTACGAGATAAGTTGGCTTTAACTAGATCACAACTACTTAAGTCAGCACGAACCATATTCGCTTCACTTAAATCTGTCCACCGTAAATCTTGATCAGCTAAGTTAGCTCCGGCTAACATCACCCCTAAGTTAATGACTCGTACTCCATAAGCTCGATCTTCAGCATAACCACCAAATCCGTCTAACATAGGTCTTCCCAGACGACTATCCCGCATTAATGGGGTTAAGAGTCGTGATTGAGAGAGAAAGCGTAAAATTTTGGCTTTTCCTATAGCATCTACACTACTGAGGATGGCTGCGGTTCGTCCTTCAGCAATAGAACGTTCTTGCGGCCAATCTTCTAACATTCCTTCTCCGTCTAAGACTAAATCGGAAATGCCTTGAAAATAGGTATCAATGGTTTGCTGTTGGGTAATACGGTTTTGCTGTAAGGTTAAGTCTTTGGAGATGACGTATTGAGCCCAGGCCACATACACCGCTAGAATAGCGATCATAATTTGACCTAACGCACCAACCCATTCAGCCCAAGACCCAAACTCATCGTACTTAAATTGATTCAGCCAGTTACCGATAGTTTGATAAATGCCTAAATAGTAAAAAATCCCTGCCAAGGATAGAACAAAAACGGTAAAACCGATTAATGTTTCTCTCTCTTCAGGGGTGAGATATCTTAGAAACCAATTTTTAACAGAGGGAAAAATGACTCTTAAAGACAGAATGAGTGCGACTATAGCACTGGTTAACCCTACCCAGGGTAACTTTAGGATCAAACCCATTCCCATAACAGCAATGGTAGTCAAAAGTAGCCAAGGATTAGAGGATCTAACTTCTTGTAGATATAAGGGTTTAGGTGACTCTTGAGGAGACACCAAATTAATAGATGATAAGGGATGGTTTGGAGAATTTAAGGGGAGTGATGAGTTAATCTCTTCTTTGCCATTAGCTTCTGAAGATGAAACAGAAGAAGACTCAGGAGGGATTGTCATATAATTTTTATTTATGGTTAGGGTTTGCTGCTTTGATTTTATCGTTTTCTGATAATTCTCCATGTCCTCTGTTGAAGATTTTGAGCTTCAATTCAAACGAGCAACCACTTTGCCCCAGTCTTGCCAAATCTCACCAATAATTTGCAGTTCTTGAACACTTAAGGTTTTGGCTGCTTGTTCTGCTTTTTTCTGGGACACCCCAGCTTTAACCAGTTGTTGTTGATAAGATTTTTGCAGTTGCTCACAAGTCATCGTTCTATCCTCTTAAATTATTAACAATGGTTAATGGCTATTGAATATAAGTGTAAAGGGTGCTTGTTAGCTTTGATGTAAGCTTTGATGTATAAGTTGATGAATAGCTGAACGATAACACAACTAACCCCGAATTTTTATCCCAACTACCTTCATTGTTCCCAGATATTGCTAAATTGTTAATATTTATTTACAATACTTTACAGAAACATCTATCTTCTGCTATACCTCATGAAAACTAACAACCAAGACGAAGGAAAATTTGGCTTTACAGGCTATGCCGAAAACTGGAATGGCCGTCTAGCAATGATTGGCTTCATCTCCGCTTTAATTGTGGAATTAGTAACGGGTCAGGGAGTATTACACTTTTGGGGTTTACTCTAATTAGAATATTCCCGATTTTTGTCAATCTCATTGCTTTAGCTGGATTTTTTTAAGATCCAGTTTTTTTAGTTCAATATTGTTTTTTTAAGCAAAATTCTCTGTATTTTAATCAGGATAATCAATACTAAGTATACTAGGTTGACGAGAATAGTCAGCTATGGGAACTAATGTTAATTGTTGTTCGTCAACAACTTAAAATTCTTATGATATTGATTAATTTTTTATATGATTAAATGAAAGTAGTCAAAATAATTATAAAGACTTAAGGTTAAATGAGGTTAAAGCTTTTTCAAAATCTAGATGTTATCATAAAGTGATACTTAACCATTGATTAAATACCCTAACAGTATGAAGCTAAAACTGAAACAATCTTCGTGGAATGGGCTAAATAATACTTTTATTACCTTTATCATTATTTTATTGTTATTTATTATTTTAACGGTAGCTGTTGTTTCAGGAAGTCTAGATGCTTGGGACGCAACTTTTTTAGAATGGGTTCGTCATTTTCATCATCCTAGTTTAATGATCTTGGCCAGGGTATCTTACTTTTTGGGAGAGGCAGAAGTTGCTGTCTTTATTGTCATTGCAGGATTGGGGTTTTTGTGTTGGAAACGTTATTGGCATGAAGCCCAAGTTTTAGCAATATCAGCTTTAGGTGTTTTAATATTAATTGATCAAATTTTAAAACCTTGGTTTGGTCGTATTCGTCCTGCACCGGGGTTAATTGATGTTCACGGAAAAAGTTATCCGAGTGGTCATGTTTCTGGCAATTTAATGTTATATTTATATCTTTCTTATTTAGTTGCTTTTCATTTTCCAAAATGGGGAACTTTTTTGTATATCGTTTCTACTATTTTAGTCGCTTTAATGGGTTGGGCCAGTATTTACTTAAATATTCATTGGGTTACGGATCTAGTTGGAGGTACTTGTATTGCGTATTTAGGTTTTCTTTTTTGTATCACTCTTTTAAAATTCATGAGTAAAAAATACCGTAATTTTTAAATCAAAATGAATAAAACAACTCTAGAAAAAAGCAAAAAACAAAGTATTAATGCTTGGAACAAAGAAACTAAAAATCTTTGGATTTTTTCTATTTTATGGCTATTTTTAATTAGTTTTATTGCTTTTATTGTTAACCTAGGAAGCATTGGTTTAATGGACAAAACCGAACCAATGTTTGTGGAAGCTGCTCGTCAGATGTTAATAACAGGGGACTGGGTAACGCCCTATTGGAATGGAGAAACCCGTTTTGATAAACCTCCCTTAACTTATTGGTTAGTGGGGTTATCTTTTCAATTATTTGGTATTAATGAATGGGGGGCAAGAATTCCCTCTTCTTTGGCTGCGATCGCTGTTGTTATTTTAGGATTTTATACTCTCAAAAACTTTGGTTTTTCACGAGCAAAAGAAGTATCTAGAAAGCCAACAAAATTATGGTTTTCTGCTTGGATAGGAGCAGGAATCATAGCTTTAAATCCCTTTTGGATAGCCTGGGGAAGAACGGGGGTTTCTGATATGTTCCTTTCCAGCGGTATCGCCTTAGCGTTGTTATCTTTTTTCCTAGGATATGGTTATTCTGAAACAAATGCTAAATCCTATTTTGGGCTATCAATAGCGCGATGGTGGTACATTGCTTACTGGGTTTTTATGGCTTTAGGTGTGTTAGCTAAAGGCCCTGTAGCCTTGGTTTTACCAGGTTTAACAGTTATTGTTTTTCTTTTATACGTTGGGCGATTTATTGAAGTGGTAAAAGAAACTCCTTGGCTATTAGGAATTAGTAGTTTTTTATTAATTTCTGTTCCTTGGTTTGTTTTAGTAACCTTAGAACATGGACAAGAATATATTAATACCTTTTTTGGCCTACATAATGTACAAAGATTTACCAGCGTGGTTAGTCGTCATCCAGGGGCATGGTATTATTACATTCCTGTGATTATGGTGGGGTTATTACCTTGGTCAATTTATTTGCCGTTAGCCATTGCTAAATTAAAAGTTTGGCAGCGACAAAAATGGGTAAATTCATCTCGAACAACTCATCTAGGAATCTTCTGTTTATGTTGGTTTTTAGTTGTTCTTATTTTCTTTTCTAGTTCTGTTACCAAATTAGCAGGTTATGTGCTTCCTTTAATGCCGGCTGCTGCTATTATCATTGCTTTATTTTGGAGTGAACAGGTTGAAATAAAATCAGAAGAACCATCAGGAGTTTGGTCTTTCTTATTTTTATTAAGTGGTATTGCCAATGTTGGTCTTTTAATGGGTTTAGGAATAGCTAGTTTTTTCAGTTATCAATTAATTGGCGAAGATGCCATGATGCCAAAATTTACGGAACTATTACAGGCTTCAAATTTAGCTATTAAAGGGGGAATTATTTGGTCGTCCGCTGCATTATCTTGCTTATTATTTCTCTTTTTCCGTCATTATCGTCGCTGGTTATGGGTAGCTAACTTATTAGGATTTCTAGCATTTTTCTCCTGGGTGGGTTTACCCGTTGCTAAAATTGTAGATAATCAAAGACAGTTACCTTTAAGGGAACTTTCCACCATTGTTAAGATAGAAAGACAACCAAACGAAAGACTGGCATTTTTAGGTTTTATGCGTCCAACTTTGGTGTTTTATACTCAAGAAGTGGTTGATTCTGTCACAGAAGCAGATATTGATAATGGTCCAGCGTTAGACTATTTTCAACAGAATAATCGTCCTGAGACTGTTTTAATTATTAGTGAACAAAAATATCTCAATAAGTTGGGGTTAGAAAAGTCTGACTATAGCTTAATTAAACAAGAAGGGGTTTATAAATTAATTCGAGTGAGTAAAAAGATGGTTGTTGAAAGATACAAAAATAAAATTAATTATTAACAGCAAAAAAGAGCAGATAAACTGCTCTTTTGCTGTTAGGAGATTAGGAAAAAATGTTATGCTAAGGGATCAACACCCATATCACAAACTGCATTACGTAAAACGGTAATCTGTTGGTTAAAATCTAAATGTTGAATAGCTAATAAGGTTTTGTTTGCTTTTTCACTTAAGCGATAAGAAGGGGGAACCGGAATGACAACCCCTGCTTCCATTAACTCTGCTAATTGATACCAGAAGGCTAATTTGGTATTATTAGTTAGAACGCCATAAGCACGGGTGATAGGGGTACTCATCTTGTTAGCTAAGTCCCGCATTGCTTGCAGTTGCTCATCTTGGGACATACTCTTGATTTGGTTAATTAACCCCTCAGCAAACTGTAAACGGGCTGCACCAGGGGCTGCTGGTGTGATAGAGCGTCCAATTTCTGTATAAGCTACCCAAAGTAAACCTAGCTTATCATCGGTGCTAAGGCTTTGAAATTGCTCGGTGACAGAAGTAACATCAAGAGCCTGAGTGTTAAGATTGGGTGCTGTATATACCATGACTTCTTTTAGAATCTTTGTACACTAATTGTTAATTGGGAGTAAGGCATATTTGATTGCCTTGCTCTTTTCTTTTTCTATTATGTAACATTTTTTTACGTTTTGCAAATAAGTATTACATATACTTGACATAGTTTTTTATATATTGTAAGGAAAAATACAGAGCTAAAAATTAGGATTTTTTCCTAACGACTAAGTACAATATTAAGGAAGACTGGCAAGGGTGGGGCTGAGAAATAATGGTTCAACGGGTGCAAAAAATTTTATCTCAATGGGGAATTGCCTCCCGTCGTCGTGCTGAGGATTTAATTATAGCAGGGCGAGTTAGGTTAAATGGGGAAGTGGTGACATTGGGAGATAAAGCCGATCCCGAATGCGATCGCCTAGAAGTAGATGGCAAGCTTATTCAACCCAGTCAACGGCCTCAATTCATCTATATCTTAATGAATAAACCGACGGGAGTGGTGTGTACCTGTGATGATCCCCAAAATCGTTCCATTGTCTTAGACTTATTGCCGAAAAAGTTAACTCAACGAACCGGTCTTCATCCTGTAGGAAGACTGGATTTTAACTCTTCTGGAGCCTTATTATTAACCAATGATGGAGAATTAACCTTAAAATTAACCCATCCTCGCTACCATTTACCCAAAACCTATGAAGTCTGGGTAAAAGGATATCTTAAAGAAGAAATGTTACAACAATGGCGTGAAGGTGTTATGCTAATGGGCAAAAAGACTTTACCTGCTGATGTAGAGGTAATTCGCCGTTGTCCTCAGCACACTCGTTTAAAAGTGATTCTCAATGAAGGAAGAAATCGCCAGATTCGTCGTATTGTTCAACAACTGGGTTTTCATGTCCTTCGACTCCATCGTACTGCTATTGGTTCTCTTGTTCTCTCTCCTGCCAATGAAAACAGCTTACTCAGTGGCCATTATCGTTTGCTTACCCCTTCAGAAATTGCTTTTCTCAAGCAAGGTACGAACCTTATCATTGAAACGAAAGGGACGCTGATTCAATAAATATGTCCAGGAAACAATCATCACTCAATTATCCTCATCACGATACCAATCACACCCAAGAATCTCCATGTCAGGGTTCTTTGGTAGCCGAGAACCGCCAATGGCAACAAATATGGAGTAAATTAATATCAAATGGCTATCAAGCGACTGAGGAGTCAAATAACGAATCAGAATCTTCTCAACCATCCAAGCAATCCATTTATCTTAAACGATTACTCAAGTTATTATCTAAATTTTCTAAACAAAACAAACATTATTTTGATCCAAAACAGTTACAAAAGGAAATTTTGGAAGATATTGGTCAAACCTTGTCTTATGAACGACAAAAACAAGGGTTTACCCTTGAGTTCATTTCTACAGAAACTCGTATTTCTGTGGGTTTATTAGAAGCCATTGAAACAGCTAATCTAGAGGAATTACCCGAAGCAATTTATACCCGTAGTTTTATTAAAAAATTTGCTGACTTTTTAGGATTAGATGGAAAAAGTTTATCGGAGAGTTTTCCTTTAGATAGTGACCCGAAATCAAATGATTCTTCAAGGTTTCGTTTATTTTTTCCTGTTTTACAGTTTCGTCCCATACATCTTTATTTTCTCTATATTATTATTGTTGTTCTTTCCGTTCAGAGTATTTCTAATACGTTAAAACGGGCTGCTTTGCAAGGATCTATTGAAGAACTTCCTGTTCCTATAACCGTTTCTCCTCCTCAGTCCCAACCAGTTGAAAAATCAGTAATCGTGAAGGTTCATAGTAAGGGAAAATCAACCTTAAAAGTTACAGTTGATGGAAAAATGATTTTTGATGGGGTACTGACTAAAGAAACTCAAAAAACCTGGGAAGCAGACCAAAATATTACCCTCGAAGCCAGTAATGCTGGTTTAATTTTGGTAAGTTTTAATAACCAAAATCCTAAAAGATTGGGTAAATTAGGAGAAAGTAAAAAAGTGACTTATTCCGACTCAAAGCAACAGAAAACAGAGAAAAAAAAAGAATAAAGCTGATTACTTTACTACTTCACTCAGTAATTATTAATTATACCAATTCTCAAAAGTCACTGGAGACTTAATTGACAATCTTCTCCCCCCGCTCCCTCTGCTGCCCCTGCTTCCTCTCCCTACCTCCACTAACCATCTCTATG
>JAAUYI010016052.1_pt1 | contig 12937 bp, 8 predicted proteins | sample 7278041 | NCBI WGS metagenome assembly JAAUYI01 (sample SAMN14350216, study PRJNA611818) | marine sediment metagenome | isolation source: surface marine sediment (0.6m) | place: French Polynesia: Moorea | collected 2018-08
CCGTCGATGAATTGGCGAAAGGCCGCGCCCGACGGGTCATTCTCATCCGTGGTGATCAACGGCGAGCCTTCGTTACCCCAGCCGGAGTAGTAGGCCACGCGGGTGCGATAACAGCGCTCGCCCTTCTCGACCTGCAATTCCTCGTCGCTGACCGGGTGAAGGTAGGGCAGAACTTCGTCCGGCAGGCATTCATTGAGATCGGCCATCAGCTGATCCAGGTTCTGCTCCTTTGCGCCCTCGACCGGCCGCTCATCGACGACGACGATGTGCGCGACGACGACGTCGCTCGGCCCGGCGCCCGGATGGTCACAGTTGACGGTCTCTTGCAGGCTAAACGCCGGGGTGTCGGAATGGATCACCGAGGCCCAGGCGAGGACCGTGAAAACATCGCCGCACTTGGCATCCGGCGGCAGCTGAAAGAAGACGTCCGTGCGGTTGGCCGGCCCCATGTAGAACTCATTGGGCCGGACCCAGGTATTCCGAATGCTCTCGGCGTCCTTGAACACACTCTCGTTGCGGCACAGCTTCTCGGCATTCGGTGTCTTCACCGGCACTTCGTTGCCGTCGGCGTCGCGGCACGTCGGCTTGCAGGGCACGGCCAGGGGATTGGGCCCGGGCTTGCCCGTGCCGTCACAATCGAAGAACTGCTGGCTCAGATCCTTGATGAAATACCTCGGTACGCCGTCCTCGACCTTCACCAGGGTGATGCCGTCGATCGACAGCTGGAATAGGCGAGCCTTCCGTTGCTCGATGTCTTCGAGCTTGACCGGAACGATGCCTTTCGACGCCTTGCCGGTCGCCGGATCGATCGGTTTGCCAATCGCCGGGTCGAACTCGGCCAGCGCCGTCGTCGGCACCGCCTGCTCGGGCCTGGGCACGTCGGCCTCGGCAACCTGCGGGGCGAAGCCGGTGGTCACCACGTCGAAGAAGCCCTTGACCACCATGAAGTGCTTGTAGCCGCGGCCGTCGACGCTGCCGTTGATCACCCGCCAGCGCTCGACGGCTCCCGGCCGCATATTGATCACGCCGGCCTTTTCGCTGCCGTTGAGAACCGGCGTTGGCACCTTCTTGAGCCGCGCGGACGGTGAGTTCGGATCGCCGACGACGTTGGTCGGAAAGATCCGCTGGATGAACATCAGCCGCTCGCGATAGTCCCAGGGCCCGGTCTTGAGCGTCAGATCGGGGTGCGGCGTGCCGGTCATGCGGCAGTTGATGTTGTCGTCTTCCGCGCCTTCGACGATCAGGTAGCCGGCCATGCCGCTCGATACCTGGATGTCGGTGGCGCCGTGAGCGTGGGGGTGGTACCAGAAGGTGCCCGCCGGATGCGGCTGCTCGGGGTCGCCCATGACGTCGCCCAAACGGAACTCGTAGTCGGACTCACCGACGATCTCGTCGTCGCGGATGAAGAAGGTCTGATCGCGCCGGCGCAGGAAACGACAGGCGGATGTCGAACCGTCAGGCTCGTTGTCCGCGCCGCAGACCGGCTCCGGCGTCACCTTGCCACCACACTTCTGACAGACCGGCGTCGAGCTCGGCTGACCGCAGATACACTGCTCGCCGGCCTCCTGGCCCAGGACCACCCGCTCGCGGCGCTTGAAATCACCTTGGCTGAGGACCCGCAGGATGACGTTGTCGGAGTTGGTGCCGTCCGGGTTCTTGTCCGGGCGCACGTGTAGGCCGTGGGTATGGAGATTGGTGACATGGGCCGAGTGCAGGCCGTTGGTGTGCTCACCGAGACAAAAGTCGAAACGGTGCTGACCGCGCGCCGTCGCCTTGTCCCGGACGTGCTGCTGAAGCTGCTCTTGGGGAGTTTGAGACTCTGACTCACTCGCACTTTCCGCGCTCGTGCAGGCTGAGACCTTGGACGGTTTGAGGTCACAGACGTTGACCACCTTGCCATCGGAGCAGACCTCGGACGGTGGACACGCGGCCTTGCGCGGCTTGCTGCCCTCGGCCAGCGGCAGATCGCCCAGGTCGGGAAAAGGCCCGACGAAGCTCTCCCCACAGTCCTCGCCCAGGAGGTTGCGCAGCTTGACCTTCAGAGTCTCGTCGCCGCGCATCCGAACGGTCGGTCCGGGAGTATTGCCGCCGTAGCTGAAGAACACGGAACCGGGATTGCCGAGGCCGACTTCGATACCGGGATTCTGGTTGACCACCACGTTGAGGTCGAGCTGTTGCCCCGGCCAGTCGCTGGGCCGCCAGACCCAGGGTTCGTTCCAGTTCTCTCGCGCTCCGAGAAGGCCGCTGACCTGGCACTCGAGCGGCGGCGCCGGACTCGAAACTTCTTTCGACTTCGCCTTACTCTCAGACTCTGCATGGGATTGCGCCGGCGCTGGGCTCACTCCCGCCGCCGCCGCCGCCCCGCCGAGCAGCCCCACCTGCAGAAACTCCCGGCGTTGCAATCCCTGCCTTTGCTGAGACTCCTCCACGTTCGCGAGCTCGTCCCGTTGCCTGCGCCTTCTTTTCATCGCCAGATCTCCTTTCTCAGAAAAGCAAACGTTTCTTCGAGCAGCTATCGGCCTCGCGCCGGAAATCGATTCCCGGCACGGTCTACAGCTCGCGGAGCACCACCCGAGCCGGCGCGCCGTCCCCGCCCTCGAGAAGAAGCGGCAAACACAGCAGCTCATAATCACCTGGCGGCACCCGGGCGAGGTCCAGCCCCTCGATGATCAACACTCCGGCACCGAGCAGAATGTGATGGGTCGCAAAGTCCGTGCTCGCGTAGCTCTCGATGCCCAGGTAGTCGATGCCCACCAGCCGGACGCCGCGCTCGACCAGCAGCCTGGCGCCGTCCGGCTCGAGGCCGACGAAGTCGGTATCGAATGCAGGTTCATGCAATTTGCCGGCGTTGCGGGTTTTGAGCAGCACCTTGTCCACACCCTCCAGATCGACCGCCGCCAGCTCTCGAGCGCCGATTCCGGGCGCGTCGATGGCGACGACCCGCGCTGGGCCCAGCCAACGCTCGATGGGTATCTGGTCGAGTGTCACGCCATGGTCGAGCATGTGACGCGGCGCATCGACGTGGGTACCGGTATGGTTGCCCAGGCCCATGCGCGTAGTGTGAATAACATTGTCGCCGTCGACATAGCGCGAGCGTTCCAGCTGGACCTTCGGATCCCCTGGCCACACCGGGAGATCCTCAGAGATCGGGACTGTGACGTCGTAATAGCGCATCGCGTTTGCTCCTCAACAGACTCCACCGCATGATTCGATTCGGACCTGGTTGCGGCCACCACGTTTGGCCTCGAGCAGACGCTCGCTGACCCGGCTCAGTAGCGCCTCGAGATCTTCACCGTCCGAGGCCTGCTGGGCACCGCCGATCGAGACCGTCACCGCCACCAACTCGCCGCTGCCGGACTCGATCCGGAACTGCTCGACGGCGCGACGAACCCGCTCGAGGATCGGCCGGGCAGTGGCGAGCTCGGTGCCGGCGAAGACCATCAACAGCTCTTCACCGCCGTAGCGGGCGATCCAATCGCCGTTCCGGACACTGGCGCGTACCTGCTCCGCCACGCCCGCCAACACCCGATCTCCGATCAACCAGCCGTACTCCTTGTTGACGTCGCCGAAATGGTCGATGTCGAGCATGGCGACGGTCAATGGCCGCCCCTCCGCCTGCGCCCGCTCGAGCTCGAAAGGTAACCGACGATCCATGTAGCGACGGCTCTTGAGCTCGGTCAGAGTATCGATATCGGCCTGGTCCTTGAGTTCCTGGAACACCCGACGCCCGCGCCGGGTGATGCCGTCTACCACCCGCTCGGTGATCACTCGGGTGAAATCGTCGAAGCTGCGCAATGCCACATCCTGATCTTGATCGATGGCCTCGACCCTCAATTGATCGGCGTTCACGGCCCGGTCGCGACCCCGGGCCTTGGCCGCGTAAAGTGCCTCATCGGCATGGTAGAGCAGATCCCGCGCCGGCTGCTTCTCGCTCGCCGTGGCGGCGCCGATCGAGATCGTGACCCCGAGATCGGCGAGGCGCGCCGAACGAACCGCATCGATCAATTCGCGTGCGTATTCGCTGGCCTGCGACGCATCGCAGCCGCGGATCTGTCCGAACTGGTTGCCACCCATACGACCGGTGAATGCTGCCCTCGCCGCCAGCAGTTTCGCCAGCTGGCTCAGGACCCGATCGCCGGTGTTGTGTCCGTGACGGTCGTTGACCGCCTTGAAGTGATCGATGTCGATCAAAAACAGCGAGACCGGGGCGTCGACGGTCGCCTCTGCCAAGGCCCGCTCGAGGTGGGTGACGAAGCTCTGGCGGTTGGCGACCCCGGTCAGAGAATCGGCGGCGGCGTCCTTCAGCCGCGCCAGACGATGGTGGATCAAGGCCGGCGGAGCGCCCTCGAGGCAAATGTCGTCCCCTTTCCGCAGATGCGCAAGGAGTGTCTCTACCTGGTCCCCGGGCGTCTCGACCAGGACCGAGCCGGGGATCTGAGAACGCGCGTCGATCAGCTCTTCCAGGCTGTTGAACAGTCTCCCGCTCTTCTGGGTCGATGGATAGAGTCGAAAACGCGTCGTCATCCGTCAAAGCCTATCCGATCCTGAAAAATACCTAGATCCCGTCCAGAAACGCTGTCAGACCGGTCGCGCGGGTGGGCTGCGCGCGGCGCTGCGTGACTCGCCTGGCCTTCAGTGAGGAACTGTAAGCGGAGTTCCTCAGGGGCTTACGTCATAGCGCTTCGCTGGAACGCTCAGACATCCTCGCCCGTGCTCGCTCCTCCCGCGCGACCTCTGAGGTGGAACAATAGGTGTTTCTGGATGGAGCTCTACCTAGGAGCTACCCTGGCAGGCGGCAGCCGATACCACCTGCCAAGACGTGGTCAACCTGCCGGCTACCTGGGATCCTGAAATCGACGGTTGGCTCTCCCACCCGAGGAGGATTTCAAGGTGACCAGCTCGATCGGCAGCAAGTTGTGGATGGCCGCGACCGGGCTTTTCTTATGCCTCTTTCTGGTCATCCATCTGTTCGGCAACCTGCAGCTCTTTCTTCCCAGGCCTCAGGCCCAACTGCGGTTCAACTTCTACTCCCATCTGCTTTCGTCCAACCCATTGATCAAGATCGCTGGCTTCTTGACCTATGCCAGTATCCTGGGCCACGCGCTCTTGAGTCTCGTCATCACCCGGCGCAACCGGGCCGCGCGTTCACTAGCGTACGCCTGCCATCGTCCCGGGGCGTCGAGCACCTGGTACTCGCGCCACATGGGCCTCCTGGGAACCTTGATCCTGGTCTTCCTGGTAATCCACATGAAGACCTTCTGGTACACCTACCACTGGGGCGAGGTCGGCATCGACGCCGACGGCCACAGGGATCTTTACGCGGTGGTCCTGGCGGCCTTCAGCCGTGAATGGTACGTGGCGCTCTACGTCGTGGCCATGGCGGCGTTGGGCTACCACCTGCTGCATGGCTTCGAGGGCGCCTTTCGCACCTTCGGCTTCCAGCCCCGCCGTTTCGCCAGCCTTGCCAGACGCCTCGGTGACGCTTTTGCGATCGTGGTCTCGACGCTTTTCGCGGCCATTCCGATCTACATCTACCTGCTCCAGAGGCTGTCGCCATGAAGCTCGACGCCAAGATCCCCGCCGGGCCGCTGACCGAGAAGTGGTCGCTCCACAAGTCCCGAATCCGGCTGATCAACCCAGCCAACAAGCGGCGCATCGACGTCATCGTCGTCGGTTCCGGCCTGGCCGGCGCGTCGGCGGCCTCATCGCTCGGAGAGCTCGGCTACAGCGTCAAGTGCTTCTGCTTTCAGGATAGCCCACGGCGCGCCCATTCGGTCGCCGCTCAGGGCGGCATCAACGCCGCCAAGAACTACCAGAACGACGGCGACAACGTCTATCGCCTGTTCTTCGACACCATCAAGGGCGGCGACTATCGCTCGCGCGAAGCCAACGTCTATCGACTCTCCGAGCTATCGGTGAACATCATCGATCAGTGCGTTGCCCAGGGGGTTCCTTTCGCCCGGGAGTACGGTGGGCTTCTGGCCAATCGCTCGTTCGGCGGCGTCCAGGTTCAGCGCACCTTCTACGCCCGAGGTCAGACCGGCCAGCAGCTATTGCTCGGCGCCTACTCGGCCCTCGCTCGCCAGGTCCAGGCCGGCCGGGTGACGATGCTGCCGCGGCGCGAGATGCTCGAGCTGGTGCTGGAGGACGGCAGGGCGCGGGGAATCATCGTTCGCAACCTGGCCACAGGCGAGCTCGAACGTCACTCGGCGCACGCCGTGGTGCTGGCCACCGGCGGCTACGGCACCGCGTATTACCTATCGACCCTGGCCCTGGGATGCAATGCTTCCGCCGCCTGGAAGGTATACAAGAAAGGTGCCTGCATCGCCAGCCCGAGCTTCACCCAGATCCATCCGACCTGCATTCCAGCGGCCGGAGAACACCAGTCGAAACTGACCCTGATGTCCGAATCGCTGCGCAACGATGGCCGCATCTGGGTACCGAAGGCTCAAAGGGACACCCGCGTGCCGGGCGACATTCCGGAAGACGAACGGGATTATTACCTCGAGCGCAAGTACCCCTCCTACGGCAACCTGGCACCTCGCGACGTCTCCTCACGCGCTGCCAAGGAGGTCTGCGACGCCGGCCATGGAGTCGGCCCCACCGGTCTCGGTGTCTATCTCGACTTCAAAGACGCCCTGGCCCGAGTCGGTCGTGACGTCATCGCGGCGCGCTACGGTAATCTGTTCACGATGTACGAGACGATCACCGGCGAGAGTCCGTACCAGACGCCGATGCGCATCTATCCGGCAGCTCACTTCACCATGGGTGGCCTGTGGGTGGACTACAACCTGATGACCACGATTCCCGGCCTCTATGCCATCGGCGAGTGCAACTTCGCCGACCACGGCGCCAACCGCCTGGGGGCCAACTCCCTGCTCCAGGCCTGCGTCGACGGCTACTTCGTGATTCCTTACACGCTCGGCGACTATCTCGCCGACGACATCCGAACCGGCACACTCCCTGCCGATAGCCGAGCCTTCGACGAAGCTGAGGACGCGGTCCGCGAACGTCTCGATCGCCTGCTGGCGATCGGCGGCAAGATCAGTCCGCGGACCTTCCACAAGCGCCTCGGCAACATCCTCTGGGACCGCTGCGGCATGGTCCGCAACGCCGAGGGGCTCGAGAGCGCTCTCGAAGACTTGAAGACCCTCCAGGGCGAGTTCTGGAGTGATCTGCGGGTGACCGGCCGCGCCGGCCAGCTCAATCCCGAGCTCGAGCGTGCCGGTCGGGTCGCCGACTTCCTGGAGCTCGGGCAATTGATCGTGCGCGACGCCTTGGAACGCCAGGAATCCTGCGGCGCCCATTTCCGTGAAGAGCACCAGACTGAAGACGGCGAAGCCCTCCGTAACGACGAGGACTACCGCTACGTCTCGGTGTGGGAGCACCAGGGGGACGATCGCCCGCCGAAGCTCAATCAAGAACACCTCGAGTTCGAGAATGTCGAGCTGGCGGTGCGCAGCTACAAGTAGCGGGTGACGTGATGGACTTGAACTTCAAGATCTGGCGCCAGGAAAGCTCCGAATCGGAGGGGCGCATGGAGACCTACCAACTCACCGGCATCTCCCCTGACATGTCGTTCCTCGAGACCCTCGATGTGCTCAACGAACAGCTGATCGCCTCAGGGCAGCCGGTGATCGCATTCGACCACGACTGTCGGGAGGGCATCTGCGGCACCTGTGGTCTGTTCATCGACGGCCGGCCCCACGGCCCCTTGACCGGCATCACGACCTGTCAGTTGCATATGCGCTCGTTCGCGGACGGCGCCACCATCACCGTCGAGCCCTGGCGCGCCAATGCCTTTCCAGTGATTCGCGACCTGGTGGTCGACCGCTCGGCGCTCGACCGCGTGATCCAGGCCGGCGGTTACGTCTCGGTCAACGCCGGCACCGCACCCGAGGCCAACTCCGTCCCGATCCGCCGCGCCGACGCCGAACGCGCCTTCGACGCCGCCGCCTGCATCGGCTGCGGTGCCTGCGTCGCGGCATGCAAAAACTCCTCGGCCATGCTCTTCGTGGCCGCCAAGGTCTCTCACCTCGCGCTGCTGCCCCAGGGACGAGTCGAGGCCGTGGAACGGGTACGCGCCATGACCTCGCAGATGGACGCCGAGGGTTTCGGTGGCTGCACCAACACCGGCGCTTGCGAGCATGAATGCCCCAAGCATGTCTCGATGGAGCACATCGCACGGATGAACTGGGAGTACGTCAAGGCGAAGCTGTTCTCCCGAGACTGAGGCACGGACCTAAGTCACTTGTGATAATCTCTCCGTCCCATGCTCAACTGAAGAAGGGCCGTCTCATGCAAATCGAAAAGCTACACAGAGAAGCCGTCCGCTCGACCCGTAGAGTCGAGGATTTTGTCTATCTCTCCGCCGAGGAGTTGCGAAAGGTCGTCGGTGGTGGCAACGCCGTGGTCGACGACGTCGACCCTGAGACCTGCGCCATCCACTTCTACTATCCGTCAGATACGGTCGACTGAACGAAGGGGCTTTCTCGGCCAGGCCCGCGATCGAGCACCTATGATCACCCTGCTGCGTGGTGACAGACAGGCGCTTCGAGACGAAAGCACTCGCATCGTCGCCACTTCCCAGGGTCAGACCTACCTCCCCCTTTCCCAAGACTCACCCGCGCCTGGAACGGGCTTCGCCGCCTGCTCAGCCAACTGCGCGAGCTCCAGGGCAGGGCCGCGGTCGAAAACGTCACCACCCGCCACCAGGCGGCTGTGAGCCTGGTACCCGGGGAGCTGACTGGGAAACCGCGAGGCGAGCAGCACCCCGGCAGGCGACTTCTGGCGGCCCGGCCAACTTCACACCTGAGTCATAATTTCCTCGTCCAAGCCCCTCTCTTCCAGGCTCTGGCAAACTTTGTTCATGAGCTGACGAACGGTCAGGATCTCACGCTGATCGTCCCCGACCTCGCGTGCCTCGACCGCGAGAGCCTCGGTCTACTCCGCACTCTCTATCGCCGCTTCCCCAACACCTCCCCTGCTCTGATCGCCGGATTCGATCCACGGCGTTCAACCCCCGAGCCCGACGCGAACGGGCTGATCTGGGAACACCCGGCCGACGACGTATGGAAAGTCGCCTTGGGGTTCATGGCCTTGCCGGAGACCGAGGTGCGCGACCTCGACCGGCGTGACGCCGGCCCAGCCGAAGCGAGGGAGGCGGGCCAGATCGCCATCACCCCCGATGATCGAGCACTCGACAGCCGCGCCTTCGCCGCCCTGCGGGTCCTGCCCCAAGCCGTTGACCCCAAGTTGGCGAGTCTGATCATCGAAGCTATGCGAGCAGCGTTCGCCGGCTTCGCTTTCACCACCACCTTGCGCCTGGGACTTGCTCTCTTCGAGCGTGAGCCGGCGTTGACGCCAGAGCAGGCCGCCGATGCCCATGGCCTGCTGGCTCTTTCCGCCCACAACCGTCAATTCCGTTCAGGTGGCAATAGGAGGCTCGCCGAGTTCTTGCGGCGCCACCTCGAGCAGGCCATCGAGGTCGAGACGCGTCCGGGCCACCGGTCGGCAATCGCCTATCGGCTTGCGGTGACGCACGGGCGGCGCATGAAGAACAACGAAACCGGCCTGGAATGGGCCGATCAGGCGATTCGGGAATCTCGATCCCCTCGAATCGAACGCGTCGACGCAGCCAATCTCGAGGCCTGGGGACGCAACATCCGAGCCTTCATGCTGACCGGCATGGATCGGCTCGAAGACGCGGCGACGGAATGCGAGACTACGTTCCATCAGCTCAATGCCGTTCTGGAGTCTGGGCCTGATGCTTTGTCATCTCGGGATGCTTGCCTCCGCGAGGTCTTGTTCTCCCGATCTCTGCTGGCCGACAACCTGGCCGCGATCGCTCAGATGGCTGGCGATCCGGATCGGCTCGAGACCTGGAAAGCCATCGCCGACAAACTTACCGAGACGGTTCCCGAACTCGAGCGATACGAGGCCAGACATTGGATCACCCTCTACCGCCGGAAGCTTCGCCTCGACGCGGCAGCCGACAAAGCGCAGCGCGGTCTCGACGCCGCCCGGGCCGGCCAGGACGCCCTACGCGAGTATCGCTACACGGTCGAGTTGGCTGACCTGAAGTATCGACTGGGCGACGCCGGAGCCGCGCTCGAAGGGTTCGAGCAAGCCGACGAGTTGCGGCAGCGGCTCGAGGAGCCCGACTTTCTGAAGCCTGTTCGATCGAGCGCCGCGGCGGCCGCGGCGCGTGCGGGTGAGGTGGACAAAGCACAGGACCTGGTGCTTCGCGCCCTCGACGGGCTCGGTTCTGCGGCTGGCGATGCTCGCGCCCAGATGCTCGCCTTTCTAGGCCGCCTAGCCGCGCGAAACCACGACAAAGTCGAAGCCGAGTCCAGAATCAACGAGGCGATCGCACTGGCCGTCGAGAGCGGTGAGCGCGACACCTTGCTCGCGGTGGCGGTCGCGGCGGGCAGAGCTTCCCAGCACTTGGGACGTACCGGCGACGCTTCGGCAGCCTACCGCCAAGCTCTGAAGATCGCCGGCACCGAGGTCCCTGGAGGCACGGAAGGAGGCGCCCCCGCGGCGCTCGAGTTGGCTGCTCATCTGGGGCTCTGGGAAACCGAGGTAGACGACCCATGTCGAGAGAACGCCATTCGCTGCCTGAGTCTCCTCCCCGAGGCCTTGGCCGATGCCGAGACCTGGTGGCAGCTTCCCCGCATCGTTCGCATGGTCTCAGGTTGTCACCAGCGCAACATCGAATTACCGCAGACCGCCGAGTTGACCACGTCGCTCCAGAGCCTGCGCGCCGCGGGCGACCAAAGGCAAGGAGCCAGGTAGGTCCTCACAGTGGGCCTCGCTCGGACAGCGAGGTTTCGAACGTCGCTTCGATCGGCAGAATCGTTGTCACCGCTCGCAGCGTGCGACTTTCTGAATTTCAAAAGTCGTACTGTCCCGGCGATCTGTCGCCTTAGGGTGCTTGCAAGAAGAAGGATGCGCAGCGTCCTGTAACCGGCACCCTAGAAACAGGAGGAAGAAAGATGGAAGAACGACTGCCTCGAAGCCGCGCCCAGAGTGGGTTCTCATTGGTCGAATTATTGGTAGTGATCGCCATCATCGGAATTCTTTGCGCCTTATCCGTCCCCATCCTCTCCAAGTATCGGGACCACGCCAACATCGCTGCCGCCAGGGCCTTCGGTCACCAGATCCTCAACGCGTTGACGGCCTACACCGCGCGTCATTCAAGCAACACACTACTCACCATCGAGACCTGCGACATCTTGGCGCAGGTCGTTACCGACAACGGTAGCAACTTCCCGACGGACAAGAAGAACCAGTTCTGTCCTGTCGGCATCGACCTGGATGACTTGAACTATCCCAATAGACAGTGCGCTTGCACCGACCTCACCACCGGCGAGATCCACTACTACAATTGCTTGATCGCGGTCCCGCCCCCGGCGTGCTCGGCGTGGACAGGTAGGGGTTTTCCTCCAGAAATCCCTCGCCCAGACATTCTATTGACGTTGCCGATCCTGGAGGCTCAGGACGAGATCTATCTGACGGTCTCCACCCTCACTGGCGTCGACGTGGTTGCCGTCGACGATCTGCCAACAGGGTTGTAAAGAGCCGCTCGGCAACTCGTACGCCTTCTCCCCTCCCGGCCTTCCTGGCCGGGTTCTAACCGCCTGAATCCTACGATCAGCGCATCGGGCACCGGTTCGAATTGCCGGTGCCCGATGTGCGTCTGCACCGGCCCGATCATTTCCGCGATTCAAGCTTGATGACTGCACACTCTCCGCCCCTTCGCTGACACTCCAGGCCACACCACGTGACAAGAATTGTTTCTCTCGCGACTGCGATATCTGTTGATGAGCGTATATACCAGCCAAAACCTCTGGCATGGTGTTCGCATATTGACAATTCGTATAGTGCCAATATGTTTCGTCACTCCGACTCCAGCAGTCCGTGGCCCAAGCGCCGCGGGCGCTCCAGGCTATGCATGACGCTCAAGCCTGGCTGTAAAAACCATGTCGTTCGAGAGCAGGGCCGGTCATGTCGAGCGAGCCTTTCGCCTCGCCTACTTCATCCACCCCGACAGACCCTCGGCGATACGCGTGACCGTAGTGGCTCTGGCGTACCTGGATGACCTGATCAAGGAACAAGACCGGCGACGCTACTCCCGGCCCCGGACACACCGCACCAAGGCTTCCAGAAGCAGACCTCAGCTATTGCAGCATCTCGTCTGCTGCGTCTCCGAGTCCCCGGAAATACAGCGCCTCCGCGAGGATCAGAAGCCCCCGAGGACAGCCGACGATCTGCTGATTCGATTCGTCATACACCTCGTGCGGATCACCACGCGGAGGAACTCGTTCTACGTCAACCTCGGCATCAGCCGAATATTGCACGACTACTCAACCGCGGAGGCCATGGCGATCCACGATCTCCTGACCCAGGACCCGGAACGGTTACGTCACGAGACTTACTTCCGTTACGGCAAACGCCTGCTGCTGAATGAGATGCGGCAATGTTTCGGAGCTCTGGTCGAGATCACGCGGGGAGCGCGCGGAGAGCTCAGATTCTGTTCCGGACGGGCCACGTTGGGACAAGCTGCCCTGGTCCAGGAATGCCTTCAGCTCGCGACGCCTTGGGAGACCCAATGTCCGTTTCCTGAGAGCTTCGACTGCTGGCACGAGGAGCTGTCGAGCCTGCGCTTCACGGGCGACCACCCGGATGACGAGCATCCCATCGAAATGCGTCGTATGCATACCGTCTTGCATCCCCGTTGCTACTTGACAGCGACCCGAGCCCTGGGATTCGACGCCCCCGGCCAACGCCTTCGAATACCGCGGTTCTTCGCCGGCGACGGCCGCGGTCGTCGCGCGGGCCACGTAACGCGGGACGCCGCTCTCGCCGGTCGCCGGCCTCAAGCGCTCAGCGAGGAAGAGAAGTCGACGATCGACGTCGAGCTGCAGGCTATCGC
>JAAUYI010053472.1_pt1 | contig 12935 bp, 13 predicted proteins | sample 7278041 | NCBI WGS metagenome assembly JAAUYI01 (sample SAMN14350216, study PRJNA611818) | marine sediment metagenome | isolation source: surface marine sediment (0.6m) | place: French Polynesia: Moorea | collected 2018-08
GGACGGCGAGACCGTCTACCAGTACGCGCGACGGGACCGGCATGTCGAGGTCGCGCAATCGCTGATCGAGTCCGGACAGGCCTACCGCTGCTACTGCACGCCGGAAGAGCTGGCGGCAATGCGCGAACAGGCCAAGGCCGAGAAGCGATCCATGCGATATGACGGGACCTGGCGCGACCGCGACCCGGCGGACGCGCCGGCGGACATCGAGCCGGTCATTCGGTTCCGCGCCCCGCAGGACGGCTCGACGGTCATCGAGGATGCCGTCCAGGGACGCGTCGAGGTCGCGAACGCGGAGCTCGACGACCTGATCATGCTCCGCGCCGACGGCACCCCCACCTACATGCTGTCCGTCGTGGTCGACGACCACGACATGGGCGTGACCCAGGTGATCCGCGGCGATGACCACCTGACCAACGCCTTTCGCCAGACCGTGGTCTTCCAGGCCCTGGGCTGGGAGCCGCCGGCCTTCGCGCATGTCCCGCTGATCCACGGCCCCGACGGCGCCAAGCTCTCCAAGCGCCACGGCGCCCTGGGCATCGAGGCCTACCGGGACATGGGCTATCTGCCCGAGGCCATGCGCAACTACCTGCTGCGCCTGGGCTGGTCGCACGGCGACGACGAGCTCATCTCCACCGAAGACGCCATCGCCTGGTTCGATCTGGGTGGCATCGGCCGCTCGCCCTCGCGCTTCGATATGGCGAAGCTGAACAACGTCAATGCGCACTACCTCAAGGCCGCCGACGACGACCGCCTGGCGGAGATGATCTGCGGGGGCCTTGGAACCACCGTCGATGCGGAGGCCAAGGCGCGTCTCTCCGCGGCCATGCCGATCCTCAAGCCGAGGGCCAAGACTCTGGTCGAACTCACTGATGCAGCGGGTTTTCTATTGTCCCGCCCCAGCGCTCTGACACCGAAGGCGGCAAAGATATTGGATCCGGCCGCAAGGGAGCTGCTGGGCCAGCTCGTGAGTCCCCTTGCGGCCAGCGAGACCTGGGATGAGGCGGCTTTGGAGGCGGCGGTGCGCGCCTTTGCCGAAGATCAAGGCGTCAAGCTGGGGGCCGTTGCCCAGCCGCTCCGTGCCGCCCTGACAGGCTCCCACGCCTCGCCGGGTATCTTCGAGGTCTTGGCCCTTCTGGGCCGCCAGGAAAGCCTGGCCCGAATCGCCGCGCCGCCCGCCGGGGAGACCTGAAACCCAGGCGGCCCAATTGATTACGCCGTTAAGAGTCTCTATGCTGCGGCGCAGCTAAAATCATGACAGACGACGATTCCCGGAGACCCGAGGTATGACCCAAAAGAGCTCGGCCGCGACCGCGCCGTCGCCGCGTACGGTGACGGTAACCGATAACGCCACCGGACAGTCGTGGGACCTGCCGGTCCACGACGCGGTGCTGGGGCCGGCAGTGGTCGACGTCCGACAACTCTACGGCACGACGGGTCTCTTCACCTTCGATCCGGGCTTCACCTCGACCGGCAGCTGCGAGTCCAAGATCACCTTCATCGACGGCGACGACGGCACTTTGCTGCACCGCGGCTACAAGATCGAGGACCTGGCGGAGCACAGCGACTTCATGGAGGTCTGCTACCTGCTGCTCCACGGCGAGCTGCCGACCGCGGGCGAGAAGCAGAGCTTCGAACAGACGATCACCTACCACACCATGCTGCACGAGCAGCTGACCTACTTCTATCGCGGCTTCCGGCGCGACGCCCACCCCATGGCGATCATGGTCGGCGTGGTCGGCGCCCTCTCCGCCTTCTATCACGACTCCACCGACATCAGCGATCCGCACCAGCGCATGGTCGCCTCGCACCGGCTGATCGCCAAGATGCCGACCATCGCCGCCATGGCCTACAAGTTCTCCATCGGCCAGCCCTTCGTCTATCCGCGCAACGACCTGGACTACGCCGCCAACTTCCTGCACATGACCTTCAGCGTGCCGGCGGAGGAATACAAGGTCAGCCCGGTCCTGGCCCGTGCGATGGACCGGATCCTGATCCTGCACGCCGATCACGAGCAGAACGCCTCGACCTCGACCGTCCGGATCTCGGGTTCCAGCGGCGCCAACCCCTTTGCCTGCATCGCGGCCGGGATCGCCTCGCTCTGGGGGCCGGCGCACGGCGGGGCCAACGAGGCCGTGCTCGCCATGCTGCAGGAGATCGGCACCAAGGACCGCATCTCCGAGTTCATCGAGCGGGCCAAGGACAAGAACGATCCTTTCCGGCTGATGGGCTTCGGGCACAGGGTCTACAAGAACTACGATCCGCGGGCCTCGGTCATGCGCAAGTCCTGCCACGAGGTCCTGGACGAACTGGGCATCAAGGACGAGCCGCTGCTGGCGCTGGCGATGGAACTGGAGCGCATCGCCCTTGAGGACGAGTACTTCGCCGAGAAGAAGCTCTTCCCCAACGTCGACTTCTATTCCGGCATTATCCTGAAGGCCATGGGCTTCCCGACTTCGATGTTCACGGTGCTCTTCGCCGTGGCCCGTACCGTCGGCTGGGTTGCCCAGTGGAAGGAGATGATCGAGGACCCGAGCCAGAAGATCAGCCGGCCTCGCCAGCTCTACACCGGTCACGCCCTGCGCGACTTCGTGCCCCTCGACCGGCGCAGCTGAGGTCCCGCAAGCCGGTCGTGACGGGAAGGCTCGAGCCCGAGCGTCGCCAAAAGCTTGTCAACCTTGCGGCGCAGGCGATCGAGGCGGCTTGGGAGGAAGGCTGTGCCGTCGCCTCCACGGCATACGAGACGGACCAGATTGCCGAGATGGCCCGGATTGCCGTGCGCCGCTGGCTTTCATCCGGCCGACGCGGCGTGGCTCCCGATCGCTTCGATGATCGGATCGAGGACCTGGCAAAGGGCTTGATAGAACGCTTTGAGAAAGATCCTCGGATGGTCGGGCCCTTGAGGGTCGACTACGAGTACCTGGCGGGCCGCATCGACGAGGCCCTGTCGGCTCAGCATCGTCCGGTATCCACCTAGACTTCCCGCAGGCTATTCCGGCTCCCGGTCGAGGATCATGGCGGTGAACTGGGCCTCGGCGACCAGCGCGCCTCCCACCGTGGCCTCGCCTTTGCATTTCCAGACCGTCGGTCGGCCCCGCAGCCGGGTCACCTTGAGCTGGAGGATATCGCCCGGCGCCACCGGCTTGCGGAACCGCGCCTCCTCGATCGACATGAAGTAGACCAGCTTGCCGGCGGTGTCTGGTCCCAGACTCTCAACGACCATCACGGCCGCGGTCTGGGCCATGGCCTCGATGATCAGGACACCCGGCATCACGGGGTGGCCGGGGAAATGTCCTTCGAAGTACCACTCGTTCATCGAGACGTTCTTGATCCCGATGGCATACTCGTTGGGAACGATCTCTTGGATCCGATCGATCAGAAGGAAGGGATAGCGGTGCGGGATCATTTCCATGATCTGTCCGATATCCTTGGCCCTGCTTTGCGCCTGGCCGGTCCTTGCGTCGTCCATCTTCACCTTTCCTCACCTTCGCGGCTCCGGCTTCCCATCATGGCGCCGGAACCGCCGCCCGTGACCCACCGCGCCCGGACCGAGCGCTGGCACCAGGACGCAGATCGGATCCTGGCATGCGCCTTCGGAGACCCTTCGCCTGTTTCTCAGATGTACGAGAATTCGCCGCCTTGGACCACCCCCTCCAGGGAGAAAGTCGGACCCGCCCAAGGCCGTCGTGGCCTAGTTCTGCAGCGATGGCAAGCTGACGCTCGCAAGGCTCGCGTTCAGCTTCTGCAGGGCTTCTTCGGTGATCTCCATTTCGGGGCGAACGTAGACCACGGTCGCGCGTTGGAGCACCAGATCGGCTTGCCGCGCCTTGGCGATGTCGCGGGTGATGTCGACCAGGGTCGCCTGGACCTCCTTCATGCCCTCGGCGAAGACCTTGTCCAATGCGCGACGCTTCTCCTGGATCTCGCGCTGTAGGGCGCCGACCTGCTCCTCGAGCTCCCGCTTCTTCTGGGCGAAGACTTCGGCGGAGAGGATCGTGCTCTGACGCATCAGCTCCTGGTCCTTATCGCGGAGCGCTTTCTCTTTCTCCTTCAAGCATTCTGGTAAGCGGTCCGTTGATCTCCGACCTGCTGCTGAATCGACCGGACCGCGGCGGATTCGCGCAGGATCCTTTGGGTATCGATCACGATGATGATCGGGGCGCCCTGTGCCTGGGCGAGAGCCGGTCGAAGGCCAGAGGCGACCGGCATCACGGTCGCGATCAAAGCGAGCATCGCTGCAAGAACGCATACACGGTTAAGCATGTGGCTAGAACCTCGTACCGACGCTGAAGCGGAAGATCTCCTCCTTGTCGAAGTCTTCCTTGATCAGCGGAAATCCGAAATCGACCACGAAGGGGCCCAAGGGCGAGTTCCAAGAGAGCCCCGCGCCCACAGTCAAGCGCGGGTCGGAGGAATCGTCGACTGAGGCATCCGTGTCATTGTCCAGATCCCACAGCGCGCCTGCCTCGGCAAAAAGCCGGCCCTTGATCTGGAACTCCTCCGGCAGACCTAAGGGGAAGGTCATTTCCGCCGTGCCGACATAGTAGTACTTTCCGCCCAGCGCGTCATCGGTATCGGTGTCGCGCGGTCCGATGCCAGCGAACTCGAAGCCGCTGAAGGTCGGCCCGCCGATGAAGAAGCGATCGCTGACCTGCGTGTCCTGACCGAGACCGATCATGTAGCCGCCGATGCCGGTCACGCTGAAGACAAAATCGTCGAACACGGGCAGGTAATAGGCAGCCTTGATGTTGTTCTTGCTGAAGAAGGCGTCGCCGCCGAGTCCCGCGACCTCAGTCGTCAGACTGATCGCGTAGCCTTCGCTGGGGTTGAGGCGGGAATCCAGTCGGTTCCAGATCAGCTCCTGGGACGCTGACGAGACGACCCGATTGCCTTCCTGGTCCTGAACCAGCTCCGAGGCGTCGTTGTCAACGTCGTCGATCTGCTGATACTTGCCGGTGTAGCGCCAGACCTGCCGAAGGTCTTCGAAGAGATCGTAGCCCGCCCGCAGGCTGCCGCCGGTCACCGTCTCCTCGAAGGAGCTCTCGTCCTGGTCCTGCTGGACCCGGAAGGCGTCGAAGCCGGCGCTGAGGTTCTTGTCGAGGAAATAGGGCTCGGTGAAGCTCAGATCGACTTCCGAGCGGTCGCCGGAGATCGTGAAGCTCAACCGCAGGTCCTGGCCGCGGCCCAATAGGTTTCGTTCGCGAATGGCGACATTGCCCACCGGTCCGACGGTGGTCGAGAAGCCGGCACCGAAGGTCAGGTCACCGGTCGGTTGCTCTTCCACCGCGACCCGGACCACCGAACGGTCGTCCTGGGTGCCTTCCTCGGTGTCCACGGTGACCGTCCGGAAGAAACCCAGGTCCTGAACGCGTTGCCGGGACCGGCGAAGCTTGGTGGCGTTGAAGGCGTCGCCCTCGACCAAGCGGAACTCGCGGCGGATGACCTCGTCCAGGGTCCGTTCGTTGCCTTCGATCTCGATCCGTTCGACGAAGACCTTGGGCCCCTCCTGGATATCGTAGGTCAGGTTGATGATCCGGTTTTCGCTGTCCTTGTCGACCCTTGGCCGGATGTCCACGAAGGCGTAGCCAAGGTCGCCGACCGCCTCGGTCAGGATGGTGATGCTCTCTTCGATCTCGTCGGCGTCGTAGGTCTCGCCCTCCTCCGTCACCACGCTCGACCGCAGCACGTTGGGGTCGAGGTTGCGCAGGGAGGTGATGACGTCGATCTTGCCGAAGGTGTAGCGCTCGCCCTCCTCGACCGTGAAGGTCAGGATGAAGCCCTCGCGGTCGGGCGTGAGCTCGGCGATGGCAGAGACCACCCGGAAATCCGCGTAGCCTTCGCTCAGATAGAAGCGGCGCAGCAGCTCGCGGTCGAAGGACAGGCGGTCGGGGTCGTAAGTGTCCGTGGCCGAGAAGATACGCCAGAACGCGGATTCCTGGGTGACGATCTCGCCGCGCAAAGTGCCGTCCGAGAACTCGCGGTTGCCGATGAAGTTGATCGACTTGATTCCTGTCGTCGGGCCCTCGTCGATCTCGAAGACCAGGTCGACGCGGTTTTGTTCGAGCTGGATGACCTTGGGCTCGACCACGGCGGCGAAGCGCCCGTTGCGGCGGTAGAGGTCGAGGATGCGCTTGACGTCGTTTTGCACCTTGGTCCGGGTGTAGACGATCCGCGGACGAAGTTCGGTCTCCGCTTCCAAGGTCTCGTCGTCGATCCGTCTGTTGCCCTCGAAGGCGAGCCGGTTGATGATGGGATTCTCGACGATCGAGACGACCAGGGTGTTGCCTTCGCGCCGGAAGGTGACGTCGGCGAAGAGCCCGGTGTCGAAGAGCGCCTTCAGGCCCTGGTCGAGCTTCACCGCATCGAACGGGTCCCCCGGGTTCACGCCCATGTAGGAGCGCACGCTCGCGGGCTCGATCCGCTGAGAACCGTCAATCCGGATCTCTTCGATCGTGCCGCCCGCGAAGATGCTCTGGGCGAACACCGAAATCGATCCGGTGGAAAGGCCCGCTGCAATCAGTAGAAGTGCCAGCCCGAAGGCGGCGAAGCGCGCCAAGACGTCCCCTCCCCGAGTAGAGTTCTCCGGTTAGTTAACTGGACTTCACCGGTCATTCAACACGTCGTTGCGTCAGGTAAGGCGAAGGATGTCATTCCATGTGGCAAAGAGCATAAGAGCCAAGACGAGAGCGAGACCGATGCGAAAGCCGTACTCCTGGGCCCTCTGCCCAAGCGGCCGGCCCCGTACGCGCTCGATCGCGTAAAAGAGAAGATGCCCGCCGTCGAGCATCGGAATCGGGAAGAGGTTCAAGAGACCGAGGTTGATCGACAGATAGGCGGTCCAGAGGATCACCTGATCGAGCCCACGCTCGGCGACCTGACCCGAGACTTGCGCGATCCCCAGAGGTCCGGCCAGTTCGTCCGAGCGCCGCGCGCCGCTGATGAACTCGCCGACGACTGTGAGGATCAATCCGGTGACCCTCACGGTTTCCTGCCCCGCCATCCAGACCGCGTCGACGGGTCCGACCTCGTTGTATTCGAAGCGGACGTTGCTGATTCCGATCCGGCCGACATCGCGATCGGTGGCCATCTCCGGGGTGACCACGAGACTGACCTCTTCGTCGCCGCGCTGGATCAGGAAATCGAGCGGCTGGCCCACCGCCCCCTGGACCGCGGTGACGATGTCCTCGAACTTCTCGATCCGGCGATCGCCGATCTGGAGGATGCGATCACCGGTCACCATCCCGGCGGCCTCGGCCGGGGAGCCCGGTGCGACCCACTCGACCGCGGTGGGATCTCCGACGATGGGGACCCGCTCTCCGTAAAAGCCGTAGAGGACCCCCAGCGCGAAGAAAGCGAAGATGAAGTTGGCCAGGGGACCGCCGGCCACGATCCAGGATCGCTGACCAAGGGTCTTTCGGTGGAAGGCCTCGTTCTGCTCCTCGGGGGTCATCCTCGCGACCTCCGCCGAGGGCATGCTTGAGAAGTCTGCGTCGCCGAACATCTTGACGTAGCCGCCAAGGGGGATCGCGGAGAACTTCCATCGCGTGCCGGCCTTGTCGGTCCAGCCGAAGATCTCGGGACCGAAGCCGATCGAGAAGACCTCGACCCGAACGCCGCAGCGCCGCGCAATCCAATAGTGCCCAAGCTCGTGGACGAAAACGAGAATCGTCAGCACGACCAGGAATGGGATCACGTAGGTCCAGATGACGTTCAAGATCTCCATATGCGCTTCGCCCCTGTCCGCCGTGCCAGAACCGCTCAGACTTTACGTCGCCCCGGCATATCCCGGCAAGCCGCTGAAAGAAAAAACTAAAGTTAACTTGACTCTGTCACAATTTTGGCCGCGCGCCGGGCACGCTAGCTCAGAGCCTTAAGGATATCGTTAGCGACCCGGCGTGCCTCGCCATCGATCTCGATCACGTCGTCGAGACTCGACGGCTCGCGGCCGGGCAGTTTGTTCATGGTCCGTTCCACAAGCTCGGCAATCTTCAAGAAGCCCAACCGACCGCTCAGGAAGCTGTCGACCGCCACCTCGTTCGCGGCGTTCAAGACGATCGGCAGGCTGGCCTTGCCCCGTAGGCTCTCCCTGGCCAAACGCAAGGCCGGGAACCGCTCGGGATCGGGCCTTTCGAAGGTTAGCTGGCCGATCGCCGCCAAGTCGAGAGGCTCGACCGGCGCCGACGTCCGCGCCGGCCAGGCCAGGGTGTGCGCGATCGGCGTGCGCATGTCGGGACTGCCCATCTGGGCCAGGACCGAGCCGTCGATGTAGGCGACGGCGCTGTGAATCACCGATTGCGGATGGACCAGCACCTCGATCCGCTCCTCGGAAAAGCCGAAGAGGTGCCGCGCCTCGATGACCTCCAGCCCCTTGTTCATCATGGTGGCGGAATCGACCGAGATCTTGGCGCCCATGTCCCAGTTCGGATGCGCGACGGCCTGCTCCGGCGTGACCTCCGACATCGCCTCCTGGCTGTGGGTCCGGAACGGCCCGCCGGAGGCCGTGAGGATCAGCCGCTCGACCCCTTCCGGACGCTCCTGGTCGAGCACCTGGAAGATGGCGTTGTGCTCGGAATCCACCGGCAAGAGGGTCGCGCCGGCCGCGACCACCTCCGAGATCATCAAGTGTCCGGCGCAAACCAAGGTCTCCTTGTTCGCCAAGGCCACGACGCAGCCGGACCGCACGGCGCTCAAGGTCGGTGCGAGGCCGGCCGCGCCGACGATGGCCGCCATGACCCAGTCCACGGGCCTCTGGGCGGCCTCAACGAGCGCCTCCTGCCCGGCGGCCGCTGCCACGCCGCTGCCGTCCAGGCCCCGCTTCAGGGCATCATAGCGCTCGGGGTCGGCGATCACCGCCAGCTTCGGCCGGAGTTCCCAGGCCTGGACGACCAGTTGCTCGACGTTGCGGTGCGCGGTCAGCGCTTCGACGGCGTAGGACTCCGGCGAATGGCGAAGCAAATCGATCGTGCTGCAGCCGACCGACCCCGTGGACCCGAGGATCGTGACCTGCCGTGGCATTTCTACGGGCCGGGCTTCCGCTTTGGTGATTGCCGTTGCCATATCAGAACCTCGCTTCCCCCGCGAACCAGATCGCTGCTGCAAGGCACAGGCTTGCCGCAATGAGTCCGTCCGTGCGATCCAGCAGCCCGCCGTGACCGGGTATCAGTTGGCTGGAATCCTTTGCACCGAATCGGCGCTTGAGTACCGATTCGAATAGATCTCCCCCCTGGCTGACAAGGGCCAGCAGCATGCTGGAGGCGACCAGTACGAAGGCGCCGTGGTTCAGCGCCACCCGGCTCGCCACCCAGCCAACCAGTCCGGCGGCCAGCATGCCGCCTGCCAGTCCGCTCCAGGTCTTCTTGGGGCTGATCCGTGGCGCCAGCTTCGGCCCGCCCAGGCCGCGGCCGGCGAAGTAGGCTCCGGTGTCGGTGGCCCAGACGACCGCGACCAGCCAGAGGACCAGCGCGCGGCCCGAGTCCGGTTGGCCGCGCAGCCAGATCAGGGCCATGGCAGAAAGTCCGACGACGGCCACGCCGGCGACGACCCAGAAGGCGTCCAGCTGTCCCTGTCTGGCGGCCAGCATGCCGCTCATGATCCCGACCAGGACGATCCAGCCGGCGGCGCCCGGCAGCCCTAGCGCGATCGCGCCGGCGGCGGCGACCACCGCGACGATCATGACCAGCATCGTCGGCGAGCCCGTGCCGGCGCCGCAGAGGCGCGCCCATTCCCAGGCCATGACGCCCGCTGCGGCGATGATCAGCAGGTCACTGTAGGGTGAGCCGAAGTAGAGCGCCGCCAACACCGGCGGGCCGAGCAGGAGCCCGGCCAGCAAGCGCTTGGCGAAGTTGCCGCCGGATTTGTCGCTACCCGTAAGCGGCACCATAGCGCCGGTCGCGTGATTGAAACTCTTGTATGGCGGCGGCCAGGTCCGCCTCGCCGAAGTCCGGCCAGAGCTTGTCGACGAAGACCAGCTCGCTGTAGGCGGACTGCCAGATCAGGAAGTTGCTGATCCGTTGTTCGCCGCTGGTCCTAAGGATCAGATCCGGATCCGGCAGGCCCGCGGTGTCGAGCTCGGCCTCGAAGACGCTCTCGTCGATCTCGTCCGGGGCCAAGCCCTCCTCGAGGACGCGCTGTACCAGCCGGCGGGTCGCGGCGACGATCTCCTGGCGGCCGCCGTAGCTGATCGCCATGGTCAGGTTGAGGCGCCGGTTGTCCGCGGTCACGGCTTCGGCCTCGGCGATCAGATCCTTGAGCTCCTGGGACAGCCGCGCGCGGTCGCCGATCACGCGCAGGCGAATCCCTTCTTGCACCATCTCGGCGATCTGGCTGTGCAGGTACCAGCGCAGGAGACCCATGAGGTCGTCGACCTCGGTGGCCGGGCGCTTCCAGTTCTCGGCCGAGAAGCCGTAGAGCGTCAGGTAGGACACGCCCATCGACAGGGCGCCCTTGACCGCCCGCCGCGCCGCTTCGGCACCGCGCTGGTGCCCCGCGGTGCGCGGCAGGCCGCGGGCATTGGCCCAGCGTCCATTGCCGTCCATGATGATGGCGACGTGCACCGGCGCTCCGCCGCCGCGGTTGTCCGAAAGGGCTTCCACGCCGCTAGACCTGCATGATCTCGGCTTCTTTGTGGGTCAAGGTCTCGTCGACCTTCTTGACGTGCTCGTCGGTCATCTCCTGTATCGTCTCGCCCCAAGAGTGATGCTCGTCCTTGGAGATCTCATGGTCCTTCTCCATGCGCTTGAGCATCTCCATGCCGTCGCGCCTGACGTTGCGGACCGCGACCCTAGCCTGCTCGGCGTAGCGATGAGCGACCTTGGCCAGCTCGGCGCGACGTTCCTCGCTGAGCGCCGGAATCGGCACCCGGACCAGCTGACCGTCGGTCGAGGGATTGAGCCCCAGGTCCGACTCCCGGATCGCCTTTTCCACCGCGCCGACCAGCGAGCGATCCCAGACCTGAACGGTGATCATGCGCGGCTCCGGCACCGAGATGGTTCCGACCTGGGTCATGGGCATGTCGCTGCCGTAGGCGCTTACCGTGAGCGGCTCGAGCAGGCTCGCCGAGGCCCGGCCGGTACGAAGTCCGGCGAACTCGCGCCTGAGCGCATCGATGGCGCCGTCCATGCGCCGCTGAATGTCGGAAAGATCTGGCTCTGCCACGACTTAGTCCTCACCTGTCACGATTGTGAAGGAGCCTTCGCCCTTGATCACCCGCGCGAAGGCCCCGGGTTGGGTGATGGAGAATACCAGAATCGGAATATGGTTTTCACGTGCCAAGGATATGGCGGCGTGATCCATCACGCCGAGGTCGTCGGTCAGCACCTTGAGATAGCTCAGACGCTCGTAGCGCTTCGCGCTCGGGACCTGGGCCGGGTCGGCGTCATAGACGCCGTCGACCTTGGTGCCCTTGAGCAGGGCGTCGCAGTCCATTTCCGACGCCCTGAGCGCGGCCGCGGTGTCGGTGGTGAAGAAGGGGTTGCCGGTGCCCGCCGCGAAGACCACCACCCGTCCCTTCTCCATGTGGCGCACCGCGCGGCGGCGGATGTAGGGCTCCGCCACGGCGGACATCGGGATCGCGGACTGGACCCGGGTGTCGACCTCCAGGCGCTCCAAGGCGTTCTGCAGGGCCAGGCAGTTGATGACGGTCGCCAGCATGCCCATGTAGTCTGCCGTCGCCCGGTCGATGCCGGTCGCCGTGCCCGAGATGCCCCGGAAGATGTTCCCCGCGCCGACGACCAGGGCGACCTGTATCCCGAGGTCATGAACGGATTTGACCTCTTCGGCGATCCGCTGGACGGTCGCCGGGTCGATACCGTAGTCCTGCGCCCCCAGCAGGGCCTCGCCGGAGATCTTGAGCAGAACCCTTCGATAGGCTGTCTTCGGGACGGTCTCTGTCGTCATGGTTTCATCCGGAGACCAGGGCCGGGCCTGAGGTCTCAGGCCTTCTCGATGCCCTCGCCCAGGTGGAAGCGGCTGAAGCCCGAGATCTTGACCTCGCTGCCCAGCTCCTTGCCCAGCTTGTCCAGGGCCTTGGAGAGCTTTGCCTCGGCTTCGATGTCCTGCGAGGGCGGGCCGCTATAGGGTTGTTCCAGCAGCACGATCTCTTCGTAGAATTTCCGCAGCCGACCCTCGACCATCTTCTCGATGATCTCTTCCGGCCGCCCGGAGGCCCGGGCCTGCTCGACCAGAACGTTGCGCTCCCGCTCCAGGGTCGCGGGCGATACGCTGGAAACGTCGACCGCCTGCGGCGCCGCGAAAGCGATGTGCATTGCCAAGTTTCGGCCGACAGCCTGCAGCCGTTCGGCCTCCGCCGCCGATTCCAGACCGACGAGCACGCCGATCTTGCCGAGGCCCGGCGCGACGTTGTTGTGCACATAGGCCGCGACCACGCCCTGGTCGACCGAGACCACCGCGGTGCGCCTCAGGTTCATGTTCTCGCCGATGGTCGCGATCATGTTGGTCAGCTTGTCACCGACGGACCCGCTGAGGTCCGGATAGGCCATGCCGGCCAGCGCCTCGACGTCGCCGCCGGCATCGAGCGCCAGCTTGGCGCAGCTCGCCACGAAGCCCTGGAACTCCTCGTTGCGGCCGACGAAATCGGTCTCGCAGTTGATCTCGACCAGGGCGCCGCGGTTGCCTTCGACAAAGACGCCGACCAGGCCTTCCGCGGCCACGCGGCCGGCCTTTTTGGCGGCCGAGGCCACGCCCTTCTTGCGCAGCCAGTCGACGGCCTCCTCGATGTCGCCGCCGGTCTCGGTCAAAGCCGTCTTGCAGTCCATCATGCCGGCGCCGGTCTTGTCCCTGAGCTGTTTGACCAGCGCCGCCGATACCTGGGTCATAGTCCAACCTCTGTTCAAGAAACACGGATGAAGAGTCGCAGTCGCTGCGCCTCGCCGTCTGCCGCCGCTCAGGCCTGGCCGGCGGCCTTGGGTTCCTCGGCC
>JAAUYI010183119.1_pt1 | contig 12932 bp, 13 predicted proteins | sample 7278041 | NCBI WGS metagenome assembly JAAUYI01 (sample SAMN14350216, study PRJNA611818) | marine sediment metagenome | isolation source: surface marine sediment (0.6m) | place: French Polynesia: Moorea | collected 2018-08
CCAACTCGCTTTAGTGAATTAGATAAAAATTTAAAAATACCCGATCGCATTTTGGATTTAGCATTAGAGAAGTTGGTGTTGGTAGATTTGCCTGGAAATGTAGAAGAAGCGTTTAATCATTGGCTAAGAAGTAGCGATATTTTGGAAGCAGCGATTGATCTTGGTGTGGAGATACAGAATTGGTATTTGTTGGATGATTCGACTGAATGTTATGAAGGATTTCTCAGAACGCTGGAGTTTCTTAAAGATAATACCCAACATATATTAGTCAGGAATTTAGGACGCTGTGAAGAATGGGAGAGCTTTGATCGGTTTATTACGCCTGAGTTAATTGCTGAATATAAGTTAAAGGTAATCGATCTACCAAAGTTGAGATTTGATACTGCCACTACAGTATATAAAAATGCTCTCAGTTTTACGGAAGCGAGAAGATATGGTGAATTTAGTACGGCTCAGTTGGCTGGGTTACGGGGATATTTGAGGAGAGTATATGCTGTCTTAGATTCTGCTGGTTTCAATGTTGAGAGTCTGAGGATGAGTCAGTGAATTATATAAGAAATAGAAGTCTATCTCAACAGCAGAATGAGTTAAGAGAATTTATAGATCAAAGACTTCTAGACGAAGAGGAAAAGATTCGTCAGCGAGTATATCAATGGCTGAATGATAATCAGTATTTTCTGGATAATGAGTTGTTTGATTTCTATTTCAGTGTGTCTCAGAATATAGCTGCTGTTGAGGTACTGGGTGCTTCTGGACAGAAGATATTAAAGGCAAAGGTAGAGTTAGAAAAATCTGCTGAAGCTTATGCTATTCAATTCGTTAATGCTTCTAACCAAATAAGTGAACGGTTAGAGAGTCAATTATCTGTGGTAAGGGAAAAGCAAGACCAGTTAGAGCAAAAGTTAAATGAGGTGCTGGAGGGTCTAGCTATGGAGCATCAGAATTTGAAAGCTATCTCGACGGGTTTGGTCAATTCGACTGCTGTTCTTTTGAAGAAACAGAAGCAGATGTTGGTTCAAACTGAAACTGCTAGAAAGTTTGCTTTTAATTCGGTTATTATTGCTTGGGCTATTCCAATAATTACTTTACTAGGGTATATTGCTATATTTGTGATGAGTAGAAGATAATTTGTTATGTTCACTAATTATTGTCTCTAGAAGCTTCTGAAATAAAGGCTCACCAGGATTTATCAATCGTAGAGATGGCTTTTCATCAAACACTTCTGGATAAAAAGTTATAAGAAAAATTTTATTTTTATAGGTTAATTCCCAAATATGGTCGCCTTTTGATTTAAAGGATATATTTGCAGCTAATAATATTTGAGAACGGGTAAATAGCTCTTCCATTTGTTCCGAAGTGATAGGGCTAGAAGCAAGAGGTTTACGAATTTCTTTCAGATCGGCTTTAACATCCATTGCTACAATCTCCTCTAAGCCAGGGCGTAAAGGAGGAGTCTCTAACACCTGTTCAAATTCTGCTAGTAATACTCCTTCTTCTTCTGGATCGGCACTCATTACGGCTTGTTCGATAAATGTAGGAACTTGGGCAAGAATCGGTTGTAAATTGCCCACAACAGTTTGAAAAGCATCAATACGATCGCGCAATTTTCGATATACTTTGGCTTCTACTGTGCCGTCATAATAAAAATTATGAATATTAACCGTTGAATAAACTTGACCAATACGATCGATTCTGCCGATACGTTGTTCTACTCGCATGGGATTCCAGGGTAAATCGTAATTTATTAATACCCCACAAGTTTGTAGGTTCAATCCTTCACTAGCAGATTCAGTACAGAGTAGAATTTTGATTGTTCCTTTGCGAAACTGTTTTTTAATCTCTTCTTTAGGTAGTCCTTGCCATTCCCCTGCTTGATATATTTCGCCCCCTCTTCCTGAATAACAAGCGACTTGAGAACCAAATAGCTGCTGTAGATTTTCTCTTAGATAATCCATCGTGTCAGTGTATTGAGTAAAAACGATCGCGCTTTCTCTTTGACTCATTTCTCGACGTAGAATCGTTATAAAATGGGACAGTTTGCTATCTTCTCCCGTATTCTCAAACTGCCGAAGTAAATCTTCTAAATATTCAATTTCTTTGGGGTCTACTGGTTCTTCTAGATAGGCTTCTAAACCTGTAATTACTGCATCATCAGCATCATCTAAATCACTGAGGTCGTCTTGGGTTATATTATTAATCCCTTCCAATCGTCTTTGGAGAGATTCACGAATGGCATAAAAGGAACTGGTCAGACGTTTGCGATACAAAGTCATCAAAAAGCCTAACGCTTTACGGTTTTCTTTCTGTGCCAATTTATAAAAATGACGCACATAATCACTAACAGCTTGATAGAGAGGAACTTCTCGATTGGGTTCAAGAGCGATCGCATTATCGCTAACTATTCTTCTGGGAATATCCCGATCTAATATACCCAGTTTGTAATATTGCCTCAAAGTATCGCGGGTATGGCGGAACATTAAATCTTTGAGGGGGGTATTAACTGTTAGATATTGACGGGAAGCATTAATAAAGGGTTTATCCTTAGCTAACTTTTTCGGATTAACTATACTTTTTCCTTGCTTCCATGTATCTCGAAGCTTATAAGCCATCATACGTTCGCCATTTACTAAATGTTCTCCCAAGCGATCAGGCAAAGCCTGCCAGCGAAGCTGGGCGCATTCAGTACCACCACGACGAAAATAATCAGTAGACATTGTTTGCCAAAAGTCTAGGGTATGACTATCTGGTTTATCTGAGAGTGAAGCGAAGTAATTACAGAAATTTTCGCCATAACTCCAATGTCCTTCTAATCCCAATACAGCAAGTAGATCGAATACTTCTATCGGATCGATTTGCATGGGTGTGGCAGAAAGGAGTATTAAAGACTCGGTTTTGTTCTTTAGCTGCTGCATCAACTGAAGCAATCTATTAGGCGTATCTTTTCTTTGTTGGGGGCTTTTGCGACGGGCATGATGGGCTTCATCTAAGATAACTAAATCCCAAGGTTCTGCTGCTAATAGTTCTTCAATTCTCTCAGTGCGTCGGACTAGATGAGATGACGCTAAAACCAAATCTTGAGTATTCCAGGGGTTTAATGCTGGTGAAGTAGTTTGACCGTAACAATCTTTAAATTTCCCTTTGTTGTAACTCCAAAAATGTAGATTAAACTTTTCTCTCAATTCTTCTTGCCATTGAGGTTGAACGCTAGCGGGAGCAAGAATTAAGACTCGTTTCACTTTTTGGCTGATTATCAAATAACGTAGAATCAACCCTGTTTCAATGGTTTTCCCTAAACCAACTTCGTCAGCAATGAGAAAGCTACAAGGAAATTTATCAGCGACTCGACGTAGGATTTTTAGTTGATGCGCCCAAGGTTGAATGGGAATAGATTTAAGACAAAAATCCAAACAACCTGGATGTTGATGAAGGTTTAATAGAAGTTCAGCATTGAGAAGTTCAGAAATTACAGAAGTTTTAGAGGAGTTCAGATGTTCAGAAGTCGCAGAAAAATTTATTTTTGCTTTCTTCTCTTCTTTATTCTTGTTTTCTGAACTACTGTATTTTTCATTCTTTATTTCTTCTTCTTTTTTCCAACTTGGCTTACTATTGGGCGTATATCTTAAAAGTTTTTGCTTTACTGCTTCTGGTATGGCAAAAATTTTGACATTAGGTGATAAGTCGTTCCACAATTGTTCAAAGCGATAGGCTTCTTCGTTGACTCTTTCTAAATCACGATCGCCTTCCCAACCGCAATATACATGAAAAGACTCGACATTATTCGACCATCCGCTTAAAGATTCGTTGTTTGAGCCACTAAAGGCAATACGATCGCCTTTACTATCGGTAAAGATACCAACTTTTTCATGAAAAATATGGTTGGGGTCGAGTAAGCGATCGCTTTCCATCGGAATTCCTTTATCTTTGGTAGGAACGGCAATTTTAATATCTAGATATTCGTTAGCAATTAACCAGCTAAGTATCTCGAAATGTTTTAACTGGACAAAGTTTTCTGGTGCTATAAGATCGGCTTCTAAACGAAAAGCTAAAGCCTCTCTCAGTTCGTAACCCTTTTCTATTGCTGCTATATCTTGTGAACTAAACTGACAGCCCATAATCAAACGCATTTTGCCCCGATTGTGCAGCATCGCCCCAATTCCCCTAGCTACTTTACTAAGGATGTTACTACCAAAGAATCCCGACTTGCGATCGTATTGAACGGCGCATTCTAGTGCAGGAATATAAAAATCTGCAATGGGATTATTTTCGTTGCTGGAATAGCTAATGCGCCAAGAGCGATCTTGTAAGTGCATGAATTGAGAGTAATTAAGGGCTGTTTCTCAATTCAAGGCTTTATTTATACTTCAGTCTGTGAGTTCGATCGACTACTTGTCTTGATTTCAATAAGCTAGTGGATTTTAAATCAAATCTTTAATCATAGATACGGTGTTGGGAAGCTCCTGTTTTTGCAGTCTCATCAAATATTCTTCAAAGGTACAAGGTGGCTTTTTACGTCTCTGGTGACACTTTTGTACCGCCTCAATTACTTGCACGGGATGAAGGTCGATCAAATTTGTGATGAAGGTATCCTGATGTTGTGCTTCGATACCATACTTGTTTAATTCTGATTGAGGAAAATCTTTGAGGTTGGAGGTAACAATTACTTCAGCTTTAGCTTTAATTGCTGCTGCCAGAACATGACGGTCATTAGGATCTGGCAGGTTTAAATTATTTATCAACCACTGATAATTAGTAACCAAACAATCACGAACATTCTGGTTCATCAAATCTCTGACGCGATAAAGCTTTTCAAGGGGCAAGTTTGGTTTATTCTGCTTGAGGTTTCTAATCCATTCATCATGAATCTCATCTGTCCATTTTGCTCGGTAGAGATCTCTAACAGCCAGTTCCATTAATAGATCTCTGAGAGTGTTGGGGTAAAGAACACAGGCATCATAGACTACTGTGAAATTAGGAATCATTATTTAATCGTCTTCGTATAGATCCAATTCCTCACTCAAAGCGGTAAGTTCATCCAATGACTGACTCCGCTTCGCATCAATTTCAGCTTTATATTCATACAAATCTTTGGCTAAGATTCTTCTATGCTTGCCTACTTTGCGATAGGGTATTTCCTTAGATTCAAGTAACTTGATTAGGTGAGGTCTAGAAACATTCAATAAATTTGCTGCTTGTTGAGTGCTTAATTCAGCTTTGACTGGGACTAGAGTCACTGCATTCCCCTGAGATAGTTGTGACAGAATGTCAATTAAAAGCTCATAAGCTACTGAGGGAATCATGAGGGATTCTTCTTTTCCGCTTTCCGATTCAACCGTTATTTTTTGAGTGTGACTGTGAGAATTAGTTAGTGAAGCTAAGACGCGACTACTTTGTGCAGATAGTTCGATATCTGCTTCAGTTGGGATGGGTATTTTCCTTTGTCTGTCTAGTATTGCCATGACACTTGAATCTATGCTACTTCTCTTAGTCTATATTCTATGTGAAATAAACGCAACGGATTCTTTTTCTACCTTCTATGTACGTTTGATGTTTATTCACTCGATATATTTCAAGCAGCATTTCTTTTAAGAATACCTTTGACTTTCACGGCGATCACTTTTTTAGCTTGTGATTGCAAAAGATTATTTTCTCCATTCCGATTTTGGTATTTGCGCCCCTTTCAAAATATTTCTTAAAGTTCCGATAGGTAAATCTTTGCCTTTATGTTCTGGAACAATTACTTGTAACCCAAGTTCGGCGTTTCTCCATTTACGGTGACTACCTTTTTGGGAAATAAGTTCAAATCCGTAACGTTTTAGAATAGCCTCAACTTCACGAGATTTCATGACACTATAATCTCTTGAAGAATTGCTCCAGGTTCGAGTTCTATTGAGTCGGGTTGTAAATAAAGTTCTATTGCTTCTTCAATGTTTTCTAAAGCTTCTTCTTTAGTGTCTCCAGCTGATGTGCATCCTGGTAATTCTGGACACCAAGCAGCCCAATCACCTGTTTCGGGGTCTTGTTCTAGTACAACACGCCATTTTTTCATATTGATTTTCTTGCGATCGCTTTTCTAACTTATCCTTCTTAATTATAAAATTATTGTGTTTGGAAAGCAGTTAGGAGTTACAGGAGTTCAGAAGTTACAGAAGTTATGGAATAAACCATTCTTGTTTTCTTCATTCTTTACAAAGATAATTTCGTTTGTTCGTAAACAACTTTGGCTTTTATCTCATCCATTGATAACCACAGAGAAGTTAGGGTTTTGTGTTCTTCAGTTTTAGTTGGCATTACTTTAAAAGCAATTTCCAAGGTTTTCATCAACATATCGTTATTATTTAACCCTGTTTTTTGCATGAAGTTCCTCACCAATTGGGGGTTTTGTTCTTCTTGGTAAATGGCAATAATGGCGTGGAGGGCATCGACTAAATAAAGATTAGAAAAGTTATCGGCATCGGCGGAAAATGCTCGTTTTTTATGTCTTTGTTTGGGAGTAAGTAAAGTACAGTTACCACTTTTGGCAGCTATCAGTTTATAAGTTTTGGCTAAATCGTTTACGTCAAAACCACCAACCGCTAAGGCTAACTGTCTGGCTTCATCGAAAGGGAATTCGCGGGCTTTAAAAGCATCCCAAGCCAGGAGATACCATTGAGTTAGCGGATCGAAACCTGCGGTGTCGGTTTGTACCAGCTTGCGAAAACGATAGTTAGCTATGGCTTTTCTGGCTTCGGCAAAAGCAACTTCGGGGCGTACTTCTTCCCCGCTACTGTCTAGGATGGGATAGGAACGAGAGAAGACATTTAAAGCCGAACCAAAAGCACTGAGATACAAGTCAATACCTGTAATATCATTCTCTTCAAATTCGGGGGCGCGTTTTTCCACAAGGTTAGCGACTTCGGGGCGCAAGTCATCCCACCAGGCTTGTTCGGCATTAGGATCGCGTTTGCGACAGACTAACAATACGGTACTAGAAACCGAGTTTTTCTTAGCTTGGTGTAAATTCTGGGGGTTTTCGGTACTAACTGACCAAGATGCCGTAATCTCAAAGCCAGCATCAATCAGAGATTTAGTCAGCACATCCCACGCCCCAGATTCTTTGTGGTTAAACTGTACCGTCATCACCCCATCATCCCGTAAGACGCGATAATATTCCCCAAACGCCAGTTGCATCTTGGCTTCATAGTCTTGTTTAGCTAGTTCTTCAGGAGATGCACCCATATTACGGAAGCGGGAAGGATTAGCCACCGCTTCACGATCTTTATCCGTAAGTTCCGACCAAAATAAATCGGGAAATATATCCCCTAACGTGCGTTTTTGCCAGACATAGAAAAAATCTGATAGTTCGGCATATTGAATGGTTGAATAATACGGAGGGTCAGTTACGATTGTGTCTACGGAGTTGTCAGGAATATGAAAAAGACTATCGGCTGATGCTGCATTTATTTGAATAGATTTTGGATCGTATTGGTCTAATCCTGGAATAGTCGATGAGTTAGATTTTGTAACGAATAATTGACAGAGTTGAGTATATTTTTTTGTCGCATCTTCTAAACAAGATTGCCAAAGTTCAATAGCACCATTAACTTCTGGATAATTCCACATCAAATTTAGTGCGTGCATTCCTGATGCAGTTCTGTAGGATGCACGGCTTGAATCAAACATAGATAAACGGCAATTCTTATCCACACATCTATCTAAAACTAAAGCTAAATAAGTTGTTATAACTTCTACCTTCTCTGGTTCGTATTGTATCTGTAGTTTTGATTTTACTTCGTTGATAATTTCTACATAGGTAACAAGAGTTAAAAGCTGACGCGGGTTAAAAAACTTATGCCATTTATCAATACCAATGCCAAATAATCTTTCTGTTTCATGACCGTGAGTAACTTCTACATCAGGAACAATATTACTAATTTCAAAAGATTCTAATCTCTCTTTAATATATGCTTCAGCTTTAGCAACACCATCTAAATCTAAATCCGTAGGAATTCTAAACTGTAAACCGCCTTTGCCTTCCTTGTAAGCAACTGCATATAACTGATGACCCAAACCAGATGATTTTGCCTGAGATTTAATCACATTATCTTCAATCACGCTGCTGCAATTAGGACATTTACCAACACCTCTACTAATAGTTGTTGTAGTACTCGGATCGTATTCAGTTTCGATATTTTCATTACTATTAGAAGCATCATTTTGAATTTTGAATTCTGAATTTTGAATTGTTATGGTTGTACCTTTCCCTTTTCTACCTTTAATCAATTCAAAATCAACTCGCTTATTCTCAGGATTAGGAATAGGCTTAACCGCACACCATTTATGTAAATTTTGCTTTTCTGGACGCTTGTACAACCACCAATTAGGACTAAGAGGAACAACCGACTCACAATGAGGACAGACAACTGTATGCGCCCAAAGATAATTCTGTACAGAAGAATTCAGTAGTTCAGAAGTTGCAGAATTTTTAGTAATCTTACATTTTGAGTTCTTGTCTTCTTTATCCTTATTCTGAACTTCTCTATTCTTGTTTTCTGAACTTCTTTTACCAGAAGGAAAAAACTCCGCTAACCTTTTCTCCGCTTCATCGCCCACATACTTGACCCATTTATCGATATCCTGCTGTAAATCTGCCCCAAACTTGAGGGGATATTCCATTGCTGCTTTCATCGTCACCACCGCCACAGGATTTAAGTCCGAATCCAGTACATTTAAACCATATCTAGCAGCTTCAAATGGTATAGAACCTCCACCTGCAAAGGCATCCAGGCAAACTGGCTTTCTTTTCCCCCAAACTTTTTCGCAATACTCCTCCAATTTCTCAATAATTCGACTAGTAGGAGGAGTTTTATATAACTTAATCGGCTCTTTTTTCTTAACCGTAATTCCCTCTTTTTCTGGATGTAAACCCAACAAATATTCAAACTCTTCCATCGAAATATCTGCTGGTAAAAGTGAAGCCAAAACCGAAGCACGAGAAAAAGATAATGGCTTGCGAGAATACCAACGATGTAACCCCTTGAAAGGATTCCCCCCGTGTTCGTAATACACCTGCTGATTGAGAAGTTTTACAGGCATGATTTTTTCGATAAATACTTGGGGACGGTTCATAGGAATAGAGAATTAAGAAGTTACAGGAGTTCAGGAGTTACAGGAAAAGAATTGAGAAGTTACAGGAGTTCAGGAGTTTGAGAAGATTCTGAACTTCTTGATTCCTTGAATTCTGAACTTCTTCAGTGTGATAAAAAGTATTATTATTTATACAGAGATATAATCAGCTTCTATGTCTAATAGTTCCCAGAAACAAAGGATATCAATCACTGTAGATTCACGGTTACTCGAAGAAATAGACCAAATGACCAAAAATCGATCGGCTGCGGTAGAGGAAGGATTACGTTTATGGCGCAAACAACAAATTGAAGAACAATTAAGAAATTTCTATCAAAACCGTTCTAAGGCTGATATTGAATTTGAAAAAGAGTGGGTAGAGGAAACACAAGAACAAGCGATCGCAGCTTGGGAGGAATTTCCTTGGGATGAATCGAAATAAGATATGAGTAATAGTGAGGATTTCCCCCGTCAGCGACAAGTATATTTATCCAAGGCTTTAAAACAATCGGGGGATACAAAAAAACGCCCTGTAGTTGTAGTGTCGATAGATATTCGGAATCAGTATAGTTCTACTGTATTGGTAGTTCCTTTTTCTAGCGATACTTCTGATGCAGCTAATCCTAGCCGTGTCTTGATTAAACAAGGTGAAGGAGGATTAAAAGCTGATTCTGTGGCGATGTGCGATGTTATGACTAATGTAGAGAAAAAATATCTTGAAAGTAAATCTTTTGGTGAAATAACTTCTGCATCATTCGCTCGTATTCAAAAAGCAATTCAAATCGCGATCGGGATTTATTAACTTTAGAGGCTTATAAATAAAGGAGTTGAACAATATGACTACCACAATAGAATTACCAGGTGGAAAAATCATCGATTTAAATCGCTTCGTTGCTTTAGTCCCCGATGAGAAGACAGAAAACCAAGAATATCATTTAATTTTAGAAGGCTACGATAAGGCGATCGCTCTAGATTCTCAAGAAGCAATATCAGTTAAGGAACATTTGAAAGTAAAATCCAAGCAAAACTCTAACGGCGCATGGGATAGAGAAGAACAAATACGCAAAAATCAACCCAAACTGAAAAAACTGAGAGAATGGATTGACAAAAAGAAACAAGAAGCACCATCGTCAGAAAAAGAAGCTGCTTTTGAAGAATTTAAGCAGACAATCGATGAAGAAAGACCAGTAGGACAAAAACTATACGAGCATTAGAATGATTGTACTGATTGATTCTGGAATATTAGGAAAACTCTGCAATCCTAATTCTTCTGCTGAAGTTGAAGCTGCAAGAGAGAGACTATATACGTTACTAGCCAAAGGGGTTTATATTGTCAGCAGTCAAATCTGTGATTACGAAGTGAGGCGATCTTTAATTCTTAATTCTTTAAGAGGTTTTTCTTCAGAAGCAATAGACAATCTAAACAAATTGTCTGAATTTGTTGATTTTCTACCTGTTAATAATTCAGTTCTACAAGAAGCTGCCAGTCTTTGGGCAGAAGCACGTATACAAGGAATACCCACAGCAGACGATAAAAGTCTCGATGCTGATATAATTATCTGCGCTCAATACAAAATACTAGAGCAAGAATATCCAGGTAGATATATTGTTATTGCTACAACCAATGTTAAACATTTAAGTCAATTCACGGAAGCTAAAAAATGGCAAGAGATTGAATTTTAAATCTTGAGCCAAAACCAAGAAAAAATTAATTTTGAACTTTGAACTTTGAATTTTGAATTGAAGCACAGCGACTAGTCTCCAAATAGTACTCGCAAAGCTTTTAAAGCATTTTTTCGTCTTCCATTGGCAATCATGGCAAACCAATAATGAGCCTCTTCATTACTCATTGCACTAATTCCAGTAGCAATTTTATGAATGCGATCGCTTTGAGAAAGAGGTTGTAAAGTCTGGAACAGAATTGCAGCCTGTACGCCTGATTCTTCCGACAAAATATAATGGCTCTGACGTTTGGATGAAAGTGTTTTGGGGTCGTAGTTGTTAGCTTTTAATATATCGTAAATACTTTGCTTGATTAGATTTAAAGTATTACCTCTGAGACAACCAATTTTCTCCGCAGCAGGACGTTTTTTTTCTCCAGCTTTTTTATAAGCACACTGATATAGTTCCAATGCAAAATCTTTATTTTCTGTAGGGATTACTCTTAATTGAAATTCTTGCACAAGTCTTTTTACTCCAAGAGAGAATAGATACCAGCGAGCAAGATACTCGCACTACAAAGGAAAAATAATTTAATACTTGACTTTGACATTAAGAGAAATTCGTTCTGCTGGATTGCGTTTGAGTGCTTGATGAATATCGTTTAACTCTTTACTTTGAGGAGAAATACCAGACTCAAAATCAATGATTAATTTGAGATTTACATCTGCTTGTGCTTCGGGACTATTTAGTAGCCCATTAATAGTATTAAAAAAGCTTTGAAAGCCTCTTACTTGTCCTTGATACTCTAAACGTACAAATTGGTCGTTACCCGCTTGAATAGTTGCAGTTTGGTCAATTCTTAAAGACAAACGACTTAGTAAAGGAATAGCCGTTCCCAATTTACGATAGTCCATCAGTTGAGCCACTGATATTTCTAAAGATTCAATTTCTTGAACTTTGCGATCGCCACATAAATCGATTAAGCCAGTAAAAACTTTATTGACAGTACCGTCAAGTTCGATAACAGGAGATTGATAATCAAATATAGTGCTAGTGCTACCATTGCCATTATCATCAGGATTATATTTACCATTTGGCTCTTTTGCTTTTCCATTGTGGGAAATTAAAGCTTGAGCTTGTTGTTCTGCTGTTTCTCCATTACCATAGTCAGCAATCACCTTAAAAACCGATGTATTAGTAATTTTTGTTTCGTATTCATCCGAAGGACGAAACTCTTGAGGTATTAAAGTTCCATCTTGATAAAGACTAGTTTTTAATGCTTCTTTTGCTTTCCAGCGTACTCGGACAGGTTTAGCGGAGTCGGAACTGGACATTACCTGAGCATTTAGTTCAATTACTCTAGGTTCGGGTGGTTCGAGAATTCCGCGACGATAGAGAATCATGCGATCGCTAAATTCAATTGATTCAGGTAGAGATGGTTTATCATCGGTTTTGATATAAACTTTCTCTCCTACTTTCATATCCCAATGACCTTCTTGTAATCCTGTGCGGATAGTGTCTCGCAGTAGAGAAATTTCGGCATCCAGTAAAATCTTGAGGTTTAAATCTTTAGCAAAGGCATCTTTTAAAATTTTGGTTGTCAAGTGCTTTAAACCTTTACTCCAAACTTTCTGCAAAATATAACCAGGAGCAAATGGTTTAGAACCTTCAGGACGAATTTTGTCACAATCTTTTAGAGCTTTGAGAATTATAGACTGCTGATTGCTATTTCCTTTAACAGTGCTAGAATCCTGAGCAGGTAAAACATAATGCATCAGACCTGTAGGTGCTTTAACATCATCTTTGGTGGGATAAAACAGATGACGATAAGCATTAGTTAAAGATATCCGTACATCTAAATCCTTAGCCCCTTCTCTTTCACGAAGTTGCTTTTGCTGAGTACCTGATAAATCTTCTAATCGAGTCTGATTCTTTAATATATTCTGAATTGCCTTGTATTCTCTGGCATTATCAATTGCTCGCTCTATTTCCTGTTTATTAGCGACTAGAAACAATAACCTATTGCGATAAAGGCGAAATTTGCCAGATTCCCCAGTACTGACTTTTCACGGCATCTTTTGGAAGAGAAATAAGTTGTGTAACAATATTCGCTAACAATTTTCATTTAGAGAAATCTGCGCTCTCGATCAAGCAAAATAATTGAGCAG
>JAAUYI010211233.1_pt1 | contig 12931 bp, 9 predicted proteins | sample 7278041 | NCBI WGS metagenome assembly JAAUYI01 (sample SAMN14350216, study PRJNA611818) | marine sediment metagenome | isolation source: surface marine sediment (0.6m) | place: French Polynesia: Moorea | collected 2018-08
TTATCTATACTCCTAGGGGTTTAAAACCCCATCCCCTACGGGTTGTTTGTTTTGTGTTGGGGTTTAAATCCCCATTACAAAACGTAATTACGAATTACGAATTACGAATTGTTTAATGGGGTTCCTAAACCCGGGTTGGGCAAGGCATTCATGGCTTACCTTAAAACTTATTCATAAAGTGTAGGCATTCCCTGTTGTGATATTAAATCTCAAAACTATTACTTCAAGGGAATCCTACCTTTTTTTGTCACCAAAATAGGAGTAAACGCACATCGAGATCGACTCCTCTTTTGTTTTTTAAGTATTAATACTATTAAGATTGTGATAAATATTTAAAATGTACTGAAGTTAGCTTTTAGCGAACTGACAAGGAGCGCGCAAGCTATCGCTCGTTTTTTGTCCAACCTCACCCCGCCTGACGGCACCCCTCTCCTTAGTAAGGAGAGGGGCTGGGGGTGAGGTTTTATGGAGGGAGGGAAGGAGTGAAGGAGTAGGGGCGCATTGCGTGCGCCCTTTAGAATTTCGGAGTAAGTGCAAGTTGTTAGTTTAAATGATGTTGCCCTGTGTTACTTACCTGATTTTCCATAACCATGAGCGGGATGAGAGGACAGAGATTAGATTCGATGAGTCCCTGGTAATGGTATCATGCGCCCATGAATTGAGTCTGGGTGTCTGGGTGGAAATAATTTGAGTGGAGCTAAATTCCAAATTTATCTGTGGAATTAATCTAAAATCTAAAATTGTTGGACTGGTAAAAAATGAAATTACTCATTAGTAACGACGATGGAATTTATGCTTTAGGAATCCGTACCCTAGCTAATGCTTTGGCACAAGCAGGACATGAGGTTACAGTGGTATGCCCCGATAGGGAACGTTCTGCTACCGGACATGGTTTAACCCTACATCAACCAATTCGAGCCGAAATGATCGATTCCATATTTCACCCTAGTATCAAAGCTTGGGCTTGTTCTGGCACTCCTTCTGATTGCGTCAAATTAGCATTATGGGCTTTGTTAGATTCGCCACCAGATTTGGTACTGTCTGGTATCAATCAAGGAGCAAATTTAGGTACAGAAATACTCTACTCTGGAACTGTTTCCGCCGCAATGGAAGGGATAATTGAAGGAATCCCTAGTATTGCTTTCAGTCTTGCCAGCCATACCAATCAAGATTTTCAACCTGCTGCTAAGTTTGCCAACATTTTAGTAGAACAAGTAGCAGCTAAACCCCTACCAGAATTGATGCTATTGAATGTTAACGTTCCAGCGGTGCCATGGTCAGATATTACAGGCGCTACCATTACCCGTCAAGGAGTACGCCGTTATGTGGATGTTTTTGACAAGCGAGTAGACCCGCGGGGCAAAACTTATTATTGGCTCACAGGAGAAGTGCTGGAAGATGTGGAACCACCGTCAGGTTTGAATCTCCCCGAACATATACCTATTGATGTACATGTCATCCGCGATAATTACATTAGTATCACCCCATTACAATACAATCTGACCTATAGCAGTGGACTGAATCAGTTGCATGAGTGGAAATTCCAGTTTATGTAAAAGAAAAAGCGATTAAATTCAGTATTTTTACTGGTATATGGTGCATTAGATAAAAATTTAGGCTATAACGTAGGAGCTGTTTATAGAAACAAAAATTACATACAGATTACGTAAAGATGGAGGTTTACTTTTCTCAAATTAGTCCCACGGGAAAATTTAACGGGAAGGGTGATAAATACCTCTCATCTGTTAAGAGTTCTCTTGAGGTCTATCTTCACCAACGGAGATACTCCAAGTGAAAAAAGTTCCTTGGAAATATTTGTGGCAGTTATTTGGGAGAAAACCACCCCCAATTCTGCCTAAACACTGATTTATTAAACTAGTATGGTTTTTAGCAGTTGCATTATCAGTATATTAAAACTGCATCATATACAGATATCCTATCAAAAATCAGTAACAGTATTTGGTATAGCTCGCTCCCATAGTCTTTGTAAACAAAATCAAGATGTAGCATGGAGAAACAATTTACAGTACATTTTTGGGGCGTTCGTGGTAGCATCCCTTGCCCAGGAACAAATACCGTTCGTTACGGTGGTAACACCCCTTGTGTAGAAATGCGAGTGGGTGGCAAAAGATTAATTTTCGATGGTGGTACGGGATTACACGTTTTAGGACAATCCCTATTGTCGAAAATGCCCATAGAAGCTCATCTATTTTTTACCCATTCCCATTGGGATCATATGCAAGGGTTCCCTTTTTTTACCCCAGGCTTTGTTAAGGGAAATACCGTTCATATTTATGGCGCGATCGCTCCTGATGGATCTACAGTAGAACAGCGTCTTAATGACCAGATGCTACACCCAAATTTTCCCGTTCCTTTACAAATCATGCAATCTAATTTGCATTTCCACGATGTTAAACCGGGAAATCCCATTTATGTGAATGAAATTAAAGTAGAAACTGCACCACTCAACCATCCCGGTGAAGCTGTGGGATATCGAGTTAACTGGCGCGGTGGAGCCGCAGCATATATTACCGATACAGAACATTTCCCAGACAGACTAGATGAAAATGTTTTGTACTTAGCTCGCGATGCTGATGTTTTAATTTATGATTCCACCTATACCAATGAGGAGTATTATTCACCCACATTCCCAAAAATTGGTTGGGGACATTCCACTTGGCAAGAGGCGGTAAAAGTAGCAAAAGCTGCAAATGTGAAAACCTTAGTGATTTACCATCACGATCCTGCCCATGATGATGATTTTTTGGATGATGTGGGCGAACAAGTAGCAGTAGCATATCCTGGTGCCATTATGGCTAGGGAAGGTATGGTAATTGATGTTCCCGTCTCAGTACCTTTATCAGAATCTTTTCCCGTTAGCTAGGATTTTGTTGACTAGGAGCAGTCGGAGTAATTGTAGATTTAGATTAGATTGGTGGTAAAGAGGCTTTCAGTTGTCACTACTCAGCGGCATCAAGTCAACAAGACGGGCAAAAAGCTGAATAGGGCAAAACCCTTGGAGAAACAGTTTAGTCCAGTTGTATGGATAGGGAAGTGGCTGTAATGGCAATTTCGGTAACTATCAGCAACTGGGCATGGGAACCTCCCCTAATTATGTTTGTTTCCAGGGTAGGCTGATAGCTTGAAAAACTTACGTTCCCAGAATCAACGTGCAAAATCTGTCTCAAAATGGGTGTTCTGTGTGGGTTGCAAATGCAACTAAATTAGCTCTTACTCCCACTGCTATTGCTCTGGGAAAATTTGATGGCATACATTTGGGTCATCAACAAGTGCTTCAACCCGTGTTGAAGTTGAGTAAAATCATGGGGGAGGAGGAGCAAAATAGCCATTCTACAGAACGCATTTACTCTACTGTGGTCACATTTAATCCCCATCCACGGGAGTTTTTTAGCGGACAACCCCACGATTTACTCACACCTCTGGATGAAAAAATCGAACAATTGCGATCGCTAGGGGTAGAACAACTGGTATTATTACCTTTTGATAAGGAATTATCTGCCCTCACCCCCACGGAATTTGTAGAAAAGATTCTGATTAAACAACTACAAGTGGTACAAATTAGCGTGGGGCAAGATTTTCGGTTTGGTTCTCGTCGTCTCGGTACTGCTGAAGATTTAAAAGCTATTGCAGCCAAATATGGCATCCGAGTTAATATTGTGCCTTTGGAAATTCATGCTGATGGGGAGTGTTTACCTATTAGTACTACCCTCATCCGCGAACACTTGCTCCAGGGAGACATTCAACGCGCCAATCAACTCCTAGGTAGAGCATATACCCTGATTGGAACCGTAATTGAAGGCGAAAAACTGGGTAGAACCATTGGCTTCCCCACAGCAAATCTAGAATTACCAGCAGATAAATTTTTACCCCGTCAAGGAGTTTATGCAGTCAGTGTTTCTCCTGAGATTGAAAAATCAAAGGTGTTAAAAAGTAACTCTTGGGGGGTAATGAATATAGGTATTCGTCCCACCGTCAGTGGTACCCAAGTATCGGCGGAAGTCCATTTATTAGATTGGTCTGGTGATTTATATGGTGAGAAGCTAGTTGTTAAACTAGAGAAATTTTTGCGCCCAGAACAGAAATTTGATTCCCTAGAAGCACTGAAAAACCAAATTCACCATGACTGCAACATAGCCCGAAATTTTTTCCAGCGGGAGTGTTAATTTAGCCCCAGAGTGGGAAAACTAAGAATAATTAAGGGGAATTTGTTTCCTGTTCCCCGTTCCCCATTCCCCCAATTTGGTGCATGAGAGAAAAAATTGACGCTCTAAAACAAAATCTAGCCTTAACCATCGTGGGTAAGGATGAGGCAATACGTTTAGTTATAGTTGCCTTATTAGCCGGTGGTCATGCTTTACTAGAAGATGTGCCTGGGGTTGGTAAAACCTTACTGGCAAAATCCCTGGCTCGTTCCATTGACGGTAAATTTCAAAGACTGCAATGTACTCCCGACTTACTACCCACAGATGTCACCGGTACTAACATCTGGAATCCGAAAAGTGGGGAATTTACCTTTCTGCCAGGACCAATATTTGCCAATGTTTTGCTGGCTGATGAAATTAACCGTGCTACCCCCAGAACCCAGTCAGCTTTGCTGGAAGTAATGGCGGAACATCAGGTAACAGTAGATGGAACCTCTCGTCCTGTTCCCACCCCTTTCTTTGTCATTGCTACCCAAAACCCCATTGAATCCCAAGGTACATTCCCTTTACCAGAAGCTCAAATGGATAGGTTCATGTTGTGCTTCAGTTTGGGTTATCCTTCACAGACAGAAGAGATGCAAATGTTGCAGCGTTCCCAATCTGGTGTAGCGGTGGAAAAATTATCGCCTTGTATTACTTTGGCAGAATTAGCAGAACTGCGGCAACAATGTACCCAAGTCCGGGTTGATGCTTCTTTGCAAGAGTATATTTTAGAATTAGTACGAGCCACTAGACATGATGAAGAAATTACCTTGGGGGTAAGTCCTCGCGGTACTGTAGCATTGCAAAAAGCAACCCAAGCTCTAGCTTTTCTAGAAGGACGGGATTATGCTCTCCATGATGATATTAAATTCTTAGCTCCCTATGTGCTTGCCCATCGAATTATACCGGCTTCTGGACGCAGGGGACTAACGGTGATAGACAAATTATTGCGAGCAGTTCCTGTAGGCGTTTAAGGCTTAGTTCGTAGCAATTTTCTCAAAGATACCCGACTTCTGAATTAATATCCGCACATAGCAGCAATTTTCTCAAATATCCCCGACTTCTGAATCAATATCCGCACATAGTAGCAATTTTCAGGGCAGAAGTTGGGGATCTAAACATCCTAAAATCACTGTGGAGTAGTTTCCTGAGCTAACTGAGTAAACCTAATTTCAATTCTTCGCCTTTGTTTATTTTCTTTCCTTTCTGATTTAGCAAAGCCGCGATTTTTTGGTAATAATAATTGCCCTGCGGAATATGCTCTAAATGTAACTTGTTTAAATCGCCCTTCTTTTTCCCTATTTTGTGCTTTTTGTAGTTCCTTAATGACTGCCAAAGCTCTCATTAGTCCTAAATCTGTATTAGAACCCGGACATAAAATAGAAACATTTTTATTTCGGGTTGCGACTACTTCTAATTTTTGGTCTAAGTTGCTACGTCCTCGAACTTTACCATGACATTTCAAGTAGCCAACTTGTTGCCCATCAGTATGACCAATAACTTCAATAATATCTATTTTTTTTTGAGCGCGATCGAGTTGTTGTTTAATCGCTTTGAGAATTTTCCCATCATGGGGATTTTTTTGAATATCTGTCCTCAGGTTAATAGGTAATTCAGCACTACCAGAAGTAAATTTATATTCTTCAGCCGGAAGGACAATTATTTTTTGTTGTTTATCATCTGGTTGTTGTAACCTTTTATGGCGATTAAAACTAGGGATTTTAGACATAGTTAATAATAGTAGCAGTGTCAGCACCATAAAGGCATTAGACATTAAGTCTGTAAAAGAAGTCCAAATATTAAAGGTGTTTGGGGGTAAACTACGTTTCAATTTTCTGGGCATATAAATAGAGGTTGCTGTAAAAGTCTTTGGGTAAGGGTAGGCAACAGGCAACAGTGAGAATTTTCGCCTAGATTAATTATTTTCTTTTAAGGCATGAAGCATACCTTGTAAATCCTGCTGAACGCGCTCCAAAATCTGGCTATGGGTGATGATTTGAGTGGATAATTTTTGTAAGTGGGAATTGTGGATACTGACTTGTCCTGTATGATTATTTAAAGCTTCTTTGACCTGAGAAGCATTAATGTTAAAAGTTTGGGTTGAGGATACAAGAGAGTTGCCATTCTCTTCTAAACGCAAAGATACATTAGACATTTCATTCTGGTTACTCTGAATTAGATTTTGTATCCGCGATGAACTATTATTCAAGCTATTAATAACTGTTTGCAGATTCTGAGTGTAATTTGTCAGTGCTATTGTGGTTTCCTCTAGGGATACTGCCGATGTTTTTAGGGTAGAACTGAAATTTGAAAAATCTTGGGTAATATTAGCTAAATTAATAGTTGCCTCATTCAAAATGTGGGCAGTATTTTTTATGGTATTACTGGAATCTTGAATTTTCGCTTGGAAAGTACTGACACTTGTTACCAGGTTTTGGGAAGAGGTAGATACTGATTTATCCAAATCTTTAATACTTTGTGGTAAATTAACTAAAGCTTGAATTAAATCGTCAATTTTCTCTTGAATACTGGGCAAGTCTAGTAAGATTTGACATTCATTTTCTATATAATATTCTAAGCGATCGCATATATTATTCTTATGAAATTCTAAATCATAGGCTGGATAAAATTTAGCGATAATTACACTACTAACTAATGCCGCTAGGCTACTGATAAATGCGATCGCCATTGAACCAATAATATCTTCTAATGTTTGATCTAAAGGTATTTCTCCCCCCGTATTCCGACTCAGAAGGAATAAATTAATAGTGATGCCAACAAAAGTACCCAATAAGCCAAATGCTAATAAAAGATTGGGTAAATTATGATAATAACGTTGGTTTTTCTCCCATATTTGTAGTTCTTGATTTTCTCGATAGATTTTATCCAATAGAGATAGTTTATTGATTTTGTACAATTGATTGCGAGAACAATTTCTGAGAAATTTATCTAGTTCAGAATTAAGATTGCTCACAATTTGCTCCAAATGACGATTTTCAATCATCCTTTGTCTCATCTGAATCCCGTCAAAGCATAATTTAGATATCAAACTGACGAAAATCAGCACTACTAACCAAGAACGGGTGTTAGGGAAAAATATAGATAAAACTAATAAAAATACGCAGATAAAGATAATTAAGTAAAAAAATGGAGTCTTATTCATCTGCAACATAATTATGCCGGGTAAAAATTAAGATTGGTTAAGTAATATTTTTATTGAGAAGTAAAATATTTGCTACGGTAGTAATAATACTAGTATAGTAGTTAAGTTTTTACCGACTAATTTGTTTGTTGGTATTAGAATCAAAACTTTATACTTCTGACTGTAGGGGTAAAAGTTTATGCCGGGAAACCCTTTCGGCAGTGGCTTACCGTCCGCAACGCTGGCTCCCCAAGACCACACTGTCCTCAAAATCTAAAATCCAAAATCTAAAATCCAAAATTGAATGACAGGATTGTCGCAAATTCCACTTAAGGGTTATACAATCGTCAAAGAATTGGGGCAAGGAGGATTCGGGACTACCTACTTGGTGACATCGGTAGTTAATAACCATCGCCTCTATGCTCTCAAACACTTTACTTTTCCTAATCACGAACCCCATAAATATGCCACCGCTCAGAGATTATTCCAACGGGAAGTTGCCATTTTACAAACCTTAAATGGGCATTCGCAGATTCCCAAATTTATTGATTATTGGCAAGAAAAGCAAGAATCTTACTTAGTACAGGAGTTTGTCCCTGGAAAGCTTCTGGGAGAAGAGTTGGAGCAGGGTAAAAAATCAGAAGATTATATAGTAAATTTTTTAACAGAAATTCTGGAGATACTGCGGTTTATACATAGAAAACAAATTATTCACCGCGACATTAATCCCAACAATATTATTAGACGCAGTTCAGATAACCAATTTGTCCTAATTGATTTTGGTGCTGGAGCAATCCAGAAAGTTGCGACGGCGACAAAATTGACCCAAGTGCAAACTCCACCTACAAGAATTTATACCCCAGGTTATGCCCCCATAGAACAAACCCAAGGACACCCCCAATTCAACAGCGATATTTATGCATTGGGGATAACTGCAATCCAAATGCTGACGGATATTGAGCCGCAGAACTTCCAGACAGACATGAATGGAGAGATAATTTGGCGCGAGTCAGCACAAGTGAGCGATCGCCTAGCTGAAATTCTGGCTACTATGGTACGTTACGATTGGAGAAATAGATATCAATCCGTAGATGAAGTATTAGAAGCATTACGCCAACCAACGGGATGCAATTCTCCCACGCAAGTGCTGGGGGTTGCAAATAATTTAAACCCATCCCAGGCAGAACTAGGGCGCAATCAGATTAATATAATTTTATTTGGTTTATTAGCCGGTGTATCAGCGATCGCAATTTTATCCGCAGCTGGTATTTTACCAAGTAGTAGAAATACCAAACCAGAAAATCAGCCTTCTAGCTCCCAATCCCCAGAGAGTAGTTTTACGATTAGCTTCAAGACATATTAATTTGCGAGTCCCAGGTAGATGTCAAATTTGATCAAGCGTCCCATTCGCCATAAAGTGGTTCCTAGGAAACATCAACGCCAACTACGGCCAAAATCAGTGAGTTTATTTGTAGTAGTCCTGGCTTGGAGTTTGGCAATGGGATGGTTATTATCCCTAGCAAGTAATGTGATGGGTGCTACTCCTGGTACTGTTGGTACTGCCAATGAAATCGGTACAGTAGATGTAGTGCCAGCTAAGTATAAATTGGGGCAAGAACTCTACTTAGAGAACTGTGCTAAGTGTCATATTGCCCTTCCACCAGAAGTTCTACCCACTCAGACTTGGAAAAATCTCTTAGAGGACTCCGAACATTACGGGGTGACATTAAAACCTTTGCTCGGTCCTTCACGTCTTGTAGTTTGGAGATATTTGTCTACTTTCTCCCGTCCTCAAAAAAAAGATGAACCTACCCCCTATCGTGTCAGGAGATCCCGTTTTTTCAAAGCTTTACACCCTGAAGTTGAACTTCCACGTCCCGTCCAGATTGGTAGCTGTGTTAGTTGTCATCCCAGTACTAAGGACTTTAATTTCCGTCGCCTTAGTCCGAAATGGGAGTGATGGTTGTTAGTTGTTAGTTGGTGGTTGTTAGTTGGTGGTTGTTAGTTGGTGGTTGTTAGTTGGTGGTTGTTAGTTGTTAGTTGTTAGTTGGTGGTTGTTAGTTGGTGGTTGTTAGTTTAATTCTTTCTCTCCTTCTCTCCTTCACTCCTTCTCTCCTTCACTCCTTCCCTCCTTCACTCCTACCCTTCGGGAAGCCACTTCGTGTCTACACTCCTTCCCTTCCAACTCCGAACTCCTTCCCTCCTTCCCAAAAGGACGGCGATCGCTACTTTTATATGGTCGGGGTTTACTGCCCGATTTTGGGGCAAAATGATACTATTATTAAAGCCTGAAATATAAGCTAAAGTTAAATCCAATCACTAATTAAGTTAGTTAATGGACATTTGGGAGCAAATTCTCATTTTCAGTCATCCTCTGACCGGAAAATAGGCTAGATACAAGCCCCCATATTTATCCGTGGAGAAAAACAAGCTTACTATCATTGTTTCAAGCCTCCGGGCTTTAGACATGGGGTCAATCCAAAATCCAAAATCCAAAATCCAAAATCCAAAATTGATTGACCAACATCTTGAGTTAAATTAAGTATTTATAATTAAATACCAAAATTTTCATTTCCATACCCTTGATCCTTTTTCCATACCTACCATGCTAAAAACTTTGCTGGGCGACCCCAATGCCCGTAAGCTGAAAAAATATCAACCTTACGTTAAAGAAGTTGCACTCTTCGAGGAAGAAATTTCAGCCCTTTCCGATGAAAAGCTGAAGGGGAAAACAGCGGAGTTTAGAGAGCGAATAAATAAAGGGGAAACCTTGGATGATATCCTCCCAGAAGCTTTTGCTGTGGTAAGGGAAGCAGGAAAACGAGTCTTGGGTTTGCGACATTTTGATGTACAAATTCTGGGCGGTGCTATCCTACACACCGGACAAATCGCAGAAATGAAAACTGGTGAGGGTAAAACCTTAGTTGCGACTTTACCCAGTTATTTAAATGCAATTACCGGTAAGGGAGTCCACGTCGTTACCGTTAATGATTACCTCGCCCGCCGGGATGCTGAATGGATGGGACAGGTACATCGTTTCCTAGGGCTGAGTGTGGGGCTGATTCAGTCCACCATGAATCCAGTAGAACGGAAGAAAAATTACGATTGTGATATTACATATGTTACCAACAGTGAGGTAGGATTTGACTACCTACGGGATAACATGGCAACATCAATGGCAGATGTGGTACAACGCCCCTTCAACTACTGTGTGATTGATGAAGTAGACTCGATTTTAATTGATGAAGCCCGCACGCCATTAATTATTTCCGGTCAAGTAGAAAGACCAACAGAAAAATATGTAGAAGCTTCCCGCATAGCCGCAGCTCTCAACAAAGAAGACCATTATGAGGTAGATGAAAAAGCTCGTAATGTGCTGTTAAGTGATGAGGGATTTGCAGAAGCAGAAAAGCTGTTAGAAGTTAAAGATTTATTCGACCCAGAAGACCCTTGGGCGCATTTTATCTTCAATGCCATTAAAGCCAAAGAATTGTTCCTCAAGGATGTCAATTACATTGTCCGCAATGAAGAAGTGGTAATTGTGGACGAATTTACCGGTAGGGTACTTCCCGGACGGCGTTGGAGTGATGGATTACACCAAGCAATTGAAGCCAAGGAAAGGGTGGAAATCCAACCAGAGACTCAAACTTTAGCTACCATTACCTATCAAAACCTGTTCTTGTTGTATCCCAAGTTATCAGGGATGACAGGGACGGCAAAGACAGAAGAAGCAGAATTTGAAAAAATTTATAAGCTGGAAGTTACCGTAATTCCTACCAACAGAATCAGACAAAGAAAAGATGTGTCTGATATGGTATTTAAGACAGAACAAGGTAAATGGACAGCGATCGCTAGAGAATGTGCCGAAATGCACCAAGGTGGTAGACCTGTATTGGTTGGTACTACTAGTGTAGAAAAATCTGAGTACCTCAGCCATTTGCTCAAACAAGAAGGCATACCCAATGAACTCCTCAACGCCAGACCAGAAAATGTAGAACGGGAAGCGGAAATTGTCGCCCAGGCAGGACGCAGGGGTGCTGTGACCATTGCCACTAACATGGCTGGTAGAGGTACGGATATTATCTTGGGTGGTAATGCTGAATATATGGCTCGTTTAAAGGTGCGGGAATACTTTATGCCCCGCATTGTCCAACCCGAAGATGAGAACAATTTTGGCGTACAACAGGCATCAGGTTTACCCGGTGGAAGTGATGGGGGTCAAGGATTTGTACCAGGGAAGAAAGTAAAAACCTGGAAGGCTTCCCCAGAAGTATTTCCCGCTCAACTCACACAAGCGACCGAAAAGTTACTGAAATCAGCCGTAGATTCTGCAGTGAAGGAATACGGCGAGCGCAGTTTATCGGAATTAGAAGCAGAAGAGAAAGTTGCAGTGGCGGCGGAAAAAGCACCCACTGAAGATGCGGTGATTCAGAAGTTACGTGATGCTTACCAGCAGATTAAAACTGAGTACGAACAGGTAACAGATAAAGAGCATGATCAAGTGATTGAACTGGGAGGATTACACGTAATTGGTACAGAGCGCCATGAATCCCGACGGGTAGATAACCAATTACGGGGACGTGCAGGACGACAAGGAGACCCCGGTTCGACAAGATTTTTCCTCAGTTTAGAGGATAACCTATTACGGATTTTCGGTGGCGATCGCGTGGCTGGGTTAATGAATGCCTTTAAGGTGGAAGAAGATATGCCCATTGAGTCGGGGATGTTAACCCGCAGCTTAGAAGGGGCACAGAAAAAAGTCGAGACTTATTACTATGATATTCGGAAGCAGGTATTTGAGTATGACGAGGTGATGAATAACCAGCGTCGTGCCATCTACGCTGAACGTCGCCGGGTACTGGAAGGTCAAGACTTGAAGGAATTGGTAATTAAATATGCCGAGAAAACGATGGATGAAATCGTCGATTTCTACATCAACATAGATTTGCCTTCGGAAGAATGGGAGTTGGATAAGTTAGTAGAAAAGGTGAAAGAATTCATCTATCTATTGGATGATTTACAACCCAATCAGTTGGAAGATATGCCTGTGGGTGACATCAAAACCTTCCTCCACGAACAGGTAAGGATTGCCTATGACTTGAAAGAGGCTCAAGTAGATGAAATTCAGCCCGGATTAATGCGACAGGCGGAACGCTTCTTCATTTTACAGCGTATTGACACCCTATGGCGGGAACACCTGCAACAAATGGATGCTCTACGGGAATCTGTGGGATTGCGGGGTTATGGTCAAAAAGACCCATTAATTGAGTATAAGAGCGAAGGGTATGAACTCTTCTTGGATATGATGGTTAACATTCGCCGAGATGTGGTTTACTCCCTATTCATGTTCCAACCCCAACCCCAGCAAGTAGTACAAACCACCGATTCGATGGTTTGAGGTAGGCACTAACAAAAATAATTAAGGGTATGTATGGCGGTGCGAATGCATCGCCATATTTTTGTTGGGTAGGATAAAGACCTGAATTGAAGAATCAGGTAAAAGCAATGGAAGAATTCGCGATTGCGGATATCCAGTGTCTAGGACTATTTCCGAAATAGGCGGTGGATTAAATTTTAAAAGAAA
>JAAUYI010192454.1_pt1 | contig 12926 bp, 10 predicted proteins | sample 7278041 | NCBI WGS metagenome assembly JAAUYI01 (sample SAMN14350216, study PRJNA611818) | marine sediment metagenome | isolation source: surface marine sediment (0.6m) | place: French Polynesia: Moorea | collected 2018-08
CAACGGAATAGTTGTTTTCCGGAGGTGGAAATATTCTCCCAACGGAATAGTTGTTTTCCGGAGGTGGAAATATTCTCCCAACGGAATAGTTGTTTTCCGGAGGTAGAAATATTCTCTCAACGGAATAGTTGTTCTGCGGAGGTGGAAATATTCTCCCAACGGAATAGTTGTTCTGCGGAGGTAGAAATATTCTCTCAACGGAATAGTTGTTTTCCGGAGGTGGAAATATTCTCTCAACGGAATAGTTGTTTTTCGGAGGTAGAAATATTCTTTTAACGGAACAGTTGTTTGCCAGGGTCAACTTATTCTTTTAACGGAACAGTTGTTTGCCAGGGTCAAAGGGAAGGAAGAGGGAAGAAGGAAGAGGGAAAAAGGTTTTATGTTTGGAAGAAGCTTGCACATTGCTAAATTAAGGGATTATTCTTGTGGGGTAGGCATCTTGCCTGCCTCATAAATACAGAAAACGGGCAGGGATGCCCATTCCACAAAGCAAGATACCCATCCCACAAAACCATCAAAATCATCCCGCATTTATGCAACACCATTAGAAAAATGCCGGATAAACAAAAGCAAAAGCAGTTGAATTAGGTATGGGTTTGCCGTCAAATTCTTCCACAATCACGGTTTTGAGTTGATTATCCCAACGTGCCCGAATTTTGCGATTAGCAAAACTAACTACTTTGGTGCTGACTTTTTCCATTTCTGTGTGAGAAAACTGTACGCTGACACCAGCAAAGCGATTCTTTGGTGTTTGATTATTTGCTTCCCACACATAACTAACAATCGCTTTGGGATGGAGTTTGCGGACTTTTTGATTGCGAACCGGGAAAATCATCCGGTTGTCAGTATAGTAGGTGCCGTAAGGATATCTTTGGTAGTTGCGGTTGTAACCAGTATCAGTTGAGAGAATTTTGCTATTGGGATACTTTGCTAACCAAGCACCCAGGGTTGTTTTTACAGCGGGAACTCTTGCCAGAGAACGGTTTACCCCCGCACCAACAACCCCAAGTGCCCAGGGTTGAGAATAGAGGGTGTCATCGGCGCGATCGTACATTACTAGGCAACTTTGATAGAGTTTACCCGATACCCCATAGGTTGTATTTCCTCGCTGAAAGGTAACAATAGTGTCACATAAGGGACAATAAGAAATAGCGAGGTTAATGCCACCCACGGTATCATTGACCATTTCATGCCAATTCATGATTCCAAAAGGATAGGCTTTTGCTTCCCCATTCATAACAACACCGATAACCAATTCATCCTTTTTAAAGGGTGTAGTTTTAGGAGTATCAAATTTAGGATTATCGATACTGGGAATACCGTCTTTTGGTGGTCCTCCTGCAAGGAGTTGATTTAAATCAATGCGCGCAGTCTTAACAGGGTCAATTTTTTGCTGGGCACGAATATCGGCAAGTTCTTTATTTTGGTCGTGAAAATATTGAGTTAAAAAGAAGTAGCGGAGTTTAAAATTATCCCACCCTCCAGCCTGTGCAACTAGTCCGGTGAATACAATCCCTATCATTAAAAAGCTGCCGAGGGCTATTTTTGTTAATTTATTCATAGTAACAAGACCTCAAATTACAGCTAACTTTTTCTACTTACTATGAAAGTAAAATTGAATGAAATCTCCCTGAAAATCACATGAGAAATTCATTAAAAGAATTTTGTGCTAGTTTAGTAAATCGGAAATTTGTACCCACTGCTTTGAAAGTAGCAATTGTGGTGGGTTCAATTTTGTTTGTAATCAATCATGGAACAGCATTGGTAAAAGGTAAAATGAATCGAGAACGCTGCATTTCTGGGTTTCTGACTTCCCTAATGCCTTATATAGTTAATATTCACGGTCAATATATCAGTGGTTATCGGGAAATATAATCCACATCTAGACTCAGAAACCACTTGGTTAAGTTTATGGGTGTAGGGAATAACCGGTTTTCTCATTAATTAACTACGATAATATTCGGCATTGTCCAATTGGAATATAAAATCAAAATTTATGGTAGAGACGTTCCGACGAAACAAAAATGTTCCCACAAAATGTCTCTACAAAACAGGGTTTTCCATGACAATCAACGATGCAAAACTTTCTAATTTAGATTGTCAATCAGCAATGCCTAATATTCCATACTTCATTCACTCAAAACCTGGTTTATTGCCTCTTATGGTTTACTTGATGTAAATGTTAAATGGTAATTTCTTACCCATTACCCATTACCCAATAATAAGTAATAAGTAACAAGTAATAAGTAATAAGTAATAAGTAATAAGTAATAAGTAATAAGTATTTTGGTTTTCCCAGACATTTTTTCGTTCACCATCCCATTACCGATTACCGATTACCGATTACCGATTACCGATTACCGATTACCGATTACCGATTACCGATTACCCATTACCCATTATCTGTTTAGACAAGGAATTATTTATTTTTAGCTGCACAAGGATTCTTAGAAGCGCAGGGATTTATTTTATTTTTGGCTGCGCAAGGATTCTTAGAAGCACAGGGATTAACTTCATTTGTAGTTTCTGTGTTATTTTTCGTTTTTGCGGCACAAGGGTTAGTGCAACCAGCTACAAATCCTAAACTTAGCATGGAAATAGTGGCAAGGGTAGCCAAATATTTAACTCTCATACAGTTCTCCCTTCAGCAGTACATCGGAGTTCATTTGTTATACGAAGCCAAACCTCAAATGGATTCGATACTGCAAAAAAAAGACAATAACGCAGCTTAAAAATTTGTTGCTGTAGAGGTTATGGGGTCAAATTGAAAACGTTGGTTGTAGTTAGTTTCACCATATAAATTAAAGCTAACGGTAGGTTCATCACCCATGGCTTCCACATTATGAATTGCATCGGGAGTAAAACTAATAATGTCCCCTGGAGAGAGAATTAACTCTCCTACTTTTTCAATACGTTCGCTCCCCTCTGGTTCTACTTTTCTCCAAACAGTATTTTTTTCCTGTCCACTGACAATAGCAACAATTCCCCAAGTTCCATGGTTATGAATTGGTGAAACTTGTCCTGGTAACCAAACCACTGTTTGCACCGTTAGGGGAAAATCCGGTTCGTCATAAAGGGTAAGTACTGACCAGCCTGTTTCTGAATCTGGCTCTAAATATTCATAATGTAACCATTCTGAGCTATTGAGCAAGCGACGCACCAGGGGACGAATTTTCTGGAGTCGCACAGAGTCATCGCTGACACTGTGGAGAACATCTTCCAAATCTGTCAAAAACCGAAAAAGCCGGTAGGGATTTGCTGATAATTCTGACTCTGTAGCGATTTCGTAGCCTTTATAGCTTGCATCGTCCGTTAGCAACCAATCTTGACTCGTCATGACAGAATCTCACTTTTTGCTGATTAACTCTAGAAATACGAATTGAGTAAATCCATTTTGAATTCAGCTTCGTATTACTAACGAGTGCAAATTGATTGAAAATTATTTATGAGCCTAATTTTTGTATTCCATACTTTCGGTCATATGTCAAGTACTCAGTCCTAAACAATGCTATCCAACCAGACGGATACAGAGGTATTTCAAGCCTTGCATTCAGGAAATTTGTTAGCCTTGGGCATTCTTTATGATCGCTATGGCGGTATAGTTTACCGTTTGGCACTGCGAATGTTAGGGAATACCCAAGAAGCGGAAGACCTGACTCAAGAAGTATTTGTTGCTCTGTGGCGGGGTGGTGCTTATAATCCAAAACGGGGTTCTATGGTGGTGTTTCTCACAACTATGACCAGATCCAGAGCAATTGACCGCCACCGTCAGATGCGATCGCAACGCCAACTGTTGGAAAAATGGAGGCGCAATATTTCCCCAGAAAATCGGAGTACCCTGATGGATAAGGTTTCTTTGCAAGAAGTCTCTGTGCGCGTCCGCTTGGCGCTTTCAGAACTGCCTACGAATCAGCGACAGGTGCTAGAAAAAGCTTACTATGATGGTTTAAGTCAGTCCGAAATTTCTCAGGATTTAGATATGCCCTTAGGGACAGTGAAAACCTACAAACGCAAGGGTCTGTTAAGACTCAGACAAATCTTGAAAGACTTGGTGGAATAGCCATGGTAGATTCTTCGGACTTCCAAAAAAGACAAGAACTTTTAGCAAGCTATGTTCTCGGTGACCTGACTCCGGAGGAAGTAGCACAGGTAAACGAGTTATTGGCACAACAACCAGAGTTAGCCCAGGAAGTACAACGCCTACAGGAGACTTTAGCACTATTGCCCTTTGCCTTACCAGAAAATGAGCCACCAGAGGCTTTGGGTTCACAGATATTACAAGCAGCAACGGGTACATCCCCGGCTATTTCCACCATTAACACCGTCAACCGAGTCCCCAACAGACAAAAGCCTTGGTTGGGTGTTTTAGGGAGTGTAGCGGCTGTTTTTGTCGTCGTCTTGGGATTATATAGCTATCGCTTACAACAAGAGGTAGTTACTGCAACAGAAGAACTATCACGTTACCATGAGGCGATCGCACTTTTGCGCCAACCGAATAACCGTTTGTTGACACTTAAGGGTATAAACACTACTTCCAACGCTTCGGGTAGTTTCGTAATTGTACCTAAATCTGGGAAAGCGGTATTGTCTTTGCAAAATTTGAATCCGTTACCCCAGGGCAAAGTTTATCGTTTGTGGGCTGTAACAAGTGGTAAAAAAATTGACTGTGGGGATTTTCAGACGGACACCACAGGGAAGGTATTTGTGCAACTTCCTGTAGATAATTCTATGGGGACTATTTCAGAGGCTTTTGTAACAATTGAACCATCCCAGCCTGTGGCGCAGCCTACGGGAGAAACAGTGATGAGGGGAACTGTGTCGTTGTAATGTTGATAGTTGTAAACCTCGTGTAAGTCGAAAACTGGAGTTTTTCAAAAGGGAACAGGGAATAGGGAATAGGGAATAGGGAATAGGGAATAGGGAATAGGGAATAGGGAATAGGGAATAGGGAATAGGGAATAGGGAACAGGCAACAGCATAAGATTTGGGAAAAAAACCCGGTCAAACAAAACTATGGGTTTCAAAATAGACGTGGTTTAATATTGATAACTGTAACAGTTGCAGCGATTTAAACAATGCCAGAAATATAATAGTGTTAGGTGAAATTTACATCTGGTGGAAACTCAGTCCCCCAGAGAAATTTATGGCTAAAGGCACTGGAAGAAAATTTATTAGGGTATTTACAGTTGGGTTGGTAACTGTTCTCTTACCTCTGTTATTCAACAGTAATGGATGGGCACATAATTATATTACTCAGAAGCCTGTTACGTATATTGGGCAATTAACAAATAGTAATTCAGAAAACGGTCAAATAACCACCGAAAAAGTAAGCCAAAGGGTTCAGCAACTGAGGCAAAAATTGCGTAATGGAGATGTTGGAGAACGCCGTAATGCTGCCAGAAAATTAGGAGAAATGGGACCAGCAGCAAAAGATGCTGTTGACGATTTAAGTGATAGATTGCTGAATGATGGAGATAATGAGGTTCGTTGGCGTGCAGCAGAGGTTTTGGGAAAAATTGGTCCAGATGCAGGTGATGCTGTTGATGTTCTAATTAAAGTATTAAAGGAGAAAACTAGTTTTTACGAACTTCGCTATGAAGCTGCTAATGCCTTGTTTAAAATTGCTCCAAATGAACTTAAAACAATTAAAGCTCTAGTTTATGCATTGAAAGACATAGATTTAAATATTCATAGGTTATCTGCTGGTTTACTTGGGACAATATTGCATGGAAAAATTAAGGATAAAAAATTCCTTAATCAGGCTATTGAATATATCAGGAAAGAAGCAGTAAATAGTAACAATGATTGGCAGGTAAGATTGGGCTGTGCTCAAGCCATAGGCAGCAGTAGTCAAGATGTTAAAACCTCTACTGAAGTTTTGACAAAATTATGGGAAGAAAACAATAAAGAAGTCCGTCAGAATATTATTTATTCTCTCAAAAATATTTCCTGGAATCTACGCGACAGAGCCAATACTATCAGTTCATTCAAACGCTTACAGAACACCAAAGAAGGTTTACAACAAGCTATAATTACTTTCCAGAAGTTTAATAAACAATCAGGAAGTTCAGATGAAGATATCGATAAACTTATAGATTATTTGAAAAATACAATCGATATTATCACTTTTTCTCAAAACAAATTTATAATTAATACTATATGCAACTGGATAGTAGAAAATAAAGTAGTATCAGCACCGATAATTTACGTTTTTTCACTATTATTGGTATCTTTTACCCTTCTTTGGTTTCGTCCCCTATGGCTTTTGAAAATTAATGATGCTTTATTACATGTAGACATTCCATTACCTTCTTGGTTAGGTAGCATTAAAATACCTCCTCGCTACGGACTTATCGTTGGTTTTTTCCACTACCACCCTAGAGTACTTGATGCTTGGGTTGCTTTCCATATTAAAACAGCTCGGGAAGAATTTGAGCAAAAACAAACAGTCAAAGCACGGAAAGTTCATATTTCTATTCCAGTTGTACTGAATGGCAAGAATATTGGAGACCTTACTAATAAGGACTTGCAGCCAGACTTTGAGGAAAAGGTCATGTGTGTGCTAATTTGGGGAGAAGGAGGGGTAGGAAAAACGAGTTTGGCATGTCAACTGGCTAAATGGGGAATGTCCGACAAGCCAGAACAACGCCTCTGCAAACACCGGATGTTACCCATTTTGCTAGAACAGGAACTAGATTTTCAGGTTCGAGAAGGTAAACAGGTGCTAATAGAAGCAATTCGGGGACAACTGCGAGACTTAATTAATTCAGCAGTACCAATTTCTGAACCATTACTTCAACAACTCCTCAGACAGCAACGCCTATTAGTAATTGTTGATCATTTTTCGGAAATGAGTGAAGAAACTCAAAAGAAAATTCGCCCGCAACTACCAGAATTCCCTATCAATGCTTTGATTGTCACATCACGAAGAAAAGAAAAGCTAGGGGGTGTTAACAAAACAACTCTCAAACCGATGCGTGTTGAAGGTAACCGTTTATCGTCTTTTATGGAGGCTTACCTAACCCAGCAAGGAAAGCGTGATCTATTTACCGATGAAGAGTTTTTCGAGGCTTGTAGGCAACTTTCTGTAATGGCTGGTAGAAGTAATATAACGGTGCTGTTAGCTAAACTCTATGCCGATCAAATGATTGCGGCTAAAACTAATGCGTTTGAAGAACATATCCCCACCAATATCCCTGAGTTGATGCTTTATTACTTGAATCAACTAAATCAGAGTGTGACAGATAGAAAACTAGATAATCGTACTGTTCAACATGATGCCAAGATCATTGCTTGGGAATGCCTTAAGCAGACCTATCACCCAACCAGTGCAAAACGGGATACTATACTTACTGTTTTAGATGGAGATGAACCTAAAGTACACCTAAACTATCTGGAAAAATTTCTTCATATTATCCAGACTGTTGGTGCAGCTGAAAATCAAATCCGCTTTACCCTCGACCCCCTAGCCGAGTATTTAGCTGGCTTATATCTAGTGGAACTTTACAATGATAATCAAGAATCATGGGTTGCTTTCCTAGACCAGGTAGATAGTCAACCAAATTCCCCGGAATCTATCAGAGGCTTTCTGCTGGCTGTGCGTGAGTGCTACATTAACAACAACATCAACAAAAATAAGATAACTTCAAATTTTCTGGTAGATGAACTTAATAGAAGACTAGGATTAAGTCATTGAACCAGGTAATAACCCTCTTTTTGTACATTCATCAGATGACACCACTGTTTTCCGACCTGTACTGTGATCAACGCAAACACATTGTCCATTACCATCCCATTTATATTCTCCAAATAAAGCTGTAGAGGACGTTTTTGGCAATTCCATATCATTAGTTTTGGAATTAATCTCTCCTAATGCTTTGATGACACGAGATTTTAGTAGATCTATTTTTATTTCGTCATTTAATGGATTTTGTATCGATTCTGGTAAAAATGTATTGTCTAGTTGCTCCTCTGTAATATTATCAAGAATATCGTAAAGAGTTTGGATAGCTGATTTTTTGTAGTAACCTAGCTTTAAAAGACCTTCAGCTGCGGATATACGCAGTTCTAAATTGTCATCTTTTAGAGTTTTTTTGAGTGCATTTGCTGCTTTAGTTTTTGTAGAAAGCGGGACAAAGTTTGCTTCATTTGGAACGAACTCCAATTCTTGCATCTCCTGATTGTCTTTCTGTAACTCTTGAAGTTTTTCATTGATTTGCCAAACAATATCTTCCAAGTTTAACTTCAGTATAGGATCCATAATTTTCACCTTTTTGATGTTTCTAGATAATTGCTGAGGCTTCTGTTTAGTCTGCTTTTCAGGTTTTATTTGATTTGCTTGATGCTGTACTGTCAATACAGCTTGATAAGCATCAGCCAAACCACTACCAGTAGCTAAATCAACACCAAAACCTGCCTCATGTCCGCCAGTCCTGGAACTAGAGAACCCCCTGCTGACATCACGGGCTGTCTGTTTCAAAATCTCTTGTGCCTGAGTGGGTGATAAATTGGGATTTGCCTGTTTCATCAAAGCGCAAATACCAGCCAGCTGCGGTGCGGCTGCGGAAGTACCACTAAATACTGCCCAACCATCATCTGGATCGGTTTCATCAATATCCGGATACTTAGTCCCTTCAAGTGCTAATTCTCGATCAATCGGGCTTCCCGGTGGTACGGGTAACATAATATAAGCACCACGGGGTCTCTTACCAACTAAACCGCAGACATCTGGAACAAATCGTCTTGAATAAATGTGACTGCTAAAGCCACTAGCGTAATCACTCGCTTCTAATATGCCATTATCAGACATGTAAACACCACCAGCAGCAATCACATCAGGATGCTGTGCTGGAAAACCCCAATGTCCATTTCCCGCTGCAAAGATGACAATAATCCCTTGATTGACTGCTTCAGCAACAGTAGCTGCTAGGGCTTGATCATAAGCAGAAAGGGCTTTATATTCCTGGTCGGAACCCCAACTACAGGAGATAATATCGGGCTGGAGGGAAATAGCTTTTTTGAGTGCAGCAATGGAATTCACATTCTTCGATTTACCATTATTGACTATCACGTCAGCTTTGACCATTGTGAATTCTACATCAGGTGCAACCGCAAACAGATTTGCTGATTCCCCCGTACCATGTCCATGTTGATCGCGATCGCGGTTAACTGTCCCTGGTCCAAGAACCACCTTAGCGTTATAGCCATGTTGACTAAAGAAGGGATGACGATACCACCCTGTATCAACCATCACAACTTTTACCCCACGTCCCCTAAAACCTTCACGATGTGCCCTCTGAGCGTTAAGTATTTTTGCTACGTCTGACGGTACGTCTAAATACCAATATTCTTGATGCTTATTGGGGGGAGTAACTTGGGGTATGCTTAGGTCAAAATAGTAGGCAGGTTCATTAATTGCTACTCCTTCTAGTACATCAGCCAAAGGGCTATGGGAAGCATCAATAAATCCCACAATATCTGTGTCAATAGTATCAAGAAAAGTTGCTGTGGTTTGATGCCCACCTTCTTTAATTACAGAACGGTTTTCTGCCTTAATTTTTGTCTGGAAAACTCGCTGATAAACCTCAGGAGAACCAGCAATACTAATTGTAATTTGACCTTGTTCTAAAACTTCAAAACCTTCAGCACGTAACCCTTCAGCAGCTAAATTGATTAATCGAGGTTCTGAATGAAACTGAGTGACATTTTCTTTGGTAATAGGCTCTAAGGTTCTAAATAGGGAAACTCCACCCACAGACCTCACTGAAGCTTCGGCATAGATTCTACCTGGTAACCCTGGCTGTACTGTGCTAACCATATAACTACACGTACCATACTACCCAACTGTTTAGGCATACTCTTTATCAGTAAAAACAAATATGCCTATTTTGCTTTTAAGTATTACCTATTACTAATTATCCCTTAGAAAAAGTAGTATATTTGGTTATGTTTACAAAACATGATATTCAATAACTGTAGATTAACTGGCATGGAGCATCCCAATTTTTATGCAATACCCTAGAAGGGTATCGCTACACAGACAAAGACTGCCTGCGCAGTCTATTCTTACGGGAAGCCGTTTTGCCTCTACAAGAATCCTAGCCTGGGTCGCTGCTAACACGTCTATGTTTGTAGTAGATATAGGAAAGGTCGGTAAAATTATTATATACCGCAAATCAGATTATGGTTTTAGCTACCGACGAGGATATAGGAACAGTTATTGTTATCGGTGCGGGAGTTGCAGGATTAGCCGCAGCACGGAAACTGGTACAACTAGGCTGGAAAGTAACTGTACTAGAAGGACGCGATCGCATTGGGGGACGAGTTTGTACGCAAGGGTATAAAGGTGTTGCTATTGACTTAGGAGCTAGTTGGATTCACGGTATTGAGGGCAATCCCTTAACGGAAATTTCAGCACAATTAGGATTGAAGCATCAACCAACGTCTTTGGAAGGTTCCTGCTTTTTTGATGTTAATGGCAAAGGGTTAAATGCCCAAGCATCTCGCAGTCTGATCAAACGGTATCAATCTCTATTATCTGAATCTTCTCAAACTCCGGTTGATGCAGATCAATCTGTAGAGTCAGCGGTTCCCTGGTTATCTGTTTCACAACCCATCTGTGAGTCAGAACAGCGATATTTAACCTGGATTAAGGCTGCATTTGCTAGCTATATGGGTGCAGATGTATTTCACCATTCTTGGGCTTATTTGAACGATGATAAGCCTTTCGGTGGTGCTAATCATTTGCTTGTTGATGGTTACGCACCTATTGTAAAATTCCTAGCACAAGGACTAAATATTCAACTAGGTCAAGTAGTTAAGCAAGTTATTTATAATCGAGAACATGTAGTAGTAAAAACGGAGACTGCTCAATTTGTGGCTGACCGGGTAATAGTTACACTACCTTTGGGAGTTTTGCAATCGGGACAAGTTAGCTTTGAACCTCCTTTACCCGCAAGTAAGCAACAAGCTGTACAACGCTTAGGGATGGGATTGCTGAATAAAATTATTTTGTGCTTTCCCCGCTGCTTTTGGCAACCAGAGATTGATTTTATTGGCTATGTTTCTGATAATTCTGGTGACTCTCCCTTACTGTTAAATCTACTACCTCACGTTGGTAATCCCGTGTTAGTTGCATTTTTGGGAGGAGAAACAGCTAGAAAGAGTGAGAAACTCCAGGATAGACAACTAGTAAAACAAGTCATGTCTAGTTTGCAGCGGATGTATGGCAAGGAGATTCCCCAACCTACTACAACCATAGTAACTCGTTGGGGGAGCGATCGCTTTGCCTGTGGTTCCTATTCTTTTATTCCTGTAGGTGCTAGTGGTGAAGATTATGACATCTTGGCTACCCCTGTGGAAAAACGGTTATTCTTTGCTGGAGAAGCAACCAACCGGGAACATCCAGGAACTGTACATGGTGCTTTACTCAGTGGGATTCGTGCTGCTTGTCAGTTAACTTAGATCCTTTATATCTGGTACCACTCTCAGAAACCAGGTTTATGAACCTAAAATTAGGGTTTTAACGGGTAATTATTGCCAATACTCTCAGAAACCGGGTTTATGAACCCAAAATTAGGGTTTTAACGGGTAATTATTCCCAATAAACCCGGTTTCTACATGCTTGTTGCAACTGGTGCAAGATGTCAGCGGACTTCTCCAAGAAGTCGGGGATCTGAACACTTGATAAAGTATACTAGTGTGGTAACATTGCCCTCTTAGTAGCAAGCTTGCTGAGTAATTATGAATCCCTGCTTACGGAAAGTTAAAACCAGATTTGCGTCTGTTCTCTGTTGCTTGTTGCTGTTGGTGGTAACTGCTTGCTTGTTGATAGTAAATGTTTCCCCAGCGATCGCCCAAGAGAATAAAGTAAACTATACCCTCAGTGACTTAAGATTCCGGGATTTTTCCCATAAAAATTTAGAAGGAACCTCCCTAGCAGGTGCAGAGATGCAAGGAGCAAATTTTGAGGGTGCAAATCTCCAGAGAACCATAATCACCAAAGGTTCTTTCCTGCAAGCAAACTTAAAGGGGGCAGATTTAACAGGAACATTCGCTGATCGGGTTACCTTTAATCAAGCTGATTTAACCAACGCCATTTTTACCGATGCAATTCTCAGTGGTAGTGGTTTTGTGGATGCGGATATTACAGGGGCAGATTTTTCTGAGGCAATCATTGATACTTATCAGATAAGACTGTTGTGCGATCGCGCTGATGGGGTAAATCCGGTTACAGGTATCTCTACTCGTGAAAGCTTGGGATGTCGTTGATAAATTAGACTTCTTGCAGAAGTGGGGAACAGGGAGTGGGGAATAGGGAATAAGAATTGACGCAAACAGCATCATCAAAATAATTAGTGTTAATTGCGTTTGAATAGTTTTTCCCCTCTCCCATTGGGAGAGGGGTTAGGGGTGAGGGGTTGCGGGTGAGGGTAAACCGTAAAGATGTTTCTAGTAATTACGCACTTTACAAATTAATCATCGTATGCATTTCTAAAAATAGGTGATTTCAGGTTTGGATCTATCATGACGTTTGATAGTCAATATTGCGACATTGTAGGGGTTTAGCATTCTCACCCACCTTGAAATCAATTTCAAGGAACCAATAAACGAAGTCTACTGAAGTAGACTCAAGAAAACCTAGGTTATTTAGTCATCTTAAGATGACTGAGTTTGTGAGCAAGGAAATTAATTTCCTTGCGGGGTTAAGGCTGATAAACCAAGTCTACTGAAGTAGAATCAAGAAAATCTAGGTTATTTAGTCATTTTAAGATGACTTAGTTTGTAAGTAAGGAAATTAATTTCCTTGCGGGGTTATTGATTTATTTGCTGACGAATTTCAGTAGTATTCATAGTTTTTGATATTATCTTACTCACCCACCTTGAAATCAATTTCAAGGAACCAATAAACCAAGTTTAGTGAAGTA
>JAAUYI010038843.1_pt1 | contig 12902 bp, 8 predicted proteins | sample 7278041 | NCBI WGS metagenome assembly JAAUYI01 (sample SAMN14350216, study PRJNA611818) | marine sediment metagenome | isolation source: surface marine sediment (0.6m) | place: French Polynesia: Moorea | collected 2018-08
AAACAGAAGAAAAATATGCCTCTTCGTTTGATTCTTGTAGTTCCTTTTGTTGCTCAGGTTTTTGCTGCTGTAGGATTGACGGGATATTTATCACTACGCAATGGTCAAAGAGCAGTCAACGATTTAGCTAGTCAATTAAGAAATGAAGTTAGTAAAAGAATCGACGAGCGTCTTGATAGCTATATGGCGACACCTCTACAAGTTGTCCAGAATAATTGGAATGCCGTGCAGATGGGACTACTGGATGTAGAAGATACAGAAACATTAGGTAATTACTTTTGGAAGCAGCTCAAAACCTTTAAAGTTGGTTATGTACTTTATGGTTTTGAATCGGGTAAGTTCTTGGCTACGGGATATTTTGATGATAATCAGATCACTATTGATGAAGTATCTAATGAGCTACATGGGGACTCCAAATTATACATTTATAAAACAGACGATAAAGGAAATCGTGCTGGTATAGACATAGAGTTAGAAGGATCTTTTTTTCAAAAAGAAGCTTGGTACACTGAAGCGATTAAAAGCGATGGACTTGTTTGGAGTCCCGTATATAACTGGGAAACAGAGCCTTTTCATCTAAATGTTGCAGCTAGTCGTGCTGTTTATAACCAACAGGGTAAACTACACGGAGTAATTTCCGTAGAACAGCGTCTTGCCCGTATTAGCGAGTTTTTGCGTCAGATTAACGTTAGTCCTTCGGCAAAAACGTTTATCATAGAGCGAAACGGTTTATTGATTGCAGATTCGGCTGACGAACAACCATTTAAAATAGTTGGTGGTAAACCTCAAAGAATTCAGGCAATCAACAGTACCGATCCTCTAATACAAACATCGGCAAAACATATAGCCATCCAGTTTGATAACCTCAACCAAATCAATAAAGCTCAACAACTTGATTTCAAACTCGATGGCGAACGCCAGTTTGTTCAGGTAACTCCTTGGCAAGATGAATTGGGTTTAGATTGGCTGGTAGTAGTAGCTGTGCCAGAGTCTGACTTTATGGCTCAGATTCATGCCAATACTCGATCTACTATCATGTTGTGTCTGCTGGCATTGGGAGTAGCGATCGCTTTAGGTTTTTATACTTCACGCTGGATTACCAAGCCGATTTTGCAGCTAAATGAGGCTTCAGAGGCGATCGCTGGAGGGGAGTTAGAACAGAAAGTAGACGAAAAATTTAAAGTCAACGAGTTAAGTGTTTTGGCTCAATCTTTTAATCGTATGGCAGAGCAGTTACGCTCCTCATTTAATGCTCTGGCTGAAACCAATATCGAGTTGGAAAATCGAGTTAATGAAAGAACTATAGAGCTTCAAGAGGCAAAGGAAGAGGCTGATTCTGCCAATCAAGCTAAAAGTGAATTCTTGGCGAATATGAGCCATGAGTTAAGAACCCCCCTCAACGGTATTTTGGGTTATGCTCAAATTCTTCAGCAGTCTCGCAATATCAAAGATCAAGAGAAAAAAGGAGTCGAGATTATTAGTCAGTGCGGAACGCACTTGTTGACTTTAATCAATGATATTCTCGATCTTTCCAAAATCGAAGCTCGCAAAATGGAATTGCATCCTGTGGAGTTGCATTTTCCCTCTTTTGTTCAGGGTGTAGTGGAAATTTGCCAGATTAAGGCAGAACAAAAAGGAATTGACTTTATCTACGAAGCAGATCCTAACTTGCCTGTAGGAATTGAAGCCGACGAGAAAATGTTGCGTCAGGTAATTATGAACCTGCTGAGTAATGCGATTAAGTTTACTGAACGAGGAGGCGTTACCTTGATGGTTACTAATGAATCATCCAGTAATGATGATTCAGAAATACATACTATTCGGTTTGAGGTAAAAGATACTGGTATCGGTATGAAGCCAGAAGATCTCAAAAAGATATTTTTACCTTTTGAGCAGGTAGGAAGTGTTAAAAAGCAAGCCGAGGGTACTGGGTTGGGTTTGGCGATCAGCCAGCAAATAGTCAGTATGATGGGTGGCGAGTTACAGGCTACCAGTCAACCAAATAAAGGTACAACTTTTTGGTTTGAAATCGATCTCCAAGAGACTAACAATTGGCAAGAAGCAGCTCATAGTAAGACTTTTCAAGGGAAGGTTATTGGTTTCCCAAGAGCAGAATGCAAAATTTTGGTAGTTGACGATCGCTGGGAAAATAGCTCTGTAATTGTCAATTTACTCGAACCCCTTGGTTTCACTATGATAGAAGCCGAAAATGGTCAAGAGGGTCTAAAAAAAGCAATAGAATGGCAGCCAGACTTAATTATTACCGATCTGTCTATGCCCGTGATGGATGGTCATGAAATGTTGGCTCAATTGCGTCAATCTCCAGAAATATCCCCCGATCTCAAAGTAATTGTCTCTTCTGCTAGCGTGTTTGAAAGCGATCGCGTCAAAAGTTTAGAAGCTGGAGCGAATGATTTCTTACCTAAGCCCATCCAAAAAGATATTTTATTGCAGACATTAGAAAAACAACTTAATTTAGAGTGGATTTATGAAGATCGGGCAGAATCTGGGCCAGAAGAAGAGACAGTAATTGAGAAATCCACCTATATTCAAGAATCTGTACCGATTATTCCTCCTTCTCCCGAAGATGTAGCAATTCTTTACGATCTCAGTCGCAAGGGTTTGATTAACGATTTACTGCAAGAAATCGAACGTATCGAGGCATTAGACGCTAAATTCTTGCCATTTGTTCGGAAATTACGAGAGCTAGCTCAAGGATTTAAATTACGACAAATTAAAACTTTGATTGAAGAGTATTTATAAAACGATGATGACGACTAGAAATTGGCAATTAGATCGATATTTATTTGAGAGCAAGGGGGATAAAAGATGACTGACAACACAAATTCACACAGCATTTTGATTGTGGATGATAATCACAATAATTTGGAGGTATTGTCAGAAACCTTAACTAGAGCGGGGTTTCAGGTTTCGGTGGCTATTGATGGTGAGACGGCTTTAGAACAGATTGAATATTATAAGCCAGAGCTAATCCTATTAGACGTGATGATGCCTGGAATAGACGGATATCAAACTTGTCAAAAAATTAAATCCAATCCCGATACCTTTGATATTCCGATTATTTTTATGACTGCTTTGTCTGATACCGAGCATAAAGTTAAAGGATTTGCGATCGGTGCTGTAGATTATATTACTAAACCCTTTCAAAGAGAAGAAGTCTTGGCCAGAGTTAGAGTACAGCTACAGCTACGTAACCTCGCCCGTACCCTAGAAGGGCAAAACAGAATGCTCAAAAAGGAAATTCTGCAACGAGAAAGAGTTGAAAGCTCTTTGGTTAAGCTAAATCATGAGTTAGAAAAAAGAGTAGAAGAGCGAACCGACAAACTTTCCCGTACTCTAAAAACTCTACGTCAGGCTCAAGTAGAGTTAGTACAGCAGAAAAAAGATTTGGAAATTAGAGTTAGAGAACGCACGGCAGAATTGGCAAAAAGTATGGCTGATGCGGAAAAGGCTAATCAGGCAAAAAGTCAGTTTTTAGCCAATATGAGTCACGAGCTACGTACTCCTATGAATGCTATTATTGGCTACAGTGAAATGCTGATGGAAGAAGCCGAAGATATTGGTCAGGATGATTTTATTCCCGACCTCCAGAAAATCCATGGTGCGGGAAAACATCTTCTCAGTTTGATTAATGACATTCTCGACCTCTCCAAAATTGAAGCTGGTCGAATGGAATTGTATTTAGAGAACTTTGAGATCAAAAGTCTGATCGGCGAGACGGTATCTACCATTCGTCCTCTGATCGAAAAGAATAATAATACCTTGGAAACCAAAGTGCCAGAAGACTTAGGGATGATGCACGCAGATTTAACTAAAGTGCGTCAAAGCTTATTTAATTTATTAAGTAATGCCAGTAAGTTTACTAAGCAGGGCAAGATTACATTAGAAGTTACTTCTCAGATTATTGAATCTAAAAAGTGGATTATCTTCAAGGTCACAGATACAGGCATTGGCATGACCTCAGAACAAATAGGTAAGTTGTTTCAAGCTTTTACTCAGGCAGACGCTTCTACTACCCGCAAGTATGGTGGTACGGGTTTGGGTTTAGCGATCACCAAAAAGTTCTGTCAAATGATGGGGGGAGATATTAAAGTAGAAAGCGAGGTAAAAGTGGGTTCGACCTTTACTATCAATCTTCCAGTTCAAGTAGTTGATTCCAGCCAAAAAACAAATAAATCTTCAGGCACTTTTGCCTCTAAAACTGGAGATAAATCTGAGAAAAAAAATACTATCTTAGTCATCGATGATGATCCTACAAGTCACGATTTATTACAACGCTTTCTCGGTAAAAAAGGATTTGAAGTTAAAACAGTTAATAGTGGTGCAGAAGGAGTGCAGTTAGCCAAAACATTGCAGCCTAAAGCAATTATTTTGGATGTGATGATGCCTGGAATGGATGGCTGGTCGGTTCTAACATCTCTTAAAGCTCATCCCGCAACGGCAGATATTCCTGTAATCATGATGACCATGGTAGACGATCAAAATTTAGGCTATGCTTTGGGTGCTGCTGAATATTTACTCAAGCCGATTGATAAGAGTAAATTAGACACTATTTTGAACAAGTTCGAGCTAGCTCCAAATTCTAATTCGATTATGGTGGTCGAAGATGACCCTGGCATCAGGGAAATTTTGTGTCGTCAGTTGAGAGGCGGAAATTGGCAGGTCATTGAAGCAGCAAATGGTAAAGAAGCATTGCTCAAGCTAGAAGAGCATAGACCAGGGTTGATTCTTTCCGATCTAATGATGCCAGAAATGGATGGATTTGAATTAGTTCATCGGTTAAAACAAGACCAACAGTTATGTTTTATTCCTGTAATTATCTTAACGGCAAAAAATATTACTAATCAAGATCGTCAAAAGTTAAATGGAGGAGTAAGTAAAATTTTTGAGAAGGGTTCATATCAACGCTCGATACTGTTTAACGAAGTGAGTCATCTGTTAGAAGAAGCGATCGCTCGCCAGCCAAATCCTGGGGATACTGAATCAATCTCTAATACCGTGTCTGCATAGATATCCCAGTTTATCGAAGTAGCTAAATATTTTATGTTTTAAACATTATGCCCAAAATCTTGTTAGTTGAAGACAACGAAATGAATCGGGATATGCTTTCTAGACGCTTGAAACGTCGTGGTTATGAAGTCTCGATCGCAGTCAACGGTGCAGAAGGTGTATCCATGGCGAATTCAGTAACACCAGATTTGATTTTGATGGACATGAGTTTACCTGTAATGGATGGTTGGGAAGCTACCAAAAATATCAAAGCCGATCCTAATACCTGCTCAATTCCCGTAATTGCCCTTACTGCTCATGCCATGTCTGGCGATCGCGAAAAGGCTCTCCAGGCTGGTTGCGATGACTATGATACTAAACCCATAGAACTATCTCGTCTTTTAAGCAAAATCAAATCCTTTTTGGGTGATAGCTAATACCGCTCTTTGAAGTTGGTAACTATGATTCGATCTGCAATATCTACTTAACCAATTGCATCATACTTTCAATGACTACAGATAGCCAATCCCAGTCGTCCATACTCTCTCATTTGCGTCACGAACTGCGTACGCCAATCAATGCCATCATTGGTTATAGTGAGATGATTATCGAAGAATTGTCAGATCTAGATTTAGACATCGAATATCTCAGCAAACTAGAGCAAATTCGCGATTGTGGTGCTAAATTATTAGTTTCGATTAACAATTTTTTAAATCCTGCAACTCCCCCTAACAGTCAACTGGAACTAGAAAAGATTATTACTAATCCAGAATTGAAGGCGGAACTACAAAGACCAACTCAGCTAGTAATTGATAACTGTCAACAGTTAAAACCTTCGATCGAGACAGATTTTGTAGTCGATATAGAAAGAATCGATACCGCAGCCAACAAACTATTACAAGAAATTGACGCTCTTTTAAAGGCTACACCGCCAGATAATAGTTCGGCTGTCGAACCAAATCTTGTCCCTAAAATAGATCGAACAGAAGCAACAGATACAGATAGTGAGTTTACAGAAGAAAAGACAACATCAGATATAGATCTCATCATCGATTCAGGTATTCTCTTAGCAGAGGAGTCCGAACAACCCTTAAATCCTGGTAACTATACAATCTTGATTGTTGACGATAATGTCACTAATCGAGATTTACTCTCTCGACAGGTCAAAGCTCAAGGATACAAAGTTTCAACCGCAGCCAACGGCAGAGAGGCTATTAAGATGATTGAAACTGGAGCTTATGATTTAATTCTGCTGGATATTATCATGCCCGATGTTAACGGCTATCAAGTTCTTAAGTGGATTTGTGCTGGTCATTGGCGATATATTCCTACCATTATGATCTCGGCGATCGATGAAATCGATAGCGTAGTTAAATGTATTGAAATGGGAGCAGCCGATTATCTGGCAAAACCTTTTAATTCCACCCTGTTAAAAGCTAGATTGGGAGCTTGTTTAGAACAAAAAAGACTGAGAGACCAAGAAGCATCTTATTTGGAAAAGTTAGCTCTAGCCAACGAAGAGATCAACATGCTCAATAGTTGTTTGCAGGCAGAAAATACGCGCTTGAGTACTGAACTTGAGGTGACGCAGCGTCTACAAATGATGCTTTTGCCTAAAGAAAGAGAACTCAGCGAAATTGAAGATCTAGAAATAGCAGGTTTTATGGAACCCGCTGATGAAGTTGGAGGTGATTATTATGATGTTTTACAACATCACGGACGCATAACTATTGGCATTGGTGATGTGACGGGACACGGTTTAGAAAGTGGTGTTTTGATGCTGATGGTGCAAACTGCTGTCCGTACCCTGATGGAAAACAACGAAACCGATCCGAAGAAGTTTTTTGAAGTGCTTAACCGCACTATTTACAAAAACGTACAGCGTATGGATTCGGATAAAAATTTATCTCTGTGCTTAATTGATTATCACGAAGGTGCCCTCAGTTTAAGCGGTCAACATGAAGAAATGTTGGTAGTCCGTTCTGGGGGGACGATCGAAAGGGTGGACACCATTGATTTAGGATTTCCCATTGGCTTGGAAGAAACTATTAAAGATTTTGTTTTTCAAGTTCAGATTCATTTAAATCAAGGAGATGTAGTCATACTTTATACCGATGGGATTACAGAAGCGGAAAACCATCTCGGGATACATTATGGATTAGAAAACCTCTGTGCCGTAGTCCAGCGACACTGGCAAAAGTCGGCACAAGATATTCGACGAGAAGTTATTCAAGACTTGCGATCGCATATTGGAGTAGAAAAAGTTTATGACGATATAACCTTAGTTGTTCTCAAACAAAAATAGTTTTTAGCCGAACAATCTTTCGTAATACCTAATTTTTATAGATTTTAAATATATGAATACTAGTAATGTCACGGTCGAACAAATATTAGGCGACTTTATTCAAAATTTACCCCCCAGCCAAGAATATTTGATCCTTAGTTTTTCACCAGGCTCAATTCCTCTACGTCAAAGATGGCGCAATAATTGTTTATCAGCAGATTTTTTGGCAGACTATCTCAGTACTTTTTTCTTAAGTGACGAGCATCAGCAAGTAGAATGCGACAAACAGGCGGAAGTTAAAAGTGCTGTTAGCTATATTGCTAACGAATTACTCGAAAATGCGATGAAATATGGTGTGGAGATGTCTCCTTTTCCAATTAGTATCCAAATTCATCTCAATCCAGACTTGATTATTTTTCAACTTACCAACAGTATTCCATTGCATCAAACCCGCCCATTTCAGAGTTATATTGAAACCATCCTCAATTCCGATCCCAGCGAACTATACATTGCTCAATTAGAAAAAAACGCTCTGGAGGAGGATGGCGAAGAATCTGGGTTGGGATTATTAACTATGCTCAATGATTATGGAGCCAAGTTAGGCTGGAAGTTTGAACCATTACCTCAAGCCTCCACTGAAATAGCAGTTACTACAATGGTACAGCTTAAAATTTGACTCTATTTTTTGAGCATTGAGTCTTTTCAAAGCTAAGATAGCGATTGGGGCGATAACTATCTAATTTGGATCTGGGTAATTAAAAGTTGTAAACAGTTAGATCGAGCGAATATTGATTTTTTTAAAATAACAATGGAAATAAAGACTGAGAATTATAAAGTTGCCTATGATGAGGCATCCCACAACATTATCTTTGATGGTTCATTGCGCCTAAATGGTAGTGCAGAATATGCTTCCATCACTGAATTGCTAAATAACGTAGCCCAGCAAGAACCAGAAAAGATTGTTTTAGACTTAAAAGAACTTAATTTTCTCAACAGTTCGGGCATCAGTGTTTTGTCCAAGTTCGTGATTAATGTTCGCCGACGTAAAAATATTCAAATGGTAGTAATTGGAGCCAAGAAAAATCCTTGGCAGGGAAAATCACTCAAGAATTTACAACGCTTAATGCCTTCTTTGAAGTTAGAGATGGAGTAGTTTTAAGAAAGGAGGAGTCAGGAGTAAGAAAGATTAAAAGCTAACAGCTAATAGCTAACAGCTAATAGCTGCCAACAGTTGAATTAGGTTTTTTTGGTCATAGTGGGTGGCAGTTTAATGTTTTTGGCCAAACCCAGAAAAGACAAAGTTTGAATCATCATCCAAGTAAGATCGATTTCCCACCACTCTAGACCATGACGAGCAGAGTACTGAAAAGCATGGTGATTATTATGCCATCCTTCACCAAACGTTAGCAGTGCTACCCACCAACAGTTGAGAGATGTATCTTGGGAATCGTGGCTTTTATAGCCAAATTTATGAGTCGCACTATTAACAAACCAGGTACAGTGAAATACTACTACCAAACGAACAAAAATTCCCCAAATGACATAGGGTAAGCCACCAAAATAATAAAGAATTGCTGCCAAAATCAGCTGGATTGGAATCATACCATACTGGCAAAATTGATAAAAGCGATCGCCAGATATGTCTTTGGTGTATTTAGGAATCATTTTATTGGCAGGATTTTGACATAACATCCAACCAAGATGACTCCAATAAAATCCCTTAAGAGAATTGTGTGGATCTTGTTCGCGATCGGAATATTGGTGATGAATACGATGCAGACCGATCCAATCTAAAGGGCCTCCTTGACCTGCTAAAGTGCCACAGAAGATCAAACAATACTCTAACAGTTTAGGAACTTCAAAACTACGATGGGCAACTAAGCGATGAAAGCCCAAAGTGATTCCGACACCTGCGGTTAAAAAATAAAGAAAAAAAGCAATAGTTAAAGCATTACCATTAAAATTCCCAGGAATTAACGCAAATAAAGCCATAAAGTGAATTATAGCCATGTAAATAATTGTTCCCCATGCTGGAGGGATTTTTTCTGATGTAGCAACTGTCATTTAATAATCCAAGTTTCAACTTTAATGCAATATTGATGTATTATGTTCTGGAACACATTTAAAACTAGAAGACCAAAAGCAAAAATATTTAATTTCTTTTACTTGCTGACCTCAAAAAATGTTATTCAATGAAATTGTTTGGAAGTAATTCTGACCATAAGTAAATCTGGGTTGATAAAAAACCAAAAACAAAACTAAGTACTCCTTCAAAGAATATGAATACTAAAAACCTGCTTTTAGAGGCAGAAAAAGCACTAATACCGATTTTTTCTGGTATTGACTCTCAGGTCAAGCAAAATCTTAAAAAAGTTTTGTCAGCCTATCGCGATTACAAAGTTGGAGTACAGCATTTTACTGGTGTGAGTGGTTATGGACACGATGATTTGGGGCGAGATACTTTAGATCGGGTCTTTGCTCAAATTATGGGCGCAGAAGCAGCATTGGTAAGAGTTCAGTTTGTTTCTGGCACTCATGCGATCGCTTGTGCTTTGTATGGAGTGCTACGCCCTGGAGATGAGATGTTAGCAGTGGCTGGCGCACCCTATGACACTTTAGAAGAAGTAATTGGTTTGCGAGGCAATAATCAAGGTTCGCTCAAAGATTTTCAGATTAATTATCGCGCCTTAGATTTAACGAATCAAGGCACGGTTGACTGGGAAGGATTAAAAACAGCAGTCAAGCCAGAAACTCGTTTGGTGTTGATTCAACGTTCTTGTGGTTATTCTTGGCGAAAAAGTTTGTCGATTGAAGATATTCAAAGAATTGTCGAGATAGTTAAACAGCAAAACTCTAATACAGTCTGTTTTGTCGATAATTGCTATGGAGAATTTATTAATACTCTCGAACCTACTGCTGTCGGTGCAGATCTGATGGCTGGTTCGTTAATTAAAAATCCTGGAGGAACTATTATGACGACGGGGGGATATATTGCAGGAAAAAAGGAATTGGTTGAAATATCCGCCTGTCGCTTAACTGCACCAGGTATAGGTAGTAGCGGTGGGGCAACGTTAAATCAAAATCGCTTAATGTATCAGGGTTTATTTCTTGCCCCAGGCATGGTAGGAGAAGCAATTAAGGGGAGTCACTTAATCGCCTATGTCTTTGAGCAATTGGGATATCCAGTTAATCCTTTGCCTTTTGCGACTCGACGAGATATCATCCAAGCTATTCAGTTGGGTTCGCCAGAGAAGTTGATCGCATTTTGTAAAGCAATTCAACAACACTCCCCCGTAGATTCCTATTTAGAACCCGTTCCCGCCCAAATGCCTGGCTATGAAAGCAAATTAGTTATGGCTGGAGGAACGTTCATTGATGGTAGTACCTCGGAATTTTCCGCTGATGGCCCTTTGCGAGAACCGTATATTGCCTTTTGCCAGGGAGGTACACACTGGACTCATATCGCGATCGCCCTAGAAGCAGCAGTGGATGCTATTAAATAAAGGCGATCGGTATATTAAAGTATCTCCAAATTTTTTTTACAGTTTATTAGTAAAAATTCTCATTTGGCTTTAAAATTTACTGGCGATCGCTGGCAAATGCTAAAAATATTGGTGGATTTTGACGTTATTAGAAGATTCGTTACCGAACTAAATACTGTACCCCAACCTTTGAAAGCCTCGATCGAATTGGATAGACAAGGTTTTAGCAACTCTGTATTCTAACTTCTACAACTATTTAGAATAATTATCTATAAGTCTGAAGAAGTATGAATATTGTTGAAGTTGGGAGCGAGCAGAAAACTTTATTATTGGGACTTTAGCTAGAATCTGGACTCAACCTTACGCTAATGTAGACAGGATAACTTTTTTAGGTTGATAGCGATATTTGGGACAGAATTGACTGGAAATTATGCATTAAAAATTAGAGACATCGAAAATTTAATAGACTCTAACCTATGTTATCGTAAAATACTCGCTAACTTATTTTTCTTCTTCCCCACATATTTTTTCGCTCACCCAGCTAGAAGTGAATCTTGCCGATAGATTGCTAAATAAGGTTATCATGGCTAAGGCTATAATTTATTATCTTAAAATCAAAGTTATAAATGTGTCGATTATTAGGCTATATCGGTGACTCGATTCAATTAGACCGTATACTAATTAAGCCAGAACATTCATTAATAGTTCAAAGCTATCAACCTCGCGAGATGACTGCGGGGTTATTAAATGCGGATGGTTTTGGAATTGGCTGGTATCATTCAGTAGAGCAAAATAATTTACCCTACACCTACAGAAATGTTTTGCCGATTTGGAACGATGCCAACCTACCACAGCTAGGACGCTATATAGAATCCAGGTGTTATTTAGGCTACGTGCGTAGTGCTACCTCTAATTTGTCAGTAGATATAATCAATTGCCAGCCATTTTCTCATCAGCAATTACTGTTTATTCATAATGGCTTTATCGACAATTTTCGACGAACTCTCTATCGAGCAATTCGTAACAATCTCAGCGACTTTGCTTACCAACGTATTGAAGGAACGACAGATTCGGAACACATCTTTGCTTTAGTGGTGAATGAACTAGAAAACAACGAGCAAATTAGCCTCAAACAAGCTTTGAGTAACACTATCAAACTTTTAGTTGAATTAGCTCAGTCAGATAAGATTAGTTTTTCAGCTAATATCGTTTTGAGTAATGGCAAAGAATTAACTGCCTGTCGTTATTCTAATCGCGATGCCAGTCCTACCCTGTACTATATAAAAGATCGTTCGCCTGATAGTAACGCAGTAATCGTCGCCTCCGAACCTCTGTTTGAAGGTAATTGGATTAGCTGTCCAGAAAAAAGCATTATTGGTGTAGGAGAAAACCTTGAAGTTATCGTCAATACCATCTCGTAGACAATCTATTGCCAGAGAATTACAGCGAGTTCGTCAAAATACCCTAGATTTATTATTTGAGGTCAATGACTCTTTTATTCATACTCAGGCCCATCCAGATTTTAGTCCGATTGGCTGGCATTTGGGTCATATTGCCTTTACAGAAGCTTATTGGATTTTGGAACGTCTGGCTAATTTATCTCCCAGCTTTCCCCAAAATCGTCAGTATCATCGTTTGTTTGCTGCCGATGGACTACCAAAAAAAGAGCGTCAAAATCTCCCCCAGATCGAAGTTATCCAAGATTATCTTGCTAGTGTAAGAATTAAAGTCTTAGAGTACTTAAAATCTGCACCGATAGAACAGCAAGAAAGACTTTGGCGATGGTTAATTCAGCACGAAAGCCAACATGGTGAAACCATGACTGTAATTTGGCAACTTCATCGACAGCGCAGCAATCAACATTCTTCAGTAGATTTTAGCCAGCTAGAATCATCTATCGAGCCAGAAATTAAATTTGGCGAGATGGTAAAGGTAGCAGCAGGGGAATTTATCATGGGTAGTAATAGTCTAGAAGCTCAAGATAATGAAGGTCCCGCTCATAGAGTATATTTAGATACCTATTGGCTCGATCGCTATCCCGTTACTTGCGGACAATACTATCAGTTTATGGTTGCGGGGGGTTATCAAAAGCGTCAGTATTGGTCAGATTCAGGTTGGCAATGGTT